>Ga0209541_10003168_pt1 | contig 30544 bp, 30 predicted proteins | sample RifCSPlowO2_01_FD_184027 | JGI IMG/M metagenome (GOLD analysis project Ga0209541, IMG submission 184027) | Groundwater microbial communities from Rifle, Colorado - Rifle CSP2_plank lowO2_0.1 (SPAdes) (version 2) | ecosystem: Environmental > Aquatic > Deep subsurface > Groundwater | place... | reverse complement strand
CAGATTTTGTTGACGCAATGAGAGATGAATTTGCAGATCTTTCTAGATTAAGAGCTGTGATTCGTGGGAGCCACTCTTGGAGCAGTGATAACCTAGAACGAAAAGAACATTTGAGAAAGGAAAGGGAGCATGTCATATCTGCACTAAGAATTATGGGATTAAATGATCTAGACGTGAAATGGGGAGTTGACAACCATATTTCTAGACTCACTTACGATGTGTCAGCAAGAATGCTCATTGAAGAATCAATGTACAATCCAAGATGAAACCAGCACAAGAAATCTTTGAAGTAATGGAGAGAACCGGTTGTAGGCAAATAACGTTCCATTTCAATCCCACAACAAAACTGAAATTAGTTTGGGTCATTGACTCTCTTCCTGAAAAGAGAGATGCGGCTGGAAAATTAGTGGTTTCCACATCCTGCGGAACGAGATCTGCGCATCAGGATGCTGATAGTGCACTCGATGATGCGATAAGATTAGCGAGAGCTATGACCTGAAAAGCGAAGGTTTTGGGCGTAGAAGAGGGTGGCGCTAAAGTGGTGGTACTGGCGAACCAGCAGAAGAATGCTCCCCTGTTACATTCGATTGGAGATTTCATACAAGTGCATAAATGGCTTTTCAAAACCGCCGTTGATTTGGGATTTAATCTTAAAGATGCAGAACACATCGCCGCAAAAACAGATTTCGTTGATTCATTGTCTCATGTGAAGAAAGGATTAGGAAGCACTGGGGAAAATACTGCGGAAGGCATGACGCACGGACTTGCCGTTATCTGTAAAGAAATCCTGAAAAAACCCATTCAGGAGTGCAGCGTTGCCATCCAAGAGCTGGGGGCAGTCGGTATGCCTTTAGCAGAAAGACTGGTCAAAAGAGGCTGCCGGGTCGTCGGGGCCGATCTGCTCAAATCAAATGGAGAAAAAGCCAGAATGCTCGGTGTAAAAATAGTTTCTCCGCAGAAGATTCTCTTTCAAAAAGTGGATATCCTTTCACCCTGTGCTCGGGGAGCTGTTATCAATTGTCGAATAATTCCAAAACTGCAGTGTAAAGTTATTGTCGGAGGTGCTAATAATCCGCTGGAAAATGAAAATCAATAGTATAATTTATTTTATCACTATCAATTCTTTATTTGATTTTGTTATGACTTCAGGAGTTGATTTAACTATAATATCATCTTCTATTCTTATTCCAAATTTTTCAGGAATATAAATCCCAGGTTCTATTGTTATCACCATACCATCTTTTAAAACTTCTTTACTTGATGGAGAAATGTATGGCGGTTCATGAACTTCTCTTCCCAAGCCATGGCCTAAAGAATGAATGAAATACTTTTTATATCCTTTTAATTGCGTTCTTGCAAAGCTGTCTAAATGTTTTACTTTGTTTTTTGGCTGCGACAATAAAATTGCATCTTTTTGTATTTTTAATAGTTGATTATACAGTCCAATTTCTTTAGCATTAGGCTTTCCTAAATAAATTGTTCTTGTCATGTCAGAGCAATATCCATTATATTTTACACCAAAATCAATTATGCAGAATCCGTCTTGCAGTTTAACATTTTTTGGAGAGTAATGGGGCATGCTTGCGTTAGCTCCTGATGCAACAATTGGAGGAAATGCAAGATTGCATTCTCTCTGTTTAATTTCACTTTCTATGAACATAGAAACTTCGAGCTCATTTTTAAATTTCCCAATATTTTTTATCAAAACAGAAAATATTTCATCTCCTATTTCTGCAGCAGTTTTTATCTTTGCAATATCATCAGACTTTTTTACAATCCATTGGTTTACAAGCAATTTGCTTACATCAACAAGCTTGAGGCTTAATCTTTTTCTTAATGTAAGATATGTATTTACCGGTACTATCTCTTTATTTATCCCAAGAGTCTTTATATTATCTTTTTTTAATAATCTTTTAATCTCGTCAAATGGATCTTTTTGGAACTTTTTTATTATTTTCGTATTTGAAGTTTTACAAACTTCTTCATACTCCAATTCAGAGCAGAATAATACTGGATTCTTATTTTTTCTCAAGTACAAAAAAGTATATCCTTTATCTACATTTGTAAAATAGCTTAGATTTACATCTTTAAAATTTAAGTTGAATAATAAGATTGCATCAAGTTTCTTTGGCCATTTCATTTTTATCTAGTCACTCTAAAACTCTTAACTTTTTCCATTAGTTTTTTCTGTTCTCCAGAAGAGAAATGTTTTCTTACAGGTTCAAGAAGCTCATTAATATATTTGGCAGCAGCAGATTTTAAATCTGCTGGGTGTATACTTCCATTCTCATAAGCTTTTTCCAGATCTTGATAATTATTAAATGCAATATTGCCTCCAAATTTTTCAGGTCTTTCAATCTCTATCTTTTTATATCTTTCAAATAATATGTACTTGTAATACTCTAAAATGGGATTCTCTTTTATTTGTTTTTCAGGGCAATATGCCTTCTTTATTTTATTTTTAACATCTTCTTCGCTGTCGTCCATAAATAAAGCAGTTTCTGGCTTTGACTTAGACATTTTTAATGTGATGGCCCTTTCTTTTGCGCTTTCGTTTGTTTTAGGCGGTTCACTAAGCCCCATCAACATATGATGACTGACTATTATAGGTTTCCAATATCCAAGCTTTTCACCTAATTCTCTGGCTAGTATGTTAACCTTCCTTTGATCCATACCTAACTGGCATATATCCGCTTTTAAGTGAAATATATCAGCTGCCTGCATACATGGATAAAATATCTGAGAAGCATACAATTGTTCTTTTTCATCCCTTCCCATTATTTGGCAGCATCTAATAATCCTGCTTACTGTGCTTTTTGTCGCTATCTGCATTACAGTTTTCCAATATTCCTTATTATCAAGCAGATCAGACGCCCATACAAATTCGACATTTTTTGTATCCATGCCGCAGGCTTTCCATATCTCAATAAAATATTCTCCAGCAATATGGATTTTATCTAAATCTCCTTCAAGCTTGTTATTCGCCCAAGAATGCCAATCTGCGACCAACATTATAAATTTGCATCCTGCTTTCACCATCTTGTTTACGTTAATTACTCGTAATACCCCTTGGGCAATATGCATCCTTCCAGACGGCTCAAATCCGTCATACGCAATAAGCTTCTTTTTGTTTTTTAAAAGCTCTAATAGCTCATTTTCTTCTATGATTTCTTCCCCAACTTCTTTAATCAAGGAAAGTCTCTCTTCAGGTGTCATGATTATTTGTTTGACAGTAGTATATTATAAATCTTGCTTTATTAGCCAATGATATAGCTTATACTAAAATCATGTGTTTAATATAACTACTAATAACTCTCTGAAGGTTGATAATATCTTTATAAAACTGTAAAAACGGTATTATATTTTTATTCTTATAACGAAAGATTTAAATAGAACATCACATAATCCAATAATATTAAAATAGAGGGAGATTTAACATGGCAGATGCTGAAAAAAGATTTGCAAAAGAGCTTCTAGGCAAGACTGTAGTTTCAAAAACAGGCAAGCGCTTTGGTAATGTAGGCGATATTATATTTGAAGTTAATTCTGGAGAGCTTATACATATGGTTCTTGCTAATCCTACTTCATATACAGATAAGCTGGAATTGGAAAAAGATAAAGAAGGAAATATATTAATCCCATTTTCAGCAGTTGTAGCAATCGGCGATTTTATGGTAATTGCTGAAGAAGATATTATTTAATATTCTTTTAATTATATTTAACATAAGTATTTCTTTTTAAAATATTTGACCTGTGTTTTTTCTGCAAGAAAAAATGCTGAAGTGAAGGCACTGTATGATGCATAGAAATCCGTTAGTCTAATGCGAAGCACACAATGATACAATAGAATTACCCAGATTATTAAAATCCAAAATCAAATGGACCTTTAGATTTTTTCCTTTTCGGAGATGCTCCAAAAAGACTTCCTCCAAAAGGAGAATCATCTTTTTTTCTTGTTTGTGCTTTCTTCTTTTCAGTTTGTTTCAATTTATCGTTATGAGTTTTAATACTATGACACTTTGCACAAAGGGCTTGTAAATTTGAAACAGTGCTTTTGCCACTTTTGTAAACTTCCTTAATGTGGTCAAATTGTGTTGCCCTCATATCTAAAGGTTTATCGCACATAGCACATTTATTTTTTTGTCTTGCAAGAACTTCGTTTTTTTGAGATTTTGCAACAGATTCTCTTTTTGGTTTACTATTTGATTTTGGATCTAACCCAAAATCTAAACCACCCCGAAACGGATTTGAATTTTTTCTTCCTCTTTTTGGTGCGAATGGTTCATTAAACATAATTTTATAAATTGGCTAAATACTATATAAATTTTACGTTAGGTCTTGGATTCTTCAAATAAAAAGGGTTTCTCGAGTAATATTGCACATAACTCCTTTTTCAATAACACCTAAAGATAGTAACTTATTTAAAACAATACACATTCTTCGAATGTATGGAAAATTCAATATGGATTGAGAAGTATAGACCTAAGACTTTTTCAGAGATTAAAGGACAAGATGATATTAAAGATAAGGTCAAAGCATTTGTAGAAAAAAGGAATATGCCACACTTGATGTTTACAGGGCCGGCAGGAACAGGAAAGTCCACAATGGCAATTGTCATTGCAAGAGAATTATATGGAGATGAATGGAAAAGCAATTTTTTGGAATTGAACGCTTCTGATGAAAGGGGTATAGATATAATTAGAAATAAAGTAAAAGATTTTGCAAGAACAAAAACATTAGGCGATGTCCCTTTTAAGATAATTTTTTTGGATGAATCAGATGCGCTAACTAAAGAAGCTCAGCAGGCTTTGCGCAGGACTATGGAAAATTATGCCCAAACTACTCGGTTTGTTTTATCAAACAATTATTCTTCTAAGATTATAGATCCTATACAATCAAGATGTACTGTTTTTAGGTTTAAGCCATTGCCTAAAGATGCAGTTTATACTCTTATAATCGAGCTTGCTGCAAAAGAAAATTTAGATATAAATGATGAAGCTAAAGAAGCATTATTTGTAATATCAAAAGGTGATTGCAGACGTATAGAAAATATAATGCAAAGCTGTTCATCTTTAAGCAAAAATATAACTAAGGAAATGGTTTATTCCATGGCAAGCTTTGCAAGGCCTGAGAACATAAAAAAGATATTAGAACAAGCATTGGAAGGCAAATTCATTGAATCAAGGGAATTGTTATTGGATACTATGCTGCAATATGGTATGTCAGGTATTGATATTATAAAACAAATACAGCAGGAAATATGGAATCTTCCAATATCTGAAAAGGCAAAAGTGCACTGCATTGACAGGTGCGGTGAGATTGAATTTAGGATGACTGAAGGCAGCGACGAATATTTACAATTAGAAGCTTTATTGGCTTATATATCATTACAAAAAGAAAATAAGACTTTCTAAAATCATTTTTATTAATTGTATATCCTTTTATTTTTATAAATTAATTTTTTATCTTACAGTTATGACTCTTCTCTAATCAATACTTGCTTGTTTATTATTTCTCTATAATAATATTCAGATATTAATGTAAATGTTTCAATTGTTCTTTGATTGGCAGGTACATCTTCCAATGAGCATTTAACAGTTACTGTTTCTCCTGCAGCTAATCTTGCTCTGTCAGTTCTTCCTTTTGCAGAACATTCCCAACCAAGGTCAGTATCTGATGGTCTTATATTAACTTCATCATAATCAGTATTGAATCTTGCATCACCAGATCCCCCCACTCTAACTACTGCTTCTCCTGGTCCGGCATTTCTAATAGGTATTTCAAGCAATATTTTATTCCTTCCAGCTCTTTTTTGAACAACGCTTCCACTTAATTGAATAGGTGCTCCAGATGAAAATGCTTGTTTTGTTCCTTCAATGTTGCATACAGATTCATCTGTAGGATCTCCTTTTACACATGCATTTGTTACTGTTATAGCTGTTTGATAAGGAAACACATACTCAATGAATATATTTGCTAAATATTTATCCCCTTCAATTTCGCTGTGTCTAAATACTGCAGTTCCAAAATCTACAGAACTTATTCCACCATCAGGATTAAACTCTGAAATTTTTTCTATTTCTTCTGGATTTGATAAGATCCTGTTAGGATCAGGTATTCCGCTGAAATCATTTCTGCTTATCCCTTGTAATTTTAATGCCATACTATTTGCAGATACGTCATATTCTCCTTTATTTTCTAATACCATCAAAATAGGTATTCCTCCACCAAGATAAATTTCATCATCAATTTGCTCAAATGAAGCGACAATCCCGCTAGAACCGCCTAAATAAGGGCTTGTAGTAGTCGTATCTACTTGTTGTCTTCCATTGCAACCTGCAAGTACTAATAAAAATGAAAGGCAGACAAATAAAAGCACTTTTTTCATATTATTACCTCAATTACATCATTTACTAATTTTTATACACCATGATATATATAGTTTGTGGTATTATATAGTTTGTGGTATTTAATATGTAATAAGTTAACATCTTCAAAATTCTTTACGTTATAAGGTAAATCTCTATGTTCCCGAAGGGACCAACCCCTCATAACGAGCAAGCTATATTAACTGAAGGAATTTTGACCTTAAGATGTTAACTAATATTATTACATACGGTATTTATAACGATAATCATTGCTTTATACAATGCAGATATTTATCCAACTTCTCTTCCAACATATAATGGATCTTTGATTGTTATTTGTTTTTGTATGCTTTGTGTATAACCATAATTTAAATGAACCGTAAGGGGTGTAGTATATGGTTCGCTTATCTCCCTTGGTACAAAGTTACATACAATCTTACCTTCTCCATCATGCAATATAACTGTATTATTCTCGTTTAAACATTCTGGGTTTCCAAATCCGCTTAATGAAACATCATATTGGACTTTATTCATTATTAATGGATTTAATGAAAATGGGCACATATCTAAATCCATTTCATTCACAATCTCTCCGTTCCCAGAATTTTTAACTGTTATTATGAATTGTATAAATTCTCTTCCTATCCTTTCTTCCACATCAGTTACCTTGACTGGTGCATAATGTTTTGGTATGTTCTGCTTTCCATCCTTGCATACTCTTGTATCGCCTATGTCATTAGGATTGGTTATAATGCATACATTCGGCTGTACAGCAGTTTGATACTCATAACATACGCTAGCTTGGATTATTGGCTCATATACGTCACCCAAAGGAACTTCTACTGTATTTCTTTCCCTGAATTCAATATAATCTATTTCTCCATCTAATTCTGAAGATCTTCCCATCAATCCAGGTATAGGCATCTCAGTCCTCTGAAACCTTAATGCTGTACTGTCAAAACCTCCCAAAAAAATCCTGCCGGCTGGCTGGTTATACTCTCCATTGTTTTCTACTTGAACTTCAAGATTAAGAAAATCGCCGGCAATATATCTGTCTCCTAAATTAGAAAATGAAATTTTAAGGCCTTCTGAATCTTCAGTTTGGTTTCCAAGGCCTGCACATCCAAATAGTAATAAAGATAAAAATGCTAATATACTCAATCTCATAAATATCTTTTTCATTATTTTTATTTTATAAAAAGAAATTTATAAAACTTTCTTAGTGCTATGCATATAATTGCTAATATTTAGGTTTTTAGACATTTTAAACAACATTTAAACAACAAATTTCATTGAATTTTGTGTGCAAAACTGCAGATTTTTCGGCATAATTTATTATATTTTATTTACTAAACTCAATGAGTTATTTTCTGCCTTACTGTTATTTTCTCTGACTTTGTTTGCGTATATCCATAATCCACCCTAACATACAATGGGGTTGTAAATGCTGGCATTTCTGCAGGGATGGCATATTGGTTTTTAACTGTGCATCTAACTGTGTCTCTTTCATCTTTCAATTTAAATGGGAATGGGAAACATTCAATAGTGCTTCTGTCTGGAGACTCGATATCAAAGAAAAATTCCCCGTTCATAAATTCAATTCTTGTTAATGTCAATTGGTTCCATTCTTCTCTTCCAATGCTTTCTCCAGAACATGCTTTAGATACACTTTCTTCCTTAATTGCTTGCCCATTTCCTCTATCTTCAAATGTTATCGTAAATTGCGGGATTATCTTGTCTTTTGTGTGAGGAAGCATCTTGGTCTCTACTTCAGTTATCACAATCGGCGCGCCTTGGCCTGAAAATGTCTCAGTCTTTGGTTCACATGGCTTTGTAATCGGTGATTGTGAAAATGCCTGTGGATCAATGCATATATCTGTTATCAATTCTGTTTCATATTCATAGCACATTGTCAATAATAATGACACTTCCCTTTCTTCACTTTGCTTTTCCCTAAAATATGTTTTTATTGGATATTCTATTAATGTTAATTCTCCTTGAGGATTAACTATGGATTTTCCATTTAATTTAACTTCTTTTTTATTTTCTTCAGATGATAGGCATTCTCCTGTGTCATAGCTTGCTAAACACATATAATCCTTTTCTAAGGTAAGCAATGCATACCCTTCTTCAATATCATATGCCCCTTTATTCTGCGCTTCTACATTGATATTGAAAAAAGTATCTTCAAATAACTCATCAATAAGCCCAATTGCTTCAAACTCTATGCCTTCTGTCCCAACTCTATAATCTTGATCAGTTTCTACTCTTTCATTTTGTCCAGTACATCCAATTATTATAAGCAAAAATAATAACAAACAAATTATCACGATCTTTTTCATATTTCAGCCTCTGCTGCCATGTCCTCTGTTTCGGTAACACCACTATCTGTCGTTCCTATACTATCACTTTCTGGCATATCTTCATTAGTTGAAATTCCCTTGCATTCATTATAAAATATCATAGCATTAGGCACATAATTGCTCCTAATCCTCATTAATGAACTCTCTTGACTGCATCTCCATTTTCTTGTGTTTTCACATAAACTTGATTTTTTTAATACATCCATACTTTCTCGGTATGCTGCGAAAAGATCTTCTAAACTTATATCTCCAAGTTCTTCATTTGTGATTTTGGAATCATTGGATGCTAAATCTAAAATATGCCTTAATTGCGCGGAACCCAAGCGAATATTATCAGCAGCGTTCAAATAATTAGTCTCAAAATCTTCTTCTTGTTTAATCTCTCTTGCCCTTTCTACAGCATCGTCGCTTTTTATCTTCATCAATCCTATTCTAGGATTTCTTGAGCCGACAATAGGCAGAGGATTTTCTTTTAATTCTTGTCCTATAATCGCAATAATTACACACTTATCAATATCAAATTCTTCAGCAGAATTTTCTATGGCAGTTTTGTACTGATTCTCAATTGACTGCACAAATGTTCTTTGGTCCCTTATAGCTCGCAATTCATTAACTTCCTCGCTAGTTCTTACGGTATCTAATTCGTCTTGTTTTATCCTGACTGCTGTTTTTTCCACAAGAGAATATTTATATCTAGCTTTTGCCCTTAGATAATGTGTAATAATAGGACTATTCTGCATAATTTCATTCAGATTGTCTATTTTTGCCCTGCAGCTAAATGTTTTAAATGTTTCTATGTCTTCAAATACATCTTCTCTTATCCTTAGATTATATGCGTTATACCCTTCTAATTCTTCTCCGCATGTATCAGCAAGGCATTGCCTGACAGAACTGCTTTCTTTTGCCTGCTCTCTGTCTTCATAAATATCAAAACCTTCGTTTTTCATACATTCTGTAAACTGCTTGCTTTCATAATTAAGATAATCCTCAGTGCATTCCTCAACAGTATATTGTGAAAAGCTGTGGCTGCATGTATCTTGATCAATGCTCATGCCTTGCGGAACCTGAATTATTAATTGAGTGACTTCCTTAATTTTTCCATTCCATCTTCTGTTGTTTTCCAATGTTACTCCAAATCGGAATGTACTTTCGTTCTTAATGTCAATTAATGGCTGTTCAGGTCCTATTCCAACCATTACAGGACCATTTGTATATCTTGAAATTGGGTTTATATCTTCTATATCATATTGTACAAATGGATCTACATTTTCTCTCTGAAGGCTTCTCAGATTTTCTTCTTCAATAAAATATTTCTTTAAGAACGCCATTGTTTCAAAATTAAAATCGGCAACAAACGAAACAGGGTATGTGCCTCCTCTTATGAAAGTATGAGGTTCAAATTCGCAATCTAAATCCTCTTCTTCCAAGTTAAATACTCTTATATCTTCTTCAGGTCTTGAAATGCCTCTTATAAAATCATCTACATCAGCATCTTCTCTGTTCATGTCGCCGGCATAGCACCCGACAGAAATATCTACGCTGTCGTCTAATGTCCTTGCGCTTAATGTTCCAAATACTGAAACTTTTTCATCTTTTAAGAATAATTCATCTGCAGGCTTTATATCTTCAAGATATACACCCAACTTTTCTCTTTGCCCATCTTCAACCCTTCCAGTATAATAATCCTGGCTGGCAAGCCCTACACTCTTCTTAAAATTAACAAATATTGATCCAAATGCATCCCAAACTCCTCCAAAGAATGCTTTAACAGCGTCCCATGTAGCTTTGAATATGTTTATTGTGTATTTTATTTCAGTCTGACTTATTGCGCTATCAACGCCTCCACGCAGGCCAATTATCGCCTCAGTTGTGGAATCAATTCCTAAAAGTATTGCAGGTATACCTAGTATAAGCATAAGTAATATTCCTATCATGATTACTCTGGATATGTTTCTGCTTAGGAATCCTCCTTCATTTGAAATAGAACTGCTAAGCCATGCAAAGAATGTTGCAAGAATCAGTCCGTTGAATAATGGCACTCTTCCGCTTAATATAATTGTAAGCGAAGGAATAGATCTCAACATATCCTGTATATTTGAAAGTATAGGCACTCCAAATGTGTTAAATAAAATATTTTGGAAAAAATATACTATCGCACCGGCTCTAAAAAATATAAACGCGCTATCCCATTCACTGCCACATAATTTTCTTGCTAAAAGATAATATATTATGGCCAGTGTTCCTGTAAATAAAATATATAATCCAGCACTTCTTACAACATTTCCAAGTCCCATTGGAAGTATCCAGAAAAGTAAAGATAAAAGCAATAACTTAAATGTCGTGCTTGATTCTCCTGCTCTACTTATTCCGGATCTTCCTGCTCTATAACCATATTTTGCAGCAGCATACCCGCCTATCGCAGGGAATAAGTATTTTTTCCAATGCTTCTTTAAATGACTGCCAGCGCTGCTTAAACCATTTCTTACACCACTTGCACCACTTCTTATACTGCGTAAGCCGCTTCTTAATCTATTCAGAAATCCTTTTTTGTCTTTCTTTTCAGACTTTTCGGATGCAAGCTCGCCTTCTTCTGATTTTGCTTTTTCTTCGCCGCTTTCATCAGTTTTTTCAGCTTCTTCAGGAAGAGGATTAGTAGGATCATTTGGCATCGTCAAAACCTATTTTTTCTTAATTCTAACGCTAAGCTCCTTGATATCAAGGGTTGTTTTAGGTTCAATTTTAATTGCATTGCTCTCTTCTATATCTCTAGTAATATCAAATTTCACTTGATTATCTTTTATGTCCATGAATAATTTATGGCCGTTCACAAAAATATTTGCCTGCTTTCTTCCTTCGCCGATAAATTCAAGAATTAAATTAACTTCATATATGTTTTTTAATGGACCTACCCTCTCAAATTCTTCATCGACATCTTCAATATCAAATAATTTTCTTTCAACTTCAAAATAATATGTAGGGAAATCCAGCCTTTTAAGTTCATTATGCATATTTATGTCAACAATCGAATACTCTCCTTTTTCACTTGCAACTGTGATCTTGTTCAGTCCTGAATATATCGAATCAGCAGACACTTCTACATTATTTCCAACATTACATATTGGTTTAGCATAAAATATTTGATTATTATTCAATAAAATTCTCAACCTTCCAGCAGTATCCCTATTGCATTGAGGGATGAAAAATAATGTTGCGGATTCAAGGTTGAATTTTTCAGTATCTGCAACTGAAAATGTATTTTCGCTAACCCTTCCAGCATAATCAAATTCGTCAGCTAAAATAATCACGTTATTCAGTTGGTATTCATTTGTTGTCCAAAATTTCCATCCTACAGAACTGACGCTAAACTTTATTATATTCTCCTCTTTAAGTATATTCTTATTTATGAAAACTTCCTGCCTATCTAATGGATCCCCTTCAAATACAATATTGTCATTTATATAAACCAACAAACTTCCCTGTTTCTTATTTGCTTGGAATTGCAGCCTGACATTTTCTGTATTGTCAAGATTAGAGATTGCAAACTGCAAGTCTCTGTCAACTTTGTCAAATACTCCGCTTCTGAATGATATGGAATTCTGATCAAGCAGTGTTTTTGCAGTCTTTTCCACGGACAGCACAATAGGCGATAGATGATGATCATAACTCGTTTCTTTAAGGTAGTCTATCCTCCCCGGCTGCACAGTGAATAGAATCTGACTAGTTGGTGTTCCTCTGCTCTCTCCATCTGCGCCATCTTCCCCTTCCAATAATTGTTCTCTTTCAGTGGGCGGCAGAAATAATATATATAATACTATCAGGACTGTAATTAAAAGTATTAAAACTGCAGTTGATGAGGCAGACTGCCCTCTTTTCTGTACGTACATATAATTATCCTTTCATTTTGTTCTTTAAAAGTTTTTCTATGCATGTTTAAAGATAAATCATATTTAAGATAACACTTTTAAACATAACTTAATCCTAATATTGTATGAAAATACTACGCAAGGATTTAAAACAAGGAATTGTGAAATTAGAAACGCAGAATAATGATGATTTATGGTATTTAAGCCAAATAATCTCACAAAATGATTTAGTTAAAGGCAAGACTGAAAGGAAAGTTAAGTTTGGAGGAGAGCACAGCACTAAGACTGCAAAAAAAACAGTGACTTTAACAATAGAAGTTGAAAGGGTGGAATTTCATAAGTACACTAATGCATTAAGAATAATGGGGAAAGTTGCAGAAGAAACAGAAGATATTCCAAAAGGATCTTATCACACATTAAATGTAGATGATAATGCTTCGCTTACTATCACTAAACAAAAATGGCTTTCATATCAATTAGACAAACTTGAAGAATCGACTAAAGTTCGTCATGATGTCATTATTTGTATTTTTGACAGGGAAGAAGTCATGTTTGTCGCATTAAAGGGGTATGGTTATGATATATTATCTGAAATGAAAGGAGAAGTGCAGAAAAAAGACGACCCTTCCAAAATAAGCAGTACATTCTATCAGGATATCATCAGCAAATTAGAGGAGTATGACCGACGCATACATCCGACAAAAATTATTGTTGCAAGCCCTGCATTTTGGAAAGAATATCTGAAAAAGCATATAGAAATTACAAAATTAAAAAATAAGGTATATTATGCATCATGCAGTTCTGTCGGCAAGGAAGCAATTGAGGAGATATTAAAAAGAAAAGAAGTTATTACAACAATTCATGATGACAGGACATTGCAGGAAATTAATTTAGTGGATGAATTATTGTTGTCTATAAAACAGGAAAAAGCTGCCTATGGGATAGCTGAAGTGGAAAAAATGGCGGACATTGGTGCAATTGAAAAATTGCTTGTCAGCGATGGCTACATAGAAAAAACACAGGAAAAAAATAATTATTTTAGAGTTGAAAATATCCTAAAAAGAACAGATTCTATCAAAGGTAAGGTGCATATAATCAGTTCTGACCACGATGGAGGCAAGAAATTGGATGGTTTAGGGGGAATTGGAGCAGTGTTGAGATATAAGATTTAGAAGAAGATATGTGTTAAATATATTTGATTTTTGAAAATGCTAAATAATCTGAAGAGGGAGCAAAAAAGAAAAATATTGTTTTATTCTTGATTAAATTAATCAAATAATGTTTGAGGATTATGTTTCAAGTTCCATCTTGATCATTATAATGTATATCTTAAATCTCCACTTTGAATAAGTTGGGTAACTCTTTCACTTACCTTTGCAACATACTTTTGACTAGCTAATCTTTTCCACGTTTCTTCTTCAGGTTGAACATAGTCGCGATTCCTTTGTACTAGCGGATCGATAATTATTTTTTTCCCGTGATCGTATCTAAATCCTGTAATTAGGACATCCCCTGAAGGAAAAGTAACATTAGCTTTAATTAACCAAAGAAAACTGTGATCATTGATTTCTACTACTGGATTAAGTTCGAGAATAAATTCATCTAATGATATTTGTGTAGGTTTGTTTACCATTTATAATAAAACTGATTAAGTTTATTTAAATCTTTCGATAAACGAATTATAAAAAGCGGCAGGCGCGCGCGAAGGTGAATATACACAACAAAGTAAAGCTTGCCCTCAATTGCACTCAGCTCTGCGACCCTTTAAGCACCATATCCTGAACTTAGTGCTGCTGCCGTCAGGCCCTGACACGGTTCATTCAAGAAACAATCCTAAAGGACAGAACGTCGACATGCAAATAAGGACTTTACCGAATTGCATATACTGCCCTTTGTGCTTCGATTCCTTCATAAAGCCGGTTTAAGGTTACAGCGGACGGCTAACCCGCCAATCTAGCCTGCCAGCTATAAGAAACATTATTTTATTTAAAAATCTTTGTCTAAGTTTGTTTAAATTTTAAATATAGCTCTGTAGAAAATCCTACTGAAGTTCATGTTGGTAGTAATTACTTATTTTTAACTTTAAACCTAAGATAAATATATTTCCTTCAATGCTTTTGTCCTAGCAAACTCTTACGAGTTTGCGTCGTCCTATATAATTATGCCTGACAAAGTTTATGCTGGACGACGTGAGGTTTGAAAAACCGAACGAGGACATAGTCTTGAATTTTTTAATATTTATCAGTACTTTTGAAGCTGTGTACTTAACTTAATACATATCTACTTTAGAAAGGTTTATTAAGAACATAGAAATTATATTTTCATGGAGCCAAAATTAGTTTTCCTTGGAACCGGATATGATTCTATTGTTGTAGGTAAGCAGCTTTGCGCGTCAGGCGGGATAGTGCTTCAGGTTGATGACAACCAATTAATGATTGATCCTGGACCAGGAGCAATAGTTAGAGCAAAGCAATATGGTATAAATATAAGGGATACCGATGCTATTCTTGTCTCAAGCAATAATCTTTTTCAATGCAATGATGTAAATGTAATTATAGATGCAATGACTGTTGGCGGATTAGATAAAAAGGGAGTTTTATTATGCTATGACCGGGTTGTTGAGCAAGGAATTGTTCTTGGCAAATATTTGAATAATGTAGAAAGAGTAATCCTTATGGAAGAAGGAAAACGCATAGGTGTAAATGATATAGAAATAATTGCATTGCCAGTTAAAAATTATGACGGGGTTGGTTTTAAAATACATACTTCTTATTTTAACATGATATACAGCGGACATACAGATTTTGACAATTCTATTTTAGAGGAATATAAAAATACAGATTTATTGGTATTGAATGTCACCTCTCCTACAGAATGGAAAGAGAAAGGTCATTTATCCACTGAAGATGCCATTAAAGTCGTTAATTATGTCAAGCCAAAATTGACTATCATAACCGGCTATTCCATCAAGATGCTTGAATCAGATCCAATAAATGAAGCAAGAATTATACAAAGAGAAACTCACTGCCAGACAATAGCTGCAAAAGATGGTATGGTGCTTACTCCCATGTCATATTCTGTGCATCTTAGCCAAACAAATTTAAAATATTTTTAAAATATTTGTTTTTGACAAAATATCTTTTTTAGAATACTTAGGATATAAGCATAATTATCCCTAGCCCGATGTAGCATCCGACTGCTAAAAATGGTATAGCTGGATAATACTTGTTTTTTTCTCCTAATAAAAATAAAGCTGCAAGTGAAATAGAGCTTGTTGCAATTATAATAAACGGCAAATAAATGCTTCCAGTCATTTTCATTACTACCCCTAAAAATAATAAAGGCAATGCGCAGTCTCCTCCTCCAAGAATTGCTTCACGAGGAGCATATTCTGCTTTCTCTGCCTTAAGTCTTCCCTTAGTTATTAATGTTTTATTTTTCTCCTTACTTTTTTCTGAAGTGTTTTTGTTATCCCCATGCGCATAAGGAAAGTAAAGCCCAGCGAATAATTTTTCACTTTTTTGGAATTCAGCCATCTTTATCATATGCTTGCTTTTCCATACTGCATAAGCGTCATAGACTGCAAACAATAAGAACACAACAGTTATGCTTATAATATTCAATATCGGCACAAATAGAGCAGCTAATCCTCCATATATGAACAGTTCTGTAAAATTATGAATAAAAATATTCTTTTTTAATACTTTATAATATGTCAATATCAATGCCATAAAAACTGTTACATATATCCCATAATCCCCAAATATTTTTCTGACAAATGGAGAGAATGCAGCAATTAACATTATAAGAACAGCAAGGAAAAACCATGCTTTCCATAATCTTTTTTTTGCATATTTAATTATCAGAAGCAGAAAAATAGTTCCGACAGCAACAGGTATTATTATGTAAAAAAAAGACAAAGATTCATTTTCGACTTCAGGTGGTGTTATGTATGTTGTTTCATATTCCTCATAGTATAAGACTGTTTCTCCAGTTTCAGCGCTTTTTTCAATATCAATGTATTGAGCCAGAACACCAACACCGATTATCTGCGTTAATACAAATAATATTAAAAGTACTATTGTTGCTTTTATTGTATGTTTCATTATTCTATTTCATTCTCATTCTAAATTGTTCAAGTCCTCATCTTCCAATAAATCATGATATTCCTTAGCTTCTTCTTTTTCTTTAACGTTTTTCTTAAATTTTTCCAACTTGTTCTCTTTTTCAGGCATCTTTCTCAATCTTTTCTCTTCTATTTTAGCAAATCGTCTCTTTTTTATATTTTCAATATCATGTTTAAGCTGTTTAATTCCTAATATGAAATTATCTTTTAAATGTTCAAAATTATTGTGTTGTTTTCCTTTTAGAACCAGCAGTGATAGGAATATGAATATTATTATTGTAAACATTATTGAAAATAATTTTGTAAATGGTCCTCTCTCCTTAACTTTAATCTCTCCAGTAATTATCTCTCCATTGATATCAATTGTATATTTGACAGGGCCATAGCTTAATATCCTAATAATTGCTTCTCCTTTTGCATTAGTTGTGTAATTTTGAGAAAAGTTGCCGTCGCTTATTTCAACAACTACTCCTTCCAGTGGTTTTCCTTCTTTGTCTTTTATGAGTATAACTGCTCTTTCACCATAATGGATTGAATTAGGAGCTTTTACATTGATTGAATTTATTGTCAATACACAATTATTTTCACTGCATATTTTTCCATTTCCGCAATCAGCATCCTCCAAACACATTACGCAATTATTGTTCGAACAAAAACCCGTTCCACAATCTTCATCTTTTTCACATGTGTCATATACACATGCATGGTCAACAATGCTTCCGCTAGGGCATTCAATAGCCAAACAAAATCCTTGGAAGCATCTTTCATTTTCAGTGCATTCTTCATTAAGACTGCATTCTCCGCCAGAATCAGATACAGAAGACTGCACTTCTGTAACTACTTCAGTGTCTTCTGCATTTGCTTCGGAACTTCCTGCTCCACCACCGCCTGATGAAGTAGTTGTAGTTGTTTTTGCAGGTGTTGTAGTGCTTGTGTTGCTCTCTTCTGGTCTTTCATAATCAAACTGTTTTACAGCACTATACTTCAAGCCTGTTACTTTGTACATGTTTATTGAAGAATTTAATGAGCATGAATAACTATTTTGATTAGTTCCGTCGCATTCTACTTTGGTTTCGCTTGATCCTCCGCATAACTCGCTTATCTGGGATATCTTTGTTGTTTCAGCATCCCTAATGCATATACCATTCAGTCCTGAATTTGTTCTGGACAAATAAACTGTTTTTGTTGCGCTAGATGGTATTGTTAGATTATGCACTAAAATTGCTCCTCTGCTGATGTTTGAATCGTCTATTACCGTTAATTCTGCCAAATCTATTTTTTGTGAAGAAAGATCTATATCAAATTCTATTAGCGGAATACTATTATTAAGTATTTGTATAAATACATCCCCTGAAAATGAGCTGGCTAAATTATCTGAACCATTGATGCGAACTTTCAACCCATCTAAATTTGATCTTATGCTTGAACTATCTCCATTAACCACATCATTGCTATCTATTATCCCATCATTGTCGTCATCATTGTCTGAATTGTCTGGGGTACCATCTCTGTCGCTGTCTTTTTCTTCCGTGTCAAATTCCCATGTTAATTGAGTTAATGCATTATTATTTATGTCCTTTATTCCATTTGATAGAGTTATCTCGTATTCTGTATTGTATTTTAATCGCATCTTTGGTGTTATTGTTAATGTATATGAAGAAGAATTATAACTTATTGTATATAATATATCCTCATTTCCCCCTTCTAATATTATATTTGAATTTGTTAAGGTTGATTCGTCAATTTTTTCGCTGAATTGGATAACAATCTTTGTACTAATATTCACATCTTCTTGGTTCTCTCCTGGTAATTTGCTAATAACTCTTGGTGGTGTTATGTCATCAACTACTGGCCCATAAACTGTTTGTGTTTGGAAGGAATAATTCCCATCGCTTGCAATAAATGAGTATGCATAACTTCCATAACTTAATGTTGTTGAATTATAATATCCTTTTCCATCATTATATATATTATCTGAACTATTCAATTCAATTAATTGGTAATTAGTGCCGTTTATTGTAACATTGATTGAGGCAGGTGCATTATTTTCATAATCTGTGTATTCTATTGTAAAATTAAATACAGTGTTTTCATTCCCTGACGAAGGGTTTAATGATGGATTTGTAAGATTTGGGATATTTGGAGAGAGAGATAATGTTATATTTGGCATTAGCTGAGGCATTGAGCCGTCTGAAATAGAAGTAATATAGCTGTAGTTTAAATGTGTCGGTATTAAATTTTCTCCAATAACATATACTTCTAAAGAATCATTGGATTTCCATAAATCACTGCAGTTTCCATCATTTAAATTGCCTAAATTGCATGTATAATGTCCGTCATCTCCTGTAATGCAGTTTGTAGCACAAATACCAGATGTAGTATTAGCATATAATGTAACTGTATGGCTGCTTATAGGGTTATTTTGGTAATCTAACAAGTATCCATGTATTATTTTAGTGCCGGCAAATGCTACTGGAAATATTAATATGATAAGAAATACAATTAACACGCCTCTTTTCAACATATCAAAATCTAAACAATTGGAATTTAAAAAATTATGGAAAATTACTGCTGAAATAGTATAAATAATTATATAAATACAGATAATCCCCTTTATCTATGCCTCAATATACTGTAACTCCTTGGGAAGTTTACGGACAGCTGGATTATAATAAGTTAATAGAGGATTTTGGCACTAAGCCTATAGATGATAAGCTGCTTAAGCACATTAAACAAATTACAGGAGATTTACATCCTTTTTTAACAAGAAAAATATTTTTCTCACATAGGGATTTAGATAAGCTTTTGGAAAGATATGATGCAGGGGAAAAATTCTATTTATATACAGGCAGGGCGCCATCTGGGCCATGCCATGTAGGGCATTTGGTAGTATGGATGTTTACAAAGTGGCTTCAAGACAAATTCAATGCAAACCTGTTGTTTCAAATACCGGATGAAGAAAAATTCTTGTTTAAAGAGAATCTGACATTAGAAGATACGCATAAATGGGCATATGATAATATATTAGATATAATCGCATTGGGCTTCGACCACAAAAAAACAAAAATATTCTTAGATACTGAATACGCATCTGTCATGTATAAATATGCATGCGAAGTTGCAAAGAAAGTGACATTTTCAAAAGCCAAAGCGGTATTCGGCTTTGACAACAGCTCTAATCTCGGACAGATATTTTATACTGCAATGCAGTCAGTGCCTGCATTTTTGCCTACTATCTTGGAAGGAAAGACAACACATTGTTTAATACCATATGCAATTGACCAAGACCCGCATTTTAGGATTACAAGAGATGTGGCTCCATTATTAGGGTATCCAAAACCAGCAGCAATACATAGCATCTTTCTGCCAGGTCTTGGAGGAATGCTTAATCAAGGGAAAATGTCAAGCTCTGAAGAGAACACAAGCATATATGTCAGCGACGATCCAAAAACAGTAAAAAACAAGATAATGAAATATGCATTTTCAGGCGGGCAGGCGACAATTGAAGAGCATCGTAAAAAAGGTGGAAATACTGAAATAGACGTAAGCTGCCAATGGCTTAAATTTTTTGAAGAAGATGATAAAAAATTAAAGAAAATATACGAGGATTATAAATCAGGGAAATTATTGACTGGGGAACTAAAACAGATTTTAATTGATAAATTAAATTTATTCTTGGAAGAACATAGAAAGAAAAGGGAAAAGGCGAAGAAGATTGTTGATAAGTTTATGTTAAGGTCTTAATGTAGGGGAGTAGTTTTGGCAATTAAAACGGAAGACGCGAATGATTTAGAACAAAGAATCAGAGATGCAGTAATTAGTGAATTTGTATCTTTAGCAGTTTCTACATATAATTTAAATATGGCTGCAAATATAACTATATTATCGGAGATTAAGCGATCTGCAAGGATAAAATTTAAAGGGTTGTTTGATAAATTAGTTGATTCTAAAATTATGCTTGCTAGCGAAAGAATGCAATATCATCGCATAGCTGAGGCAATTGCTAAAAGATATAGCAGAGAAGGCATTACATATCTTGTAATGGACATATGGTCCACAGATCCAAGCGATATTTATAAGGAAGCCGGAAGGAATGTAACACAATCTGATCTAGATACTTGTCAGGAAGATAAACGAGGAATGTATGAAATGTTTGCATCACATTATGAAATGTATAAACATTTTATGGATATGCATGATGAAGTTATCAACCTTCTTGTTGAAAAAGTAAAATCAGGAAGGAGGGATGTCAACCAAGTCAGTATAGATGATATCAAAGAGGCATTTACCAAAATCTTCCCTAATCTTACACTTTACCTTTCTGGTTTTATAAATAGGTATCAAACTCTGCTTGTTGCATCAATGGATGACCATACTTTATTAAACTCTGTCAACATGTGGCTTAGACTGCCAAAAGATGAGAAATTTAATCCTATTAATGAAGCTTATGAAGAATTTTTAGCATATGCAAATGCTATTTTTACATCAACATTTGTTGAACCATTTGCAAATAGGTTAAATGAGAGAATTTATGGCAGCACCGCCAAAATATTTATAAACTAAATTAAATATAATCTTGCTATGGATAAATCGCCTGTTTCAAGCGCGTTTTTCGCAACCAGTATAATTGGATTTTTAATATCTGTGACTTTAACATATACTGGAAGGATAAATTACAGCTTAGGTTTTGCATCAACTTTGGTTTTCTTAATAATGTTCATAGCATCTTTTGTTTCTATGACTCCTTCACATAAAGAAATTAAAGAGTTGAACCAAGGCTCTAAAGTAAAATAGCTGATCAATCTGCTAATAATCACTAATACTATACTAATAATAACTAATTCTTAACAAATATCTTTTTAAATGTATTTTGTATATATTTTCTATATGGATTTGATTAATTTTCTTGGTGTTACAAAAAGATTTGGAAACTTTGTTGTGTTAGATAATCTCAATTTTAATGTTAAAAAAGGAGACTTAATAGGATTAATTGGCAAAAGCGGGGAAGGCAAATCCACATTTCTTAAGGTTTTGATAGGTTTTTATGATATAAATTCAGGAAAAATACTTTACAATGGATCTGACATAACAAGAAAAAATAAGCTTTCTAAAATAGTTGGTTTTTGCACGCAGGAAAATTCTTTTTATGAAAACCTGACTATCGATGAGAACCTTAAATATTATGGAAAATTATACAATATAACAAGAATACAATTGAAAAAAAGGATTGAAGAGCTTCTTGATATGGTTAGCCTTATTGAAAGAAGAAATGCAGTAGCAGGTAATTTATCTGGAGGAATGAAAAGAAGATTGGATTTTGCTATTTCTCTTCTGCACAATCCTGAATTATTGATATTGGACGAGCCGACAGCTGGACTTGATCCGCTGGTGCGAAAAAATATAGAAGAATTAATAGAAAAAATCAACAATTCAGGAAAAACCATAATCATATCTTCACACATGCTAGATTTTATTGAAAATAAATGCAAGACAATCGCCTTGCTGTCAAAAGGAAAATTAAACCAAATTAATATTGACTTGCTAAGGAAAAGATATCCTAAAAAATCATTAAATGATATATTCCCTTACATTGTAAAATCATAGAATGTACATGAGATATTTAGTAAATGGAATAATATAAAATACAGTTAATACCGTTTGAAATATATTTAATATTTAACCTCAAAGGAATAAACATGAAAGGAATAACTAAGCTGCCGACAATAATACAGAAAAATATTAAATTGGTCTTCAGAAGCTACAGCTCTTTATTATTGCTTGTTTTAGGCCCATTATTATTAATCTTACTTGTAGGTTTTGCATTCGGAGGGAGCGCTCTGCATGATATAAATATAGGAATAATAAATCCACCAAAGGATGTTATACTCTCACAGATAATCCCATCCAAATCTGATTACACTATCTTTCCGGATAAAGAAGAATGCCTGCTGAGTCTTAAGATTGAGATGCATCATGCATGTCTTGAATTTTCAGAAGATTTTGCAACTAAAAACATAGAGGGAAAAATTGTTTCTGTAGGAGAAATTACACTATATTTCAACAATGCACAGTTCAATTTGGCCAATAAATTAGAAAGCAGCCTTGAAAAACAACTGCAGCTGACATCAGATCAAATCACACTTTCATCAGCAAAAAAGATTATAGGCGACATAAATGAAGCGGTCAGGTCAATGCAGGAAACTCAAATTAAAGTTCAATTTTATACTGAACGCGCTCAAAAAATAAAAGACGAACTTGAATATGCAAAGGAAACGATGATTTTTGTAAGAAGCGATTATGAACAAACATCAAAACATATTAGCGAGGTATTGGCGATAAATGAAAGCTTAGAGTTATCGTCACAATTAAACGACTTAAATAAATCTTTTCATGAAAATGTTGAAAATATAAGCAGATCAATAAAGAGCGTTGAAACATCGATTGGCAAAACAGAAGAGTATGTCAATAATAATTCAAATTTATCAGTGAATCTGTCAAATGCAAGGAAAAATTTAATTTATATTCGCAACAATCTTGAGTCAGCTTCCAATACTTTTGACTCTTTTTTGGCGAACGCGTATGATTATAATGCTTTATTAGCGAATGCAACTGCTTCAAATGCGGAATTATTGGAATTATATGGCAATACTTCACTTAAGCTTAATCAATCAATTGCAAGAATTGAAGAAGATATAACCTTCATCGACAGCGCAATAAAAGATTTAGAAAGAACAAATGAATCATTGTCATTTTATATCTCTAAATTCTCAGGATTAGAAGAAGAACAGGCATTATCCTTGGTCAATCCTATACACTCAACATTTACAACATTATTGAAAGACTTAGAGAAAATTAGTTTGATTTTTCCAGTTTTGCTGGTATTTATAATATCATTTATAGGAATACTCCTTTCAAACATGAATGTGCTGAATGAATTGCATTCTCAGGCAAGCTTTAGAAATTTTTTAGTTCCTGTGCATTTCTTTGTGTTTGCATTCGGCCTTTTTGTTACAAATGTATTTATGGTTTCATTGCAAATAACTGTTTTGCTTATTATTGCTTATACACAATTTTCAATAAACTTTTTCCCAGTATTAACTGATTTTATAATTACCACATTATTAATTATGTTCATTTTTATCTTAATCGGTATGTGTGTAGCATATAAAGTGAAGACAAAGCAAAATTCAATAATATTAAGCACTTTCCTTGCATTGGGTTTTTTCCTATTTTCTGATGTGATATTCCCATTACAAACAATGCCTAAATTGGCAGCTTTCTTTGCTTCATTAAATCCTCTTGTTATTGGAGAAGAAATATTAAGAAAATTATTGTTCTTTAATATACCTTTATCAGCGCAAATTGGAGAACTCTTATTGCTGATAAGTTATTTGATTGTTTTATTTATTTTATTGTACATATCTGCTAAAAAAAGAAAAATGGCATTTTAACAAAAATCTCAGACAGAACAAGTGTAAGTTAATAAATTATGGACACACTTTGAGCAATTAAATCTTCCTAACAAAACTCAAAAATCCTGAATGTCCAATTGGCTGGGACATAGGTCTTATCTTTCTTCCTTCAACTTCCCATACTCTTTCAATTATCTCAGATGTTTTTATGTAGGCTAATTTATCATATTTTCTTACCTCTTCTACGAAATCGCTTACCTGTGGTAGGCATGGAGAATAAGAGACGATATAACCTCCGGGAACTAATGATGTAACTGCATGTTTAACAGCTTTCCAAGGTTCTGGCACGTCTAATATGAGCAAATTTACTTTCTTTTTTGGGATTCCTAAATAAATGTCATGGTTTTTAATTTCTAAATTCTTCAACCCGAGATTTTTCTTATTATCCAAAGTTATATTTATATGATCGTCTCTTATATCATAAGAATAAACTTTCTTTACATACGGAGCGATAAAGCAGCACATCCCTCCAGAACCTGAGCCAGCGTCAACGACTATCCAATCTTTCTGCGGCATAATCTCTGAAAATATCAATCCAATATCCTTTTTTGGGATTATTTGCGGAGCTCTTCTTATTCTTAAATATGAATCATTAAAACTAGAATTTATCACTGTCATTTTCTTGCCTTTGTTTGTCTGAACAGCATCACCAAATTTTGCATTGTTGATATCGTCTTTACTCACATAACCATATCTAGTATGAACGTCTTCTCCTTGGAAAAAATACTTCTCCCCGTCATGAGTGATTAATAACTTCATATATCTTCACAGACAGTCATTTATAGATCATGCTCTATTTTGATAGCATTTATTATCGGTTTAATTATATCCTCTTTCCATCCTCTTTTATACAATGCTTCTTCAATATGATTTACTTGATACCCTTGTTTTATATGCTCTTTAATTGTATGTTCTACCATCTTCTTAATATCCTTTGTTGTCAGCTTTACATCATCAACATAATTTAGGAATGATTTATCCCATCCATGTTTCAACAATTCTTTTTTAATTTTTTCTTTTGGTACGCCATGAACCATCTTGTTCTTTACAAATTCCGTTAATGTTTTGATATTATCGGTGTGTTTTATCTTCTCTATCTCAGCAGGCATGAGCCATTCTCTTTCTTCATCTAAATTGCTTTTCAACTCACCATCATATCTCTCATTCTTATTTAATCCATCTAAAATTGATTTATAATCAACATCGTATACTTTAATTGAAGACATGATCCTTTCTATAATCTCTTTGTCTTTGTTCTTTTTTTCATAAATTTTCATTTTTATCTTCTTATTTGCGTAAGATAAAGATAAAATCCCCCCGAAAGCTGCGATTGCTATAAAAATGAATGTTATATCTGCATGTGAAATCGGCGCAATTGATTTCAATGGAACCTCTTTTACCATAAACCCTGTAAAGAAGGGATTTAAATTGACAATCTCAGGTAAGATATTTATAAAGCTGCTTATAGCTCCAAAAATTAATAACAGCACTATAATATGTTTTTGCTCCATTTAAATATATATAAACAAAAATCTATTTAAAACTATCGTCGATTGACATTAAAATTGCAAACTTATTTATTTCTTATACACATTCATAAATATATGAGACAAATGGCGTATGCTAAGGATTTGAAAGGAGAGTATGTTTCAATAGACAATGCAAGGAATACTCAAAGATTATTTTGTCCAATTTGCAATAAAGAGGTTGTTCCAAAGCAAGGGGAAGACAAAATATGGCATTTTGCGCATAAGGCAGGAGAATGCGGAAAAACTGGGAATGTAAATAATGCAGACTTAAACAAGTACATAATTAAGACAACTGGCAATGTTATATTTGAAAAAGATCCTAATTTTTTCACATGTTTAAGATGCAGGCAGACTATGAGGACAAGTTTAGGTGTTAAATGGGGTAAAGAAGAGTATATATGCAAAGAATGCTTTCACTTGCTTTAATTATTCTCACATCAAAAAATCTCGTAGTTGTACTACTCTGCGCATAACATTTATAAAACTGCAATAAATTCTGTTCTTCGTCATAAAAATGAAGTAGTTTTATGACGCATTGGAAATGCGAGGGTAGCCAAGCGGCTAAGGCGACCGCCTGCAGAGCGGTTATTCGGGGGTTCGAATATTAGCAAGTTATGCTTGAACATCGAAAGTCCCTCCTCTCGCTTTTCCTATTCTTTTCTATGCTCTAAATATGCTCTAAATTATATTATTAATTATATCTGCAGATTTAGCATGAAAATAAGCGCATATTTCTTTCGAAAGATATTTATATCCTCATAACGAGTAAATAAACATGACTACAGCAAACCCAATCATGGCAGCAATTGAAAGATATGCTCCATATATCGTTTTAGCAATAGTTTTGTTATACCTGACAACCCAATATGTTGTTAGGCAGTATGTGCAATATGTGAATGTGATAGCATGAAAAAAGGGGTATTGGCTCTTGAGAAATTAGTTCCATTAATATTATTTTTATTGATTGTTCTTGTATTAGTGTTCCCTCTGATAAGAGATTTTATTCGAAAAGGTGAATCCACGGAATGCGGAGTGGAAGCATTAAGGAATTATGAATTCATAACTGCAGATGAAATAGTCTTCCCTACCGCTTCACAATTTCATAATCAAATAGGAAGATGCCTGCCTCAGGTACATAATGTGAAAATTACGGATGATAAAATTTTAGTCGATTCAATACCAAAATCTGATTTTGACGGATCTTGGCAAAATTTCTTTGAATTTGTATTAAAAGAAAGAAAGAAATGTCTGGAAAATATGAACCGATTTTCAATCGATTTAGAAAAGATAAAAATTGTACAGAATACAGAGAAATATAATCTTAATGGCGTGAATGCCTGCGACCGTATTTTATGGGAAACATCAGAACTTTATACTTATGATACAAGTGACATCCCAAATATAGAAGAGAACAGAGTTCTATTGGACATGCTTTCTCCTGTTCAAAATGAAGTCATATCATCTTCAAAGGCATATATCATAGGGTACATATACGAGGATAAATCTGATTTAAGCGCGTCAAGTGTTAAATTATATAATGAAGAAAATATTTTAACAGGTGCAATTGGAGACACAATTGTCATTTACTTAAATGGTGAAAGGACATGAAAAAAGGAATGGCATTGTCTGAAACTGTAATCTTGATTTTATTTGCATTTACTATTCTTGTAGTCCTTGTAATTACTCCTAAATATTTGGCAGGAACAGAAGAGAAAAAGCAGGATATTATTTGCCAATTTACTACAAAGCTTCAGGATAGATTCAGGGTCGCAAGCCTAACTCCTATCACTGAGAAATGCACTAGGAAATTTATTACTTTTTACGATGACCATGCAGAAGTCAGCACTTTATCATCTTCAAGAAATATAAAATTCAATTTTGAAAATCCAGACGGGACTTTTGAAGAAATGGAAAATTATGACCAGTTTACTGAAGAAATATTTTTCAGCGTTGTTTCAGGCGAAATGAAAAACTGTTGGGAAAAATTCGGCTCAGGTGAAAGAGAAGTTTTTCAAGGGGAATTGCTTGATCCATTAGGATATAATAAGCTGTGCGGCATATGCGCAGAAATTGAATTGGAGACGACATCAGATCCATTGGATTCTCCAGGAAATCTTCGCCAGTATATGGAACAACATATGCCGCAGATCAATGTAGTATGGGATGAAGAAAATAATCTAAATTCATTGCAGGTATTGGAAAACACTATAAACAAACAAGAGCATTATGCAGTTATGTTTTCGCAATTCAAGCCTGGAACTTTTTTTGGAATAACACTTCAAGATCCAGCAAGTTTTATAATATTTGGAAAACCTCAATCAATAGGCGCAGAGTTCAGCTATCATGAAGAAGAAGGCACTTATGAAGGATTTTGTGATGTTATAATTGCGGAATAAGTTGCAGAATAAACGTAAAACGAACGATGTAAATGAATGTATGAAATAAGAGATATGGTATTCGTGAATAAAATAATTGCTAAAAAAGGAGAAACTGGTCTAACTTTTATTGCTATACTTATATTGATTGTAGTAAGCATCATTTTATCATCATTTTTCATCGCAAAATTTAGAGAATCTGCTGAAGTAAGGGGGTCTATTGAACAATGCCATGCGGCATTTACTTCTAAGTCTTTGGTCTTTGTCGGCGAGTCTCCGGTAGAAGAATTAAATTTGTTTAGGGAATTAGTTACTGAGAATATAGTTCTTTCATGTCCGACAACACAAAAAATAATCAACTCAAATGATCCTGAAAGAATTAAAAGAGACATTGCAGAAGAAATGGTTAAATGCTGGTATAAATTAGGGGAAGGGAAAAGCGAACTGTTTAAAGTTGCGCCAACACAGGAAGAGACTAATTTTTGTGTAGTGTGCAGCGAAATAGAATTTTCTGAGAATATTGAGCCAAATGAGATAACTGGTTTTGGTAGGTTCTTATTTGAAAAGAAGGTATTGTTTGCGCCAGCGCAGGCAAGACACACAGGAGATACATATTTTAAATATTTTACAGATATTAACGATGATAATTTGAGAAACTTGCCTGCACCTGATTTTAGTACCGATGCAAATATGGCATTATCTACAGAGAAAAACTACCTTGCTATGGCAGTTATCTCTAAAGAAGGATTTTTGAGCGGGCTTGAAGATGTTTTGGGGATAGGGGGCATTGCATCGGGTGTAGGAGCAATTATGATACTTGTTCCTGGACTAGGAACAGGCATAGGCGCATTAATCGGTTCAACAGGCGCAGTAGCGATAGGCAGTGCATTAGCTGCTGGAGCGCATACTTACAGTCCTTCAGATATGACTGTTGTGCTTGTTGAAAACACTCCAGAAGAACTCGAAAGATGGAAATGCGATGTGCTTCCAACAGGGCAGGATTTAAGAGGAGCACAATAATACAATAATAAGATATATAACACCCTTAATTAATCCTAATCACATTGATAATTTGAATAATCATGACCTAAAATCTCATTAATTCGAGTTCGTGCATACCCTTCTTGAGCTCTCCAGTTCTCATTAAAAGCTTCAACATTTTTTTCACTTCGTTCCCAATCACAAATGAACTCTAAAAATTGCATAGTTGCACTTTTAATATCAGTTTCAAATGGGTTAGCAATTTGTTCAAGAAGCTCATAAGTCAGCCATTCATCGTATCCTTCTCTAAATCCTATAGATGAAACATCATTTCTCCAAACAAATTCAACTAAATCTCTTAATCTGTGTATTAATTCTGGACGTACTCTTGTTATATCTTCTTCGCTAACAGAATTCCAGTCAAAATAAATATCGTTTGATACTTCCGCAAGCACTTCAGTTAATCTCTGACCTTCTTCATATAACACTGGATCAACTACGATATGATTTCCTTGAAAATGTCCTTCAATTGCCATTTCAATATATTCAAGATCATTGCTTGAAAGCAAAAGTTCACCGTCAGATGATAGAAGAAAATAATATGGTCTAGTATCTGCTCTTCCTAGTGTTCTAGAATAAGATTCATCTTGATGAGAAACATTAAAAATACAGTAGGGTAGTTGGTCTAAGAGCCCCCTTTCCTCTAACACCTCAAAATCTCTTCCAGGCTGGCTAGAATTGATTGAGATAATCTTTAAGTTTTTATATCGCTCATTGAGCTCAAAAAGATGTGGCATATCTTCAAGACAAGGCCCACACCATGGTTCCCAAGCATCAATTAACTGTAGTTCAATATTATGATCTACAAAATTTATCTGATCAGGACATTCATTTACTATAGTAGAATTTCCTATAGAAGATTGCACACTCATTGGTTCAAACTGTTCTCCAAGCTCTACCCCTTTGGCAGATTTATTTATTGCAGATAAATAAACAATTGCCATTAAAGCTACATTCCTTAAATTCCCCATTTTTAGTAGGATTATGTAGTTGTTTAAAAGTATTTCGCTGATGAAAGTGCAATTCAAGATTAAAAGCAAAACAACAGATAAATTTAAATAAATACTTCTCTGGATTAGATATATGGGAAAACATATTGAAAAAAAGGCACAGCTTGGAAAATGGCTATTTACTGCGATTATGGTATTAGTTACTTTGATTGTTTTATTTGTAATAATTTCCGGCCAGGCAAAGAACATAATTTCAAATATCGCATCATTGGCTTAATTGGAGATAAAATCTTCGTAAGCCGCTTAAATCCTAAAATCTCATTTTCCACCAGTGTATCTCACGGGTGGTTTACGGTGATTAAGCAAGTCGGTGGAAAATAAAAATCCCAACCACCGCAAGCGGGGGATTTTTAATGTTTATGATACCCAGTCAAATAACAAGATATAAGCATAATCC
>Ga0209541_10003167_pt1 | contig 30545 bp, 37 predicted proteins | sample RifCSPlowO2_01_FD_184027 | JGI IMG/M metagenome (GOLD analysis project Ga0209541, IMG submission 184027) | Groundwater microbial communities from Rifle, Colorado - Rifle CSP2_plank lowO2_0.1 (SPAdes) (version 2) | ecosystem: Environmental > Aquatic > Deep subsurface > Groundwater | place... | reverse complement strand
TGTCTTGCATGCTCTAATTAATGTTACAGGAATGGAGTGGGAATTAGCAGACATAATAACCGAATTAAGCAAGCAATTAAAGGTTAAGGAAATTATTAGTATTGAAGGAGTTGGATCATTAAAAGAGGAAACTGATTCAAAAAAAATAAGTATAAATACATTTTATTATTCACAAAGTAAGGATAAATGGAAAAAAACTGGATCGTCGCCACTAGATGAAGGGGTAGTGATGGGTGTTACAGGGGCATTACTTCTAAGAAAGGGATTACCTTTGTCATGTATATTTGCAGAAGCTCAAAGTAAATTACCGGTTCCCGATTCTAGGGCATCGGCAAAGGTTATTGAAATTCTTGACAAATATCTAGGGTTGAGTGTTGACTATAAACCTCTATTAAAGAAAGCAGATGAATTTGAATCAAAAGTCAAAAATCTGTTGGAAGGTAGTAAAAAAGCATTAGATTCCAAAAAACAGAAAGAAGCTAATTATGATTTAGATTACCTTGGGTAAATTTCTTTGTTTATTAATTTTCCAATTAATGTAAAATAAATATTATTATAAATTTTTAGCATTGCTTAAATTTTTTAATCATTTTATTGATAATAATTTCTAATTATTGATTAAATATTTTTATCAAATTATTGATTAAATATTTTTATTATTTACAAAAACTTTCAAACTAAAAAATTTAAGTCTTTTGATTCGGAGTTAAATTTAAATATCAATTAAGATTCAACTAAATTATGACCTTGAAGATTAAAGTAAAAAAAGTTCAAGTAAATAAATATGACACAAGAAAAAATTCTTTAGATCTAACCTTTATTTATTTAGAGGGGGATAAACAATATTCGGTGAAAAAAGATTTTAACATCAACGAGAATTCTATGTTGTTTGTTAAGAATTTATTGCAAGAAATTAAAAAATCTGCCAAGGTGAAATATAACTTAGACAATGATGAAAGTTTTGATAATATAGTGAATGTAATTTTTGATGAGGTAGAAGATGGAGATACCGAGGAGAAATTAATGACAGTGATAGATAGATTAAAAGAGAAAGCAAAGGGATTCAAAAAAATCAGAAGTGCAGATAATTATTTGGATAAACATTATGAAATCAATAATTTAGTAATTGACATAAAATAAATTTCTAATTTCAAAATGGATGGTATGAGTGCAATTTCTTTAATTCATATCTTCTCCTGGCTTCTATCGCTTCCATTAAAATAGTTGATAACTCTGTTTCTTTATGTTTATTCATAAAGATTTGTTTTTGTTCTACGTGCTTTTTTATTTTTTTGTATTCGTCAGTATCTGATTTTATCTCGAGCTGATTTGTTCCGCAACTTGGCAATTGGTTGTTTTCTCTATGTAAAAATGAGTTATAAGCCTCAAACAATTCATTTAAATTAATAACCTTAATAATCCCTGAACTTTTATCATTTTTATTTACACGATATAATCCTAAATGATTAAACACGTCTATGGCATAGATTGCTTCATTCCCTTTCCTGTTTTTTAGGTATAAATATTTGTAAACCATGCGAAAAAATCTGAAAAATTTTATATATTTAAATGTTGTTATATCGTGTCCAGGGGAGATTTAATTTTCTTAAGCTGTTCTTTGGAAACATGTGTATATATTTGAGTTGTGTTTAAATTTGCATGACCAAGAAGCTCTTGAATTAATCTGATATCTGTACCATCATCCAATAGATGTGTGCCAAATGAATGTCTTAAAACATGTGGACTGACTCTTTTCTTTAAATTTGCCTTCTGAGCAGCATTTTGAATTATTTTTTGAATATTCCTTGGTGAAAGTGGTCCTTTATATCCTTCAAAGAGGTATTTTTGTGTATTGTTTAATTTGCTAATATACACCGTTAATTCATTACATAATCCCTCTGACAAGATAAACAGTCTGTCTTTTGATCCTTTTCCTTTACGGACCCAACCCATTTTTGAATTCAATTCAAGATCATATATCTTTAAACTGCAAAGTTCTGAAACTCTGAGACCAGATGAATAAAGAAATTTGATTATTAATTTTGTTTTATACGTACCTGCGTGGTCTATTAACAACTTGATTTCTTCTCTTGTTAAATAATTTGGCAGCTTTTTTGGAGATTTTGGCGTTTTAAAGTCGACAATATAAGAATTAAAAACTTCATGATAAAAAAATTTAAGTGCTGCTTTTTTTAATGCAATAGACTTAGGGGATAAATTTTTTTCTGATATAAGAAAACCTAAATATTTTTTTATGTCCTCTTTATTTACTCTATTGAGCTCCTTTCCAATAAATTTTTTGAATAATGCAACTTGTAATTTGTATGATCTTAATGTTTGATTTGAAAATCCTCTGAGTTTTAACTCATTTTCAAATTTTTGCATCATTTTGTTCTGATTCCCTCTGGGCTAATTCTTCTATGTCTATAATATAGGAATGGGGAATTTTCTGATACTGAAAGTCTTGAGTAAATATAGATGCCATACCACATACAAAGACATCATTTTCTTCTAATACACTTATTGTTTTTTGTATTGGTTCATCTGATTTAGTACAAAATGTATATAGAAATGTTCTGCTCTTTGGTTTAGGGAGCAAAGGAAAACCTCCATCATCTAGAGCAGAATGAACTTTCCCATCATGAAAATCTACTTCATAGAGTCTTATATCTTTGCTATTATTCTTTAAAAAATGATTTGCAATTGCATAAGAAATATGGGGGGGCTGATCATCATAAATTATTAATTCTACTAAAGCATCTATGTTTGATCCAATAAAACCGTCTGATAATGTCTTAGCAATCCAATTTATATTTGATGCTGTTCTCCAATAATCATCAAGAGAATTTTTTTTTATTGATTCTAATAAATTTGTAAGTATAGGATTATCTGGGTAATAAATTGACATATATATTGCAGTTTATAAAAATATTATAAAGGTTTGCTTTAATAAGTTTACATGTCCTTAATGGCCTTTCATGCTGTAAATAAAAAAATTAGTTTACATATAGGGAACACTAAATATATTGGGGCTTTTAAACTTACTAGGTCAAAAACAATTGAGGATAGATTACCTGAAGTAGATTTCATATCGCCATTAGATAAAATACCTACTGAAAATGAGTATAAATTTTGGTTTGGCGCTTGTAGAAATAAATATGAAAAAAATCCTTATTTACTTGTAAGGATTAATATTGATCCTTTAGATGTAATGTATATTGGATCCGCTAATAATATAACTCAATTTAAAGGGTCTGATTATTTGATAGGTACATGGAGATCCTTAAGTGGTGTAATGACAGATGAACATGATTTTTATGGTATTTTAACAGGAATATTGAGAGAATCTGGGTTTGACATATAGTTTTGTATTTACTTATAAATAGTAACAAAACAAAAGATTTATATATAAGTAATTTATAACAATTGTATGGTAAAATCATTATACCAAGATCTAATAGATGTAGAAAGAGTAGATGAATCCCTAAAAGAAGGATTTGAAATTATGATAGAAAGGTTAGGTAGCTTAACTGGGCAAAATATTCAAACACCGAGTGCATCTAGTATTAGTATAGTTGATGTTCCTGCATTTCAAAGAGGTTTTATTTTACAAAGAGAGAAAAATCCAGTTATCAGAAATGCTCTTGATAAAAGACAAACTGTTGAAGAAACATTAGAGGAATTAGCAAGTGTTAATAGAGGATATAGAAAGTTTTTACCTAGGAAAAGAAATACAACTCATAATGAAAGGTTAACTCAATTAAATGAAATAGTAGGTTTTGCTCCTAGTTTAGAATCAAATGGGATACTATTTCCTGATAATTTTGTTAGCACTTTTGTTGATACAACTGCTCTAACATTTTTAGTTACAAGTATTTATTCAAAATTTGTGTTACCTCAACTAATCAGTAATCCTGAATCATTGCAAGATACTCAGGCTTTGTATAGATTTGCATTACCTATGGCTATATCTGCAATAATGGGAACAACCTATGGATTGATGGGTACTGTTAGAAGAATGAGTTCCATTCCAAGAAAAGAAGCTAGATATGTTGATAGTAAGATCAAGGAGCTATTTTAATTTTATATGGGAATAAAACATTTAGAGTATGAATTTGCAGAGAATTATTGTAAGAATTTATTAGAAAGGCCTCATGATCAATTAAGTTATGTTAGGGGATCAGAACCTGGTTCATCAGCTATATTTCTTGAATCAAGTGAGCATATTATTTATTTAATAAGAAGGCATGCTCTTACAAATAAAGAGTTGGAAAGTTTTTATTTACAATGTGGCAAGGGTGCAACTGCTCAAAAGGCTCAAGGTTTTCGTAGAGCAAAAGATAGAAGATTATACGAATTATTAGGCGATACATTTCATAAACTTAGAAAGAGATTAGGTCTACCACAAGAAGATAGATTTTATAATATTGATGAAGTTATGGAGTCTATATAAAAATGATAGATTATTCAATGTGGCATGTGATTCCAGGAATATCCTTGAAATATTGCGATAATGAACATAATTTTTTAATTAGATTAGTAAGGGATAATCCTGATTATAATCCTAAAAATCCGGAATCTAAACGTGAATTGTATTTAGAAGTTGGATATGCAGATTTATGCCATGAGCTATCAGAAATAGTTCAAAAATTTTCACAAATAAGATTAGATAGAGAAGAAGTTTCTAGAAAAGATTATGATCACTTTAAGAGTCTTGACAAAATTTTGAGTAAAATTGAGCTATTTAGAGAACGTGAAGAGTTTAAGCAAAAAATTCTAAGAAATTCTGGATACATTGAAGAGAATGATAAAGTTGACTTATGACACTAAATTCTTTATTTATGTCATTTAAAAATATTGGATCAAGAAGTTCTGGGACAATATTCTAAAATAACTTAGAAATGGAAAGAAGAATTATAAGACCGGAAGAATCAAGGCTAGAGCAACTATTGTCTTCGGTTAAATTGGAACTTCAAACATTATCTTGGTCAAGTAAATTTTTAGGTATTTTTGACTTCTACTTTAAGCCAAAATGTTTTGAAAGAAGAAGTAAATTATATGAAAAGCTAGGAATTAGACATTTCAAGAAATTTATGTTTGGTGGAGACTACATGAATGGTTTTCTTAGGAAACTTGATCCTAGTCACAGAATGATTGGAGAACTTGGCCTTTCACCGACTTCATATGAGGGGTATACAAGACTTTATGAAACAGGTCACTTATTGGCCTCCTTTTATGGAGGATCCATAATAATGGAGAATTTTAGGGAAGAAAATAATGAAAGAGCAATTGCAGGTATTTTAGTTAATCTGGCAACAAATATCTATCCAATAATGCTTCAAAGATACAATAGAGCTAGAATTTATAGGTTGTTAGAAAGGAAAGAGAGATAGAATACGCATAAGAAAGATTACACGTAGTCTAATGAAAATTACTTCTTTTTAGGCTTTTGGACTAGGGAAAAAATTACATAAATAAGTAAAAATGCAATAAAGGGGGAGGTCTTTAAAGTAAATAAGATCATATTATCCCTTTTTTTATAATATTCTTCCCAGTACACTTTCTCTTCTTCAGTACCACATATCTGACAACAAAACTCACCAGGATGGTTAGGACCTACACGGATGTTAACCTGCCCTTCAGGACAACCTCTATATGCTAAACAACAAACACCAACTGATGATACAAGCTGAAGTGTAAAATATGCAATAACTAATGCAAGTGAAATAGAAAGAATAACTTTTAACCATGAAGGTTTAAAATTAACCATTAATATTGGATATGGATTTTTAATTTAAACTTTTTGATTTTCACTTAATTTCTAGCTGTCTAATAAACTGTAGTTGTTTGAAGAAAATATGACCATAAGAACCACAAAATTACAAAAAGTGCTAAAGTTATGAGTATTCTAACTAAAATAGATGTGTGAAATTTGGTTTTCTTATTCAATATGTGAAGTGCAAAATAAAATAAGAGTACAAAAGCAAATAAGAATAAAGAATATGGCGTGACTAGGAGACTCCACTTGAGAAAAGAGGTTTGAACTCCAAAAATAGTATAATAGTTTGATGGGCCGAAACACATTGGATTATTTGCACATCCAGGATGGAATTCTATAATGCCCATAATTTCAAAGTATCAAGGTTTCTTATTAAACCTTTTGTACTTAGACCTTTTACCCCACCAAAAATGATATATTAAGGCCCCTAGAGAATAATAAATTGCTATGCTTATTATTAATGTTAATATGTTAACAACTAAGTTACAACCAGGAAAAAGACAATTATTCAAGGATGCAACTGGCTTTGTAAACAAAAAATGAAAATACGTATAGATAAAATCGGGGAAGTAAATTACAGCTCTAACGCGTGGTTCAGTTGAGATTCCCACAGTTAAAGATAAAACCAGACTTACAAAGAATAAAGTAAACTATACTAACAATTTTCTTATATTTAACTTGAAAAAATCTCGTAAGTTCATCTAACCTTAATTAGATGTTTTTAATTTAAAGGTTTCGTTTTCTAGATATCAATACCTAATCTCGATTCTTTTCTCGCCACTCTTTTATTTATTCTTCTTTCATGCTCCTTAAGAATAATTTGCTCAAACAAATTAATACCTAATTCATTATCAAAAGCTGCAACTTCAACATGCCTTTGACCATCTGTAAAAGGCCAGATAATATATCTTACGGTTATTTTGTCTACTTTGCCTTCTCTATCTGTATCATTCGAAGGTCTTTCAATCCTGTAAAGAATAACTTTCCTTTTATCATTTTCTAATCTTTCATGAGCAACTCTGACATTTCGGCCAAATCTTTTATTCATATAAGATTCAAATCTCACAGGACTAAATAAATACGTATTCGAACCAGAATAGATTTCTTTGTACATGTTTGTAATTAAAAAATGATTACTAGTTTGATTTTTATTTGATTTGACAAATTTATGATGCTTTTAAACATTTTGATATTATTTTGAATATGAGATTTGTCAAATAATTAGGATTTTTTATTAAATTTAATAAAACTATTTATTATCTCTAACTACAACAATTCTGCCTCCTTTAGCCGATGCCTCGAGTGACCAGATATCTGCAGTTAAAATTACTGAGTTTTCTAGATTTAGCATTCTGCTTAGACCATAAACTCCAGAGCCCCAAGGGTAATAATGACGAAAATCCATATGTCCATTAACTGAAGTCTTTATAGGTAAGCCTAAGTTAAGATCAACATCATTTATGGAAAATTTATATTTAAAGTCAAGCATTTTGCCAATAATCACTTGAGAGTATTGTTTGAATTTAAATTCTAAACCGTATTTTGAATCTTGATCTTCTTCCAAATCTAAATCAGTTAGATTAATCATAACGGGGGAATCTAAATTAAAGGCAGGATGGTTAATCTTTATTTGATTATATAGTCTCTTAGCAGAGTATTCATTTGGACCGTCTATTGTACCTAATGTAAATGCGGCCTCTTTATAGTTTAAATTGTATAAATCTAATGCTTTCAATTTTTTAATTCTGAATAAATCTGATTGTGTAGCGATCCTTAGATTTAGGTCCTCCAGAAAATTATTTAATGCAATTAAATAAAAAGGATTAGATCCGTGAATAACATCTTCTGTAAATATTGTGGCATTAATTATATCAATATATTTATGATTTTTCTCTTTAACTTCATTATCTATTGCTTGACCAAAAACTCCTTGAAGGATACTAACTTCTAAACCAGAATTGTCATTTAACAAAATTCCTTTGTATTCGGGAAGTTTTATCATTCAAAATAAACTTTCTATAATTTCCCTGATTATACTAGGATTTTTTATCTCGGTTACTAATGCTTTTTGAGCTGTAGGATCATATTTTATTACTCTATAAATCTCTGTAGGTAATTGATCTGCGGTTTTTTGGCTAAATAAGTGTATTGCATCTGTGTGGTTTACAAGGTATTGAGCACCAGCAATGTAAAGACTATAGAAATCACTTCTGGGTGACTTAGCAGATACACTAATATTATCCAAACTTAGGGCAATATTTTCTATTGATCTAAACACCATTTGTCATCAAATTTTATGGACTTGATTGTATTTATAAATCTTTGCATTTGTAACTACTAATAAATTGTGAATTATAATTAATTGCTATCATAAATTAATTATAGAATTATAAATACCGAGGAAGTATGCTAAGGCTTGGTCTGCCTTTAAGGGTTTTATTTTTTCTTCTGTGAGGCAAAACAAAAATGGTAATTTATCTCTTGTCTGCTGAGTTAAGCCAAAATGTTCATTTCCAAATACAAGCAATATTTTCTTATTTTTATTTTTATCTATAAATTGGAATAAATCTCTCTCATGGAGTTTTGCATGTTTTGAAAACCCTATTTTAATATATCCTTTAACGTCACTAAGACTCTTATAGACTTGAACATTGAAATTACTGAGCTTTCCTTTAGTCTCTTTTTTTGCATTATTTAAAAGTGTATGGAACTTTTCTTTATCCTCGTGAATAACCAAAAGTCCAAGATTAAAAATTAAGCATAACCGAAGAAAATTTGCAATTTCCTCTTTGCCTTGGGGATTCTCAATAAGCACAGATAAATTACTAAATTGTTTCTTTTCAACTATAATATTATTAGATTGGTATGAGAAAATTCTGTAAAATACTTTTCCATTTTCTTTAAATAATTCTATTAAGATTGTTGTCTTAGGCTCCTGAAGATCAATAAATGAATTTATTAGAAAGTTCTCTAATTTTTTCTTAAGTACTGATGAAGATATTTTTATCGAGCTCAACTGCTTAATTCTTAAACAAACCTTTTTATGTTTTAGAGCAATTTTTAATAGATCATTTCTTAAATTTTCAAATTTTAAAGGCGTATTTTGCTTTTCTTCCTCTAATATGATATCTATTTCATCTAAGTTTTTTACCTTTTCTTTATTGAGCCATCCTGATAATTGAATCCTATTTGTTAAATTATCAGAAGTAAATTCCCCTCTAGAAAATGGATTTAATTTATTTTTGAGGACATTAATATCCAGATTAAATCTTTTAAGCAAAAATTGATATTTCATGTTTATTTTGTTTTTTCTATTACTTATTAAAATTTTTCCCATTTGATTGGTTAAAATAGGGTTTTTGAGTATAATAATGTTTATATAAGATAGTTAATTTATATCTACCTTGGAGTGGCTAATATGCAGCAAAAAGAGACAGGTTTTATAGTAATTGCACTGGTATTTATGTTGTATCTATTTTCTTTGAGTGACTTTGCTTATGGAGTAAATATTGAACCTTTTCAAAATTGCAACGGTTCAATAAATATTAGTGATGAAAATATATTCCCAAGTCCAGTTTATGCAGGAGAAGACACTATAATCTCGAGTACAATAGTCGGACCAAATCTAAGTAAAACCTGGATAGAATCTAGTCATCAAGGATTACTATTAAATTATTCAAATTTGGCAAATATTTCAAATAAATATAATTTTACAATTTCTGGAAATGATCTAGATATTGGTGAGGTAGTTATATACAGATTTTTTGTAAACAATACTTGTGGAGATATTTATGGAGGAGAAGTGCAATTCTTTGTAGTACTGGGTACAAGTTTAATTATAAGCCCAAGTATCCCTGATGGTGAAAATGGTTGGTATACTGTAATACCTACTGTAAATTTGATTTATAATAACCCTGGGATCATATATTATAGATTTAATTCCTTACCATTAAACATATATACCCTGCCTTTTAATGGCACCGAAGATCCAGATACAGGTGGAATCTCTGTTTTAAGGTATTTTGCAAGAGATATTTCAGGAAAAGATGAACCATTAAGGGAGTTTATAACCAGGGTAGATTTTACTGAACCCAAGTTTATGAATAAATTTCCTGAAAATGGAAGTATCTTAAGTAATACAAGTGTCCCTATTAGTGTTAATATTAATGATTTTTATCAGGGAAATTCTGGAATTGATGATGCTAAAATTGAACTTTATGTGGATGATAACGAGAGTGAACACACTTACGAGTCCTTGACATTAAATCAAGGTATTGTTAAATATACTGCAAATGATTTGGGCAATGGAATGCATAAAATAAAATTAATTGTCAAAGATTTTGCTGGAAATACTAATTCTGAAGAGTGGTTTTTTACAGTTAATATAGATGAGTTTAATATTGATATTTTATATCCCGATGACGAGACTGTATTTAATAAGAGAAGGGTATTATTTAATGTACAAGTGGACAGAATTATTGATTTACTTGAAATAGGAATAAATGGTAAATTCAGCAAAATGTGTATTGATTGTAATTATTTCAATAAAACAAGAACCCTAAAAGAGGGTTTAAATAATATCACTGTCAGAGCCAAAAATTATGGAAATGTAGTCGAGGAGGATCTACAAATTTATGTAGATACTAAGGAGCCTAAGATAAGAAAAACATTACCTTTGACAACGCAAGTTACTAATGGGAGCTTTTATATAAAATACAGCGAAAGTAATTTACAATTCATCAAATTATATTATAATGTCACTAATGGCTCTTATATTACTAACTTGGATAATTGCGAATCTGGGGATAATGAGGGGTGTAGCATAATTATTGATTTAAATCAGTATAACATGGATAAACTAAGCTATTACTTTGAGATTAGCGATAAAATAAATATTGTTAGGAGTAAGATTTTAAATAATATATTGATTGATACTGATACACCCTCAATAGTAAGAATTGAACCAGAAGACAATGCAGTATATGGTAATATTATACCATTCGATATTTCTTCAAGTGAAAATGCAAGCATTAGCTATATAGATCATTTAATGAATAAGCCAATTTTAAAGAATTTATGCCGAAATTGTGACCACATTGCAAAAAATATAACTTTCAGTGGCGGAACACATAATGTTACATTCATTGTAAAGGATCAGGCAGGAAATATTGGAATAAATGAGGTATCCTTTAGTGTTCTTGATTAATATTTAAGATCAAAAATTAAAATATTTAAGCTTTTTATTGATGATTTGTTTTTATCTTTGATTAAAATATTTTATCATTTTTCTTTTGACTATTCTTTAATTTGATTACATCATTTACTGACAATGAATTAAGATATTCTGCAATATGACCGCAATGATAATCATGATTATAATGTATAGAACCACCATAACATAGGTATTTAAAACATTTTTCCTCAGGATAAGAGGTTATTGCTAGGTTTATGTCAAATAAATCCATATCCAAATCTATTAGCCTTTGTATGGCATCACTTAAATTCTGTTTACCATGTTTAGACACAGATTCTAAATTTAGTGACATAAAGGTCAATAAAGTAGAATAGTTAAGATATTTAAGTGTTGTTTTTTGTAGCTTTCTTAATCTTAGTTTTCTGAACTATTACCTGAGCTTTGGATGTTAAGGAGAGATATGTCTCTCTTCCTTTCCTTTCTTTTTTAATTAAATTTAAATCAACCAATAAGTCAGTGTATGCAGACAGAAGGGATTTAATTTTGGAATATTTTTTGTCGGGGTATAATTCTTGGCTTATTTCCCGCATTGACACCCATTCGTGGGAAGATTCAGTAGACAATAAATAAAGATTGACTATAATACTTTTTTGAAGGTTTGTTAAACTGGATATCTGATCTTGATTTTCTTTTTCCGAAGAATTACCAATTGTATAAGTCTTTAATTGTTGTTCTTTTTTATTTTTGGAATAATCGAGAACCAATTGTTCATATAGTATTTCTAATCTTTTTACTCTATTTGTTAAAATTTTAACTTCATCTTTATTTGAATAATGATGTGTATCAATTTTTTTGTGAATATGTGATACATCTTGTTTAATATTATTGAAGGATTTTGTTAAAGTGTGGTGTAATTTTCTCCATTTATGATTGTCATCTTTTTTTTTAATAAACCACATAATATAGTTAAATCTTATTAATTTAAAAGCTTTTTGCTCACGGTTCATACGGTTCAGTGAACGGTTCATGAACGGTTCATACGGTTCAGTGAACGGTTCATGAACGGTTCATACGGTTCAGTGAACTATTCCTGGTAAGTTTATTATTAACATCCTGAGTTTTGGACAAGTAAAATAGGGGAAATTAATTACACAAATTTATGTTTTAGATTTTCTTCTCCTATAAATCGAATCTAATAGATCCATAATATGCCTTTCAAACTCAGAACTTTGGAGTTCTTTTGGTATAGATATGCAGTTTATGTTATCAGGATTCCGATAAATTAATAGAGGTACCTTACATAAAGATAGGGTTCTAATTAGGTATTTTACCCCGGACTCTGTAAGTTCTGTTTTCTGAGCAATATCTAAATAAGTAAGTGGTCGTTTAAGTTCATTTTGCAGCCTGAATATCGAAATATACATTAAAAGCTGCTTTTTTGAAAGGTTATCTAGTGGTTGAACGTTGGTTGACTGGGGATAGATCGGTTGTCTTTCTGGCCTAATTTTAGGCAAATTTAAGGGTTCAGGTGTTTCTTTTTGGTCTTCTAAGCCTTCTTTCTGAGGTTTTGTTGGCTGTTTTTGGTCACTTTCTAAGTTTTCAACCGTCGATTGACTATCGATTGACCGGTGGACAATCGATGGACAGTCGTCGGACAGTCGTCGGTTGACCCCTTCATTTCTGGTGGAGATTCTATTTAATAGTAGTAAATCTAGTTTTTTTTCTAAAATATCAAGTCTGGAATTAATTAATCCAATATTCTTAGATAGAATATCAATAGAAGCCCATTCATTAACTACTCTTTGATAAAGAAAATCAATATCTTTCTTAACCTGCAAAAAAGAAGTCCTAATTTTAAGATTGAGATCTGAGGGTTCCATAGGTACAGGGAGTATAGAAATATTTTTAAAATAATTTAATAAATTTAACATTACTGATATTATTTATTAGTAGTAAATTAAAATTTACCCCTAAAAATTGTGGTAAATAAATCTTCATCGAGTATAATACCCACTAAGATAATTGATTTTATAATATTTTTAATATTTGATTTAGAATAGATTAGTTTTTTAATTTGCTGAATGGTCTTTGAACACATAAAACCTTGATTTATTCCTAAAACGACATTCTTGCCATCGTGAATCACATTATTACTAGATAAGTCCACTATAATAGAGTCTTTGGTAAAGATACCTTTATCTGCTTTGAATCCGTGCCGAGTTAATTCATATTCTAATAGCACATTCACAGTTTCGCTTAATGATTTATCCTTAAAATAGTCTTCTAGATTTTTCCCATATAGAAATTCTGTTATATGTAGGTTATTTCTACCCGGATAAAATATCCGCCCCAAATAGCAAATAATCTTCTGCCTAGGTCCTTTTGTTGATCGGTAGGCTAACACTTGGTAAGCATAGTCTAATTGGCCTTTTTTACACTTTTTTGATTTAATTCTTATATACATGGGCACTACAAAATTCTAGTTATTTTTAAAGATTTGGGGACTCATGGGTGCAAAATAATGGCATGCCAAGGGATAGGAGATAATATATTGTATAAGGATTCCATTTCAAATATTTCGATGGTTTTAGGGTTTGAATAGTCAAAAGCTACGGCACGATCTGATAAATTTAGTTTCTTAAAATATTTAATTAATTTTTTAATATAAAGGCCAGAGGGATTTGCACTGTTTGCTTGGTAAATAGTATATAATCTAAGTTTAGGTTTTTGCTTATTTAGTAAATAAGGAACTGCATCGTGTGTTATATGCCCTGCCCCAAGATAAAGAAGGATCTTTCCTTTTAAGGGTATTTTTGAAGTCATATAATTATCTCTTTTTGATAATACCTCTTCCGAATCGTCTCCATGGTTGTCAATTGCTTTTATAGGAATATTGAGTTTTGTTGCAGTTTCTATAATTTCAAAATAATTTCCATTAAAACGACCTTCTAATGGATACCCCCTAGACAATAATTTGTACTCCTTTTGAATAATTTTATTTAAATACACAGAATTTTGAGTTTTAAAATATTTTATTAGATCAACTTGATTGTCTGATTCAATTTCTAAGCACAAGTTAGTCAATCCTATTTCTTGATGAATTTTAGGTATAATTGAAAGTATATAATTATGAAATTTATTTTCATTATGAGACTCACCTATGGCTATATGTGTATATCCTTCATTATACTTTGATTTAATTAAGGCATAGGGTTCTAAGATAATGTCATCTATGTAGTTATTTTTTTTCATTTTTTAAAAGTATAATATTATAGTTTCTGACAAACTATAAATATGGATGAACTCTCTGTTTTTAAGAATTTATGATTTGGTCCTCCAAACACATTTAGGATCTGAAAATTTGATTTTTGAAGGAGTGATTTTAATTCTTCAATTGAATAAATTTTCATATCCCATTCTTCATTAAATATTTTTGGTTTATTAAGGGATTCTTGAATAAAAGTTTTTTGATCTATTGCTATGATGCCTCCTTTGAAATCTAACTTATTTTTATTAAATCTGACAAATTTTGTACCTTTGAAGTCTAGAGCTCTGTCAATGAACTCATACTCGATAAAACCTCCTGCCCTCATAAAATCAATGTTAAAAATGTCAAATATATATAATCCTTTTTCCTTTAGATTTGCATGAATATTACCTAAGGCTTTTTGAAAATCATTTTTACTCAAGTGACCTATTGCATTGAAGATTGAGATAATTGCATCGAATTTGCCAATTTTTGAAGTTCTAATATCTCCTTTCTTAAAAATGATATTTAGCCCTTTAGATTTTTCTTTAGCAATAGCCAACATTGATTTATTGATATCTAATGCTGTGACATTATAGCCTTTTTTCATAAGACTAATTGCCTGGGCACCTGTACCACAAGTCATATCCAAGATTGTTTTTATTTTATTTTTTTTAAATATTAAGTGTAGGAAGTTATTAATGTCTTCATAAGATGTAGATACGTTTAATTCTAAGATATCATAATACTTTGCTAGATCTGTGTAGTTATATTGTTTGATCATTTAATAAAATGAATTTTACTAATTTATATTGTTATTGCCAAATATTAAAAAAACTTAGGGAGGGAAACTAGTTCGCATAAATATTATATCCCTTTTTCAGGTTTATTTGTTGACACTTTAGGATAAATATGTGTTTCTTAATCTCGGAGTGATGTCTCATTACAAAATATATATGTTGTAGTATAAGTACTTATATATGAGCTTAATGTTTAAATCAGAATAATGCAAAAAGAAATTGAAATTCTGAAGATTATGAAGGAATTGAGGTGTGATTGGGAAGAGGCAGTAAAGAGATTTAATGAAAGAAAAAGATTAAGTGAATTCTTTTAATAGAATTTGGACTGGATTTCTAAGCTCTTTTTTAAATTTAATAAAGATTTTTTAATATTAGTTAAGTGATTCTCTTTTGTAAGTTCAGCGTGAATTTGTCACATTTATTTTTTTACAATATTTGTTAATAGGACATTTTGAACAAAGTGGAGATCTGGTTAAACATATGTTTTGGCCATATGTTACAAATAGATCATTTAGATCATACCAGTATCTTTTGGGCACAACATCCATTAATTTTTGCATTGTTTCATCTGCATTCTTAGTTTTCACCCAACCCAATCTATTGCTCAAAACATGCACGTGAACATCTACAGGTATGTAATTAGCCTTTCCGAAGCCATATACTAAGGTTATAGCTGCAGTTTTCTTCCCCACTCCTTTTAATTTGAGCAGTTCCTCCATAGATTCTGGGACTTTAGAATTATGTGTATTAATTAATACCTTACAAATTTCTTTGATACGCTTAGCTTTTGTTCTGTAAAATCCCACAGGGTAAATTAATTGCTCAATTTTTTTTGTGTCTAATCTTACAATATGTTCTGGGTTTTGAGCCACTGAAAACAATCTTTTTGATGCATTTGCAGTCACGTCATCTTTTGTTCTTAGACTTAAGAGGCACGAAATTAATACCCTAAATGGAGTTCTATCTAATGATTCCTGAGTAACAACTGGTTTGTAAAACTCTTTATTCTTTATTTTTAAAATTTTTATAACTTGGCTTATATTTTTCATTTTTAAAGAATTTTATTAAAATTTTTTTATGATTAAAAGATAATTTTAATTTTTTAATTTTCGCTTCTGAAAAAAACTTATAATCGGAATTTTCATCTTTGTTTAACCTTGGAATTCCTTTTAATTCTGATTTGAAAATGAAAACATTAGCATGCCATTTTAATTTTCTTGAGATTTCTTGATCAAAACAAAAAAATTTGGGGTTTATTTTTAGTTCCAATTCTTCTTTAATTTCCCTTTTAACTGCTTCTTCTACTTTTTCAAATAATTCTGCATGTCCCCCAGGAAGACTCCAATAATTTTTAAATGGGTCTTGAGCTCTTTTTACTAACAAAATTTTATCTTCTTTATATATTATACATCCCACAGTAGACTTCGGGTTAATGTAATTCATTTCAATATTTCCCCGGACTTATGACTCCACAAAAGTAGATCTAGCTCATCAATATTAATTCCTATTTTATTTGAAAACTCTTTCATCTTCTGCTCAATTTCCAAATATTGTTTCTTGTTTGCTGGTCTTTTGTTTGTTTCAAGAACCTTTAATTCCATAAGGCAATTTAGGATGTGTTTATCAATTATGCAGTAACCTTTGAACCCGATATTACGGAGGTAATGACTTGACTCTTTCCATGAAATGCCTTTAATATTTTCCACGAAATATTCTCTTAATTCATTATGATCTTTGATTGAGAGTATTTTCTCTTTTAAATTAAATCGAAGTTCTTTCTTTACAAATTCCTTTAACTCTATTAAATATTCTGCTCTTTTATTAGGATATCTATACTTAGATTTCTTTAAAGCTTCCTGGAAATCAGATAAATTTCCTGTATAAAGAACTGGTCTAAGATATGCCATAGCATTAATCCCCATTCTTGCACTAGCATTTGGTGTTAAAATACAAAAACATAGTTCTTCAAAGATTTCCTTGTTGCCCTTCTTAAAAACTTCTTCAAAATTCCTTAGCCTTTTTTGTATTTCATCTTTTTTTAAAGTGTATTCTTTTTTTAAAGTGTATATATCCATTTTAATTTTATTGATAACAATGTTTATAAATATTCATAATTAGATTTATAAATACATATTTATCTTCTTTATTATGCGAAAAGAGGCAGTATTCATAATAGTAATAATTCTTTTAAGTACTGCAGTAAGCAGCGATCATCAATATTATAGAGGACCTGTTGATTTAACTGATGCAGAATTTTTTAGTTTATTAAAGCCCACTTATGAAACTTATGATAAGGCGCAATTAAGAAATTACTTTATGACAAGGGTTACACCACAATATTTTCCTCTAAGCAATTATGCGAGCCAAGATACCTTTAATAGAGCTAATAATGCTATGAATGAGGAAATCATTACATATGCGGGAAGTCCGTATGACTTCAGTGATGGTACTGGTGGATTTAATTGGAATTTGATACCTGCGGGCGACCTTGGTCTGGATGCTGCAGCTTATTTACATAGATTTTATCATATGAATAATATAGCAAATGCATATGCGCATACTAGCACCTACCCAACAGAGAATCCAATACCAGATGAATCATATGTTAATGAAATTATTTTTGAATGGGATGAGTATTGGAATGAATTCTTTAAAGTGACTCCTATTTACCATTTTCCAGCTGGCCCCGAATTTCTTCAATTAAATGGACTTTTGAATCATTTTGAGAGAATTAGGAATTGGATAGAAACTTTTGAGTATATAGGACCTGTTCATGAAAGCCCAACTTTTGATGAAAATGAAGTTGTTGAATATCTGAAGAAATTATATATGAGCATTGAATATATAAGAAGCAATGAGGTACAGTGGCCAATTACTTCAAATCAAGTAATTACTGGAAAAGCCAGTGTTTTATATGCAGGAATTATGTATCCTGAATTTGACGCATCTGATGAATGGCTACAGTATGGTAAAAACGGACTTGAAGAAGTAATAACTACAGACATATTTGATGATGGCTGCCATAATGAAAGAACCCCTGGGTATAATCATGTAGCATTAATGAGTTTAATGACTCCATACAACCTAGCAGCATTAAATGGGATTAGTTTTAGTTCTGCTTATAACCAAAGACTAGAAAAAAGTCTAAACTTTATTAAATATTTAATGCATCCTAATAATATTTATGTACCTGCAATTGGAGATACAAGCATCCAAGAGGGTTTTAGTATATGGTTAGATGATGGATATACTATATTTGGGGATCAAACATTTAGATATGTGGAGACTTTTGGTGCTCAAGGAACTATGCCTAGTGAGACATCAAAAGCATTTGCTAATTGTAAATATTATATATTAAGAAGTGGTTGGGGTCAACCAGGGAATATACAAAGTTACAAAGATCAGAGACATTTAGTTTTTGATGCAGCAAGATTTGCAGGAAGTCATAGTGATTGGGATAATCTTAATATTATTTTATTTGCATATGACAAATTATTGTTGGCTGATCCAGGCGAGTACATACTTAATGGGCCTGACAAAGCATGGTTTGAAAGTACTGCGGCACATAATACAATTGTGGTTGATAATAGAAATTATAATTTAATGAATAACATACCTCCTACAAGTCCGAATCCTGATTTTGAGAGTGAGGTTACAACATCATATAATTTTGGTGATGGATTTGATTTTGTGAAGGGAAGTCATAATGGCTATGCTATTAACACAGGCTGTAGTGGATGTCCAATAACTAATCCAGTAGTAATCACAAGAAATATTTTCTATCCAAAATTAGGAGAAAATTTAGATTATTTTATAGTATCTGATAAAATGTTAGGTAGTGGAACTCACACATATGATCAGTATTGGCATTTGGCATCACCTATTGGAAGTGTAAGTTTTGATAGTAATAAAGTAGCTATAAGTCCAAACTTAGTTATTGCACCAGCAGATCCGGGTGAATTAGTACAAAGTATTGATAATACTCATTGGCTTTCTTATACCTATGCCACTAGGGAAAATAAGCCAATTGTTAATTATAAGAAATCTAATATTGCTGGATCAGAAACATATGACACTGTTATATTCCCATTTAAAACAGATCAACCTAGTATATTAGTTAACAGATTGCCTGTAACAGTTTCTGGAAATCCTGTAGAAACTACAACAGCTAGTGCTCTAGATATTTATGTAGATAGAGCTCAGGATTTTAGGGATTATTATTATATTAGTCATGATACTCTAGCTTTAAGAAATTTTGGGAATTATCAAACTGATTCAGAATTATCTTTTGTAAGGAAGGATAATCTAGGTAATGTAAAAAGGATAATAATGAAAAATGGAGATATTCTCAAAGAAGGAAATTCAGATCTAGTTGTAGTAAATGGGAACAATGTTATAGTAGATTCTATAATTGGTACAACAAGTGATGTAAAAATTAGTGCCAGTGGACAACTTACTTCATTTAAGGTATTTGCCCCATTAGCAAGTTCGGTACTGTTAAATGGTAATCCATTAACCTTTATTCAGAATGGTGATTACATACAAGATTCTTTAATTCTTACCTGTACATTAAGTAGTGCGGTAATTAGAAAACAAGATGGTTCTTTATATATTAGCGGAGATCATGTAATTGAAAATACCCCTATTACTTTAGAGGTAACAACACAAAATTGTGTTGATGTACCACTAAGACAAATAAAATTTGAAATATTTGAAGTTGATAATGGTATAATTGATCAAGATTATATTTTCAATCCGCCAATAATAATTAATCCTGTTGGTATTAATAATGATGGTGTGATTAGTGCAGACTGGACTTTGGAATATAGGACTGATGCTAATGAAGCTACAGATGATCAAACTGAACCTGATGAAGGTTTAGAATATAAGTTTGTTGCAAGTATTATTGATGACCCAACAATAACAAGTGAGTCAAGCAATTGGATAAATGGTATTGAACAGGGTCAGGTAACTTTATGTGGTAATGCATTTGTTGATGCTAGCGAACAATGTGATGAAAGTGCAGGGATAGCACCATCAAATGGATGCCTAACAGACGGAATTTGTGCCTCTGACTGTCAAACCTGTTATTACGAAAGCGCAGATATAATTACTTTAGTATCTAGAGGTAATTGCATTGATGATAATGATGGAGATAGATATGGACAATATGAAGAGACTACTAGAACTGTCAGAAAAAGTGATGGTACACAAGTAGGAATTAAAACTGTTACTAAAGAATGTTATATTACTGAAGAAGTAGATGTTCCTTTCTTTGACCTCTGGAATTTAGTAGTAGTAATTTTCCTAATTGTAATATTTTATGCAATTAAAAGGTCAAAAAAATCCAATAATTAATTTGTGCTAAATTTTAAGTTGAGGAAATATCAATTTTATGAAAATAAGAATAGCTAATGAAGGTGATGCCCTTGAACTCATTAAACTACTCCAGTTGGCAGACAATAGGACTTTAGAAGTAGCTTCTTAAAAGGTCAAAAAAATCATCAAGTCTGATAAGGAGTTTTTCTTAATTGCTGTAAAAAACAATAAAATTGCCGGATATTTGCTTTTTGCGATAGTAGAAGAAGATGAGAATGCTTCTAGATTTTTGGATACAACAAAATTCTCCTGTATCTGTTGGATAGCAGTACATCCCGATTTTAGAAATAATAATATTGGAACAAAACTTTTGCTAGAATCTGAAAAATACGCTAAAAAATATAGGAAAATTGGCGTTTGGTTAGATTGTAGAGAAAAGGTTGTTAAGTTTTACGAAAAGAATGGATTTAGTGTTGTAGGAAAATACGATAAAGAAACTTCATCTGGTCAACTAAAACCATGTTATCTGATGATTAAGAAGGTTAATTAATCTATAAAAAAATTATGCCCTAGAAACTAGGCTTAAATTTATAAATTATCGTATTTATGTAATTTAAACTTCTTAAATGATAAGTTACTTAGAGAAAGCTTATTCAAGCCAGGATATTGAAAAAATATTAAATCCTCTTGTCAAGGAGTGGTTTTTTAGTAAATTTACCGAGTTTTCACAGCCTCAATTATACGGTGTTATGGAAATCCACAAAGGAAATAATATTCTTATAACTGCGCCGACAGGAGGAACAAAGACTCTTACTTCAACACTTTCGATCATAAATGAATTAGTAACTCTTGCTGAAAATAATTTACTTGAAGACAGGGTATACTGTATTTATGTTAACCCCTTAAAGTCCTTATCTTATGATCTTGAAGTAAACTTAAAGAATCCTATTGAAGAAATTCAGACCATAGCCAATAAGTATGGTAAGGATATTGATATTCGTATAGGGGTTAGAACTGGTGATACCAGTCAGAGTGAAAAGTCTAAAATGCTCAGAAATCCACCTCATATTTTGATTACAACTCCTGAGTCTCTTGCGGTCTTACTTACTGCAGTGAAGTTTAGGAACCATTTTAGTAATGTCAATTATTGTATTGTTGATGAAATACATAGTCTGGCTGAGAATAAGAGGGGAGTACACCTTTCATTATCTTTGGAAAAACTTCAATATTCTGTAGTAAATCCTATTGTACGCATTGGACTAAGTGCCACAATTGCCCCACTTGATGAAATTGCTAAATTCTTAGTTGGAACAAATAGAGATTGCAAAATAGCTGATGTTAGATTTGATAAAAATTATGATATTAAAGTTTTGTCCCCTGCAGATGATTTAATTAATACAAGATTTGAGGACTTAAATCATAAGCTATATAGTTTAATTGATAGCCTTATACAAGCTCATAGGACTACTTTAATTTTTACAAATACAAGAAGTGCCACTGAACGAGTAATTCATCATTTAAAGGAAAAATTTCCAAAAAATTATACTGACAATATTGGTGCACATCATGGAAGTTTATCTAAGACATTGAGACATTCTATTGAGGATAGAATGAGGGCCGGAGAATTGAAAGTATGTGTGTCAAGTACATCCCTTGAATTAGGTTTGGATATAGGTTATATAGATTTAGTTATTTGCTTAGGCTCTCCAAAATCTATTGCTCGATTAAGTCAAAGAGCCGGAAGATCCGGACATAAATTACATGATACAGTTAAGGCAAGGGTAATTGTGTTAGATAGAGATGATTTAGTTGAGTCATCCGTAATGTTGAAACAAACAATTGAAAGAAAAATTGATAGAATTAGTATCCCTAAAAACTGTTTAGATGTTTTGGCACAACAAATATTTGGTTTTGTTATAAGTAATAAAATTCATATAAATGATTTGTTTAACTTGGTTAAAAATAGTTATTCTTATGCAGACTTAACGTTTAGTGATTTTATGAGTATAATAGATTACCTTAGAGGGAGATTTGCCACTTTAGAAGATAGGAATATTTATGCCAAAATATGGTATGATGAAGAAAATGGTATGATTGGTAGAAGGGGTAAGTTAAGTAGAGTTATATATATGACTAATATAGGCACTATACCAGAAGAATCTATGATCTCGGTAAAGGTGGGCGATCAAGTTGTTGGAGTAATAGATGAATCCTTTCTTGAAAGATTAAAAAGAGGCGATGTTTTTGTTCTTGGTGGAGAGAGATATGAATTTAAATTTGCTCGAGGGCAGACTGCCCAAGTAAACGCAAGTGTATATAGGCCCCCAACAATACCTAGCTGGTTTTCAGAAATGCTGCCATTAAGTTTTGATCTAGCAATGGATATTCAAAAATTTAGATATTTTTTAAATGAATTATTAAAAGCAAAAACTGAGAAGGATAAAATATTACATTTTATTGATGGATATTTATACTTAGATGGGAATAGTGCAAATGCTATATATGAATATTTTAGAGAACAATATCTATTCACAAAGGAGATACCTAATCAGAAGAAAATAGTAATAGAATATTATAAAGATAGAGATAAAAAATATGTAATATTTCATGCTCTCTATGGAAGAAGAGTCAATGATGTATTGTCTCGAGTATTGGCATATATAGTTTCAAGGCTAAACCATAGGGATGTTGAAGTGGGTATAAATGACAATGGTTTTTATTTAAGTTCTGAAAATGATATGCAAGCATTGAGAGCTTTAAAAATGATAAAATCTGGAGATTTAGAACAAATTGCAAGATTTAGTATTGATAAATCGGAAATATTAAGAAGGAGATTTAGACATTGTGCTTCCAGAGCTTTAATGATATTAAGATTATATAAAGGAAAGAAAAAACATGTTGGTAGACAACAAGTAAGTTCAATGATTTTATTGAATGCTGTTAAAATAATAGATGATGAATTTCCAATATTAAGAGAAGCAAGAAGGGAAGTGTTGCAAGATTTAATGGACATTAATAATGCTAAAGTTGTTATTAATGATTTGGAAAGAGGAAAAATTGAAATAAAAGAAATTAATTCTAAGAGTCCCAGCCCGTTTGCATTTAATATTATTAGTCAGAGCTATACCGATGTACTAAAAATGGAAGATAAAATTGAATTCTTAAGAAGGATGCATAACAAAGTTCTAGAAAGTATTAAAGACGGAAATAATTAATCTATTTTGTTTCTCAAAAGTGCAATAGGTTTTCTACCACCAAATCCTGAATTTACTTCATGCCAAAACTTGATATCTTTTTCACCACACTTCCAACATAGGAGAATTTCTCTACTATTAAATATAGAGTAGAAATCAACAATCCCTTCATTGAGGTCTTTAATGATTGCACCCATCTTAAATAATTCTTCAATTTCTTTGTAGAGTAGAAAATTTAGTTTGTGATAACTTTTGTTTATTTTAAGTTCGTTGAGGACTTGTAGATATTCATTATTGGTTTCAAATTCTATAGACTCTATTAAATTAATTGCTCTATTTAGGTCTTTTAATCTAAGTATTGCTTTCTCAAGTTTTGGAATTAAAGTTTCTGCTTCGTAAAGATTTAAGTAAAATTTTGTCATTGGAATCAAAAGGGTTAAATATTTATAAATGTTGTGAAATATTAAGTAAATTAAAATATGAAATGCCATGATAAATAGAGAACTTGTTATAAATGCCTTGATGGGTTGTGTTGACCCTGAATTAGGCATAGATGTATGGACTTTAGGATTAATTTATGATTTATCTATTACAAATACGGATGTTAAAATTACAATGACATTTACATCACCTATGTGCCCTTATGGACCTGTAATGTTGGAAGATCTCAAAGAAAGATTAAGTAAAGTTGCGGGTGTTAAGAATATTGAGGTGAATGTTGTATTTGAACCTCCTTGGCAACCTTCTAAGGAAATTAGAAGTTTACTAGGCCTTTAGAGTGATTCATTAACAAAATCATAACCAAATTCTTCTAATTTTGAGGAAAGAGAAGAATCTCCTTTCTTGACAATTTTTCCATCAATCATAATATAGATTACTTCTGGATCAATATAGTTAAGAATTTTTTGATAATGAGTAATAATTAGAATTCCAATATTATAATGTTTATGAAGTTTGTTAATTGCATTACAGACTATTTTTAATGAATCAATATCTAATCCTGAATCTGTTTCATCCAATAAGGCAAATTTTGGCTTCAAGACTGCCAACTGTAAAATTTCAGTTCTTTTTTTCTCACCACCAGAAAACCCATCATTTAAATATCTAGACGCAAATTCTTGTGGGATACTTAATAATTCCATGTTCTCCTTAAGAATTTTTTGAAATTCTATTACAGATATATTTGTGTTATTTGTAGAATTATATGCAGTTCTTAAGAAATTGCTTATTGTAACTCCAGTAATCTCACTTGGATTTTGAAAAGATAAAAATATCCCTTTTTTTGCTCTTTCATTAACTTTAAGATGAGTTATTTCATCAGAATCTATAAAAATTTGACCTTTTTCAATATTGAATTTTGGGTTACCTATTATTGTATTAGCTAATGTGCTTTTTCCTGATCCATTAGGGCCCATCAAAGCAACTACTTGTCCACGCCTGACTGATAAGTTTATATCTTGTAATACTAATTTGTTAGACACTGTTACAGTAAGATTATTTACATTAAGCTCTTCCATGTTTTTATTGATTTAATGCATTTTGAATTGTCTTAATAGAAAGTAAAGCACATTTTAATCTTAGATGGCTTATTTTTATACCTAACAATTCCATTATTTGATGTTCTCCATATTGTTTTATTTCTTCTATATCTTTGCCTTTGATGTGTTCTGTTAAGATGGAAGCAGCAGCTTGACTTATAGCACAGCCATTACCTGTAAATTTTATATCTTCAATTATATTCTTATTTAATTTAATAAATACACTGATTTTGTCACCACATAATGGATTAAATTCATTCCTATAAATATCAAATTTCTCTGGCTTCCCAAAATTTCTTGGATTATGGTAGTGATCTAAAATATTTTCCACATAAATATTGCAGTCCATATTATTTGAAGACCTCCTTAACTTTAAGAAGGAATTTTGACAAATATTCTATATCTTCAAAAGTATTGTAAAGATAAAATGATGCTCTTGTTGTCCCATTAATGCATAATGACTTCATTAAAGGCATACAGCAATGATGTCCCCCCCTTACAGCTATTCCTTGGGTGTCAAGCACAGTAGATATATCGTGTGGATGAATTTTTCCAAGATTAAAAGAAATTATACCAGACTTTATATTAGGACCATATAGCTGAAGTCCAGGAATTTTTACTAATAAATCTGATGCATATTTGGAAAGCTGCATTTCATGATTATGAATATTATTTAAACCCACTTTATTTAGGTAATCAATAGCCGCACTAATTGATATAGCTCCCTCTATATTTGGAGTTCCTGCTTCAAATTTCCAAGGTATTGGCGCCCACATTGAATCCTCTTGAGTTACCTGAGAAATCATACCGCCACCAAAACTTGAAGGGTCTATTTTATCTAGAATATCTTTTTTAACATATAAAACACCAATTCCTGTGGTGGCTAACATTTTGTGACCTGAAAATGCAAGAATATCTATATTTAATTCCTTTACATTTATTTGTGTATGGGGTACACTCTGTGCACCATCTATAAGGATTAGTGAATTATTTTTATGTGCAATCTTAGCTATTTTATCTATTGGATTTATTGTACCTAGCACATTAGAAATATGGGTTACAGCTATTAATTTTGTTTTATCTGTTATAAGATTTTCTAGTTTACCAAGATCTAGATTGCCTTCTTTGGATATTTCCCAAATTATTAATTTTAATCCATACTTTTTTGATAGATATTGCCAAGGGACAAAATTAGAATGATGCTCTAAGTTTGTGGTAATAATTTCATCTCCTTTTTTTAGATAACTAGAAAATAGGGATTTTGCGACCATATTTATTGATTCTGTTGTACCATGAGTAAAAATTATTTCATTATCATTAGCACCTATGAAATTTGCTACTTTTAATCTGGACTCTTCGTATAAGGTGGTGGCTTCCTCACTTAATGTATAAATTCCTCTATGTACGTTGGAATTGTGTAACTTATAAAAATTTGATATAGAATCCAACACAGATATTGGTTTGTGAGATGTTGATGCTGAATCTAAATAGATTAATTGGTTATTCCCAATTTTTCTTTGAAATATTGGAAAATCTTCCTTTATTTTTTCAACATCCAGATATTTAGACATTAATTTCATTGTATTTAGATAATATAATAGGCTTAATAATTTTTTTTATTTGATTATTCGGAAGTATATCAATAAATTTAATGTAATAACTTTGTATTATTAACGATCTCGCCTGATCTTCTGATAAACCTCTTGACATTAAGTAAAATATTTTATCCAGATCTATGTTTGAGGTTGAAGCACTATGGTAACATTTAACATCATTATTTTTTATTTCCAGTTTTGGTATAGGGAATACTTCAGCATTTTCACCAAGAAGTAAGTTCTCTTCTCTTTGGTAACCAATTGAGTTAACTGCTGTTTCTTCAATTTTTATTAATCCTTTAAAAATTAATTTTGAATTATCTTCCATTATATTAATGGCAGACATATTACTTTTAGTAGCTTCCGCTTCTTGAACTATCGTAAAGTCCAAATCATATTTCTGACTTTTAATTGAATTGTTGAATGAAAAGATATTTGCTTCCGAATTTGGTTCTCTTAATATATTTATTATATTTATTTTAAGGACCTCTATATTTAAACCAATATTAATAACATTTACTATTGAATTCTTGTTTTGGATAATACCTATATCACAATTATGGTAGTTAAAATTTTCAAATTTGGACATATTTATCAAATTAATTTTTGAGTTCCGGTAGGCAAACAACTTGACAAACAAACTTGAATACTTGTTTGAGTTATTATTTTTATTATTAATTACTATTGTTGCTTCAGAATTTTCCTCAGAGATTATGAGGAGATTAGTAAAATTTTTTTGATTTAAATTTATAATATCAATAATTATTGGATCATGTAATATTTTTTCTTTTGGTATAAATAAGAATATACTTTGGTCCCAAACCGCTAGATGGAGTAAAATATCTTTATTTTTTTGATTTTGAAGTTCCTCAGTAAAAAATTGGTCTATGTATTTTTTAAAGGTGGTAGAGAGACTATCAAATGTATCTAGTATTACACCTTCATTTACTATAGGTAATAAAAATTTGTGTGGTTTCTCATAAGCTAGGGTTAAATCAATAGGTTTAACACTTCCAGAAATACCTTTTCCATATATATACTTTGATTCGGGTAAACTTTTGTACTTTTTCAATGCTGCCCTTCTATATTGAGTAATATCCTTATATTCATTTTTTTCTTTGGAAATTAAGTCAATAAAACTTTCACTAACTTCCAAATCAAACTTGAATAACATATCTAGAATTAACCGACTGGATTTTCCATCTCCAGTTGAATTAGTTTGTTTAATTCTAATGCATATTCTATAGGTAATTCCCTTAAAATAGGTTCTATAAAACCAGATACAACTAATTTTAAAGCTTGATCTTCTGATAAACCTCTTGACATTAAGTAAAATATTTTTTCTTCACTTATTTTACCTACTGTAGCTTCGTGTACAACTGTAGATTTATTTTCCAAAATTTTCATAAAGGGATATGTATTTGATTTTGAATCTTTATCTAAGATTAAAGCATCACAATTAACACTACATTTTGAGTTTATTGCCCCCTTATTTATCATAGCATACCCTCTATAAGTGGAAATTCCACCATTTTTACTAATACTCTTTGATCTTAATGTTGAATATGTTTGTGGGGCTGTATGGATTACTTTAGATCCTGTATCTTGATTTTGGTTTTTTCCTGCATATGCTATACCTAACATATCTGTTTTAGCACCTTTTTCTAGGAGTATTGAACAAGGATATAACATAGTTGTACATGAACCCATATTACCATTGATCCATTCCATCAACCCATTTTCATATACTAGCGCTCGCTTGGTATTAAGATTGAAGGTATTTTTACTCCAATTTTCTACGCTACTATACCTAACATGTGCATTTTTTTGAACAAAAATTTCAACACAGCCTGCATGTAGAGAATTAGATGTATATTGGGGTGCGGAACATCCTTCAATATAATGTACTTCTGATCCTTCGTCAGCAATTATTAAAGTATGCTCAAACTGTCCTCCTTGAACTGCATTCATTCTAAAATAAGCTTGGAGAGGTATTGTTACTTTAACATTTTTGGGAACATAAATGAAAGTACCTCCACTCCATACTGATGCATGTAGCATAATAAATTTATGGTCATTTATAGGGATACATTTAGTCATAAAATATTTTTTTATTAATTCTGGATGATTTTTAAGGGCAGTGTCACAATCTTCAAAAATTACCCCTTTTTCCTGCCATTCTTTTTTTATTTTATGATAAATTATTTCTGAATCATATTGGGCTCCTACACCTCCCAAATATTTTTTTTCTGCTTCTGGGATACCTAGTCTATCAAATGTTTTTTTAACATCTTCGGGAATGGATTCCCAATCTGTTGATTTCTTAATATCTGGTTTAATGTAATAAGATATATCATCTAGATTTAATTTATGTAGATTTGGGCCCCAATTAGGGATGGGTGTTTTGTTAAATAATCTGAATGCGTGTAATCTTTTTTTAAGCATCCAATCAGGTTCATTTTTATCTTGTGATATTTTAATTATTAGACCTTCTGATAAGCCCGGATTTGATTTAAATATATTCTTTTCTTTATTAGAATGATCAAATATATCTCTACTTAGTTCCAGATCTGATAGCACGGATGACATTCTAATGGAATGAGTTACCACAACCACAAGTTTTTAAGGCATTTGGATTTTTAATTTTAAATCCGCTTTCTTTGAGTGATTCTACATAATCAATAGTAGAACTCTTTAAAAAATTAAGGCTATCCTGATCTATTACAATTCTTAAATTATCGGATATAATTATAGTATCGTTATTGCTTTCTTTTTCAACAAATGAAAAGTCATAAGTGAAACCTGCACAACCCCCAGGTAATACTTGTATTTTTAAATTATAATTTTGTTTACCCTCTTGATTCATCAAGAAATTAAATTTCTTTGTAGCAGATTCAGTAATATAAATTGAATTGTTATTTGTTGTTTTGATATGGTTGTTTATTTGGAATAAAATATTGTTTATTTCCTGATTTGAGTATCCATGATTGGTAAAACCTTGTTCTAATGTCTCTTGTGAAGAAGTATTACAACCCATACAATGGATGCCAAAGTTTTGCAACAAAGGGATAATCTGCGGGTATTTTACAATAACCTCATTTATTGATGTATTTTTGTTTAAATAATTGTTATCTTGTTTCATTTTTTTATCAGATTTGTAGTAGTTTATAATATATAAAGATTATGTTTATTAAAGATAGGTTAAAATGAAGTTCTTTCCTATTATTAATAGAAAACTTTATATATGGCAATGTATTTATAAGGTAATGATTCATGAAAGACTTGGTTTAGATGATAAAGATGTTACAATTGTAGCTATGTTTATGGGAAATCCCTCAGTTTCACAAGCTGAGATAGCTCAGAAATTAAATATAAGTCAACCAAGTGTAAATTTTCGGGTTCAAAGATTAAAAAAGAAAGGATCTTTAACATTTAGTGTAGGTACTGATTTTAATAAAAGTAATTTATTTTTGGCAAGAGTGGATTTTACAGCTAGTGATGCGAATGAGGTCTTAAACAGATTAAATCAATGTTCTTTTTTTGTTAATGGGTTTATTATGTCAGGTAAACATAATGTAAGTATTTTTTTAGTTCATGAGAACCTAAGGAAAATTGAAACTATTATTAATGATCATTTGAGATCTGATCCAACCATATCTGATATTAATGTAAATATTGTTGTGTCTTCACAAAGAGATTTTCTTCTAAAGATGGATCTAAATAAAGAATTTTCTCAAGATATTTGCAAAAATTTAAATTCTTGCAAGGCGTGTCAGGAAGTTGGAAAAATTAGATTAAGAATTTAGATATGGTTGAAATTTTGAAAGGAATTGAAATCCTAGATTTATCACTCTATTTAAAAAAATACAAGACCTTAAT
>Ga0209541_10003161_pt1 | contig 30595 bp, 32 predicted proteins | sample RifCSPlowO2_01_FD_184027 | JGI IMG/M metagenome (GOLD analysis project Ga0209541, IMG submission 184027) | Groundwater microbial communities from Rifle, Colorado - Rifle CSP2_plank lowO2_0.1 (SPAdes) (version 2) | ecosystem: Environmental > Aquatic > Deep subsurface > Groundwater | place... | reverse complement strand
AAAATTTCTAAATTAATAATATTCACAAATAAAATTAAAAATAAAGTTGCAGAAGACAAAATTGAAAGAGCGAAAGTTTTATAGTCAAATAATAATCCAATTCCTAAAATAATCTGATATCCTGAAAAAATCATTAAAAATATTTCTTTTGAAATTATCAGTCCAATGAAATTAGGAACAAAGCCAATCCAATTTGTTGAAGATAAAAAAGAAGAAATTCCAGCATAAAAAAAAGTAATTGCTAGACCGACCCTCAATAAAAAAGAGATTAGAATGTATTTATTCTGTTCTTTCCCTATTTTAGATTTTATCATTTTTAAGCTATTTAACTTTCCAGATTTCTCCGTCGCAATCATATTCTGAACAGCTTAAAAGCACTGGGGAATATTGTACAAAAGGTTCGCAAGATATTTTATTTAACTCTCCCGTAAAACATTTTTCACTGACCTTTTCACAAAGCCTTTTTTCATCCATTAATTTATACCCTTCATAACAAATTACTTTTTCTTTTTTAATGCACTCACAATTGTTTTCAAGATTTATTTCTTTTTTACTTCCTTCTTTTACAATATTTCCTGTAAAATTCTTAACTATTAAAAAACCAACAACTAATAATACCAATACTAAAACTGTGATTAAAAATTTTTTTGACATTTTTATTTCTATTTAAGAAACAATTATTTTTCCGTCTTTACTTGGTTGTAAATGATTATGGTATCCCCAACTGCCAACTTCATTAAATACAAAACTATATGACTCGCCTTTCTCTAATCCTCTGCAGGCGTCAAATGTAATCTTTTCTTCAATAGTTCCACACTTAGTAGCGCTTGAGCCAGGATAGTTTGAATGCGTTGGGTGAAAATTTCCAGCTGGCCAACTTTTAGTAACCATTTTATTTATCCAAATCACTTTATCGCCTTTTTTTATTTCTAAATTTTTTGGAACAAACCCCTCATTCGTAATTTCTACAATGTGTTCTATTGGTCCAGGAGTTTCTGAAATTGGATTTTCTGAAGGAGATAAATTTTCTTCAGAGGTTTCATCCAGAGTATTTTTTTTAGAAAGTAAACTTGCTCCCAAGATTATTAACACAATTACTGCGATAATTACAATGCTTACAATAACTCCACTGCTTTTAGTTCTTTTAGATTCTTTTGCCATATTTAATATAAAACTTTTAGACTTATAAAGATTAGGTTTTTACTGAAAATTTTAATTTTTGTTTATGTATTCATAAGCGCTGTAAGCAGCCGTGCATCCATCAGCAACTCCAGTAATTAATTGCTTAAATGGTTTGTCTGTAACATCACCTGCAGCAAAAATCCCTTTAACATTTGTAGATGAATTTTTATGGTTAATTATAATCTCTGCTTTTTCATTTAATTTAACTCCAATTTTTTTTGATAAATCCGACAATGCAATATGACCTATAGCAACAAAAACTGCATCAACTTTTAGTTTCTTATTTCCTTTGTATGGTTTATCTAAAATTATTTCCTGCACAAATTTATCCCCATTTATTTTTAAAATATTTGTGTTGTTAATTACTTCAATTTTTTTATTTTTCTTAATTCTTTCCATATTTATCGGCTCTGGATGAATTTGCTCTCCTCTATAAATTATAAAAACTTTTTTCGCAGATTCAGTCAAAACCAAAGCATCTTTTGCTGCTGAATCACTTCCGCCGATTAAAGAAACAATTTTATTTTTAAATAAAGGTCCGTCGCATAAAGCGCAGTAGTTCACGCCTTTATTCTCAAATTCTTTAGAGCCAGGAACATCCAATTTTCTCCATTTAGTTCCTGTTGCAAAAATTATTGTCAAAGTTTTATATTCTGATTTATTTGTTTTAATTGCAAAACCATCTTTTTCTTTTTTTACATCACTGACTTTTTCTTCTCTTATCGTCACTAATTCATAAATTTTAGCATGTTCTTCAATTTTTTTTGCAAGCTCCTGCCCTGTTAATCTGATAAAACCGGGATAATTTTCAACAATGTTTGTAGTTGTAATTACTCCGCCTATCGGCAGTTCAGATCCGTGGCTTGCTCCAAGAACCAAAGTTTTTAATCCAAGCCGAGCAGAATACATAGCAGCAGCCAAACCAACTCCTCCTGCTCCGATGATAATTACATCAAAATTATTCATGCCCTTTATGCCCCTCCTTGGGGTATTCCTTAGAGTATTTTTAGTCATTTTATTTATCAGATTAAATTTATTTCAACTTCAAAGCTTTTTTCAATTTGGATTCATCAAAACCAAGAATTAATTTTCCATCAATGTCTATAACCGGAACACTTGTCTGCCCTGACTTATTTATAATTTCTTTTGCTGCTTTTTTATCTAATGCAACATCAATATCTTTAAATTTAATTTTGTTTTCTTTTAAGAATTCTTTAGTTTTCATGCACCATGGACATGTTGGAATAGTATAAATTTTTACTTCCATTTTTTTACCTCTTTATAAATTAATTAAGATTTTTACATTTATTAAAGTTGTTATTTATTAAGATAATCAGCTAGATTTATAAATAATAATTTATTAAATAAAATATGCAAACAATTATCTGGATTATTCTTGTAATTTTTTCTTTAATTATCTTAGGAATAATTAGCTATTTTATCATTGCAAAATCTAAAGGCAAGATAGAGATAATCCCGGATAAATATCAATACTCTCCTGGAGAAACTATTAATGGGAAATTAAAATTAACAATTAAGAAACCAATGATTTCAAAGGAGCTTAAGATTAATTTAATTGGGCAGCAGAAAGTTAAATCAAGAAAAATGAATACAAGACATCGAAATTCAAGAAGTGAATTCAAAACAATAGAAGTTTTTAACTTTTCAATGCCTTTACATAAACAAAAAGAATACACCATTGGAGAGCAAGAGATTAATTTTCAAATTAAAATTCCAAACAACATTTTAAATTTCCAAGAGCCAAAAGTTTTAGGATTTTTGGGAGCTTTTGATTTTAGCGCAAGAAAATATCCAATTAAATGGCATTTATCAGCAAATTTAGAAGTTCCTGGAATTAATCCATATTCAAAAAGGATTCAAATAAATATTGCTTAATAAATAGTTTATATTTACTCATAAGTTTCCAAAAATTCTTTTTCCAAAAAATGTAATTTGCTTGGAATAATTATAGAAAAAGGTTTTTGAATATTTTCTAACTCGCCTAATTCTTCAAAATTTTTATAAAATATTTTTGAACGCCTTGTTCCAAGCGCCTGACAAACAACAATTTTTTTTCCTTTAATTTGACTTTTTCCTGAAGGCGAATTTGTCAAAAAATTTCCTGTTTTTTGTTCTGATCTTAATTCAAACTTGCAATTTTCCGCAGATTTTTTTAATTGATTTATAGCTTCCTCAAAATCCAATCCAATATCGCACAAAATTAAACTATGCGCTTTCATAGAAGCATTTTGTTGTATAATTTCCATAAAACTTTCAGGCATAAAATTTTCTTTAGGATTCCATTTCGGCATCGATGCAATTTTTCCAAATTTATATAATTGCAGTCCGGTCTCAGCAACAGCATCTATAATTGAAGCATTATAAATAATTTTATATTTAATTTCAAGAGCTTTTGCTTCCTGAATCAGTGAAATATGAGTCGTAGCAGTTAATGGAGAGCCATAAATAAGCAAAGCAACCTCCATTTTTTCCGCTTCATCAACTATTTCCAAAGATTCAACTTTTTCTCTGTCAGCAGAAATTATCTTTTTTCCGATTATATCTTCTAATTCACTAATAGGATAAGGAAAATCAACAGTATAATTTTCTAAATAAATTCTTTTGCATCTTTTAACAATGTCTAATCCTTCTTTAGAGATTCCATAAGCATTGAGACCAAGTCCGATTAAATATAACATATACAAAAAAAGAAAAACCCTTTTTTATAGTTTGTTATAAAAATATTTAATTTATCTTCTTATTATCTTCATATACAAAAATTTTTCTCTTATTTAACTCCCCGAAAAAAGGCGCGGACAGAACAGCCTCTTCCGGCGCTGTAATTCCATATTTTTTTATTAAATTTTTATTCAGCATCTGCGCCATTATAGAAATTGACATTCCCGTATTTATATTGCTTCCGTAATTTTCCCAGCCATTCAAAGTTTTAACCAAACAATCCATTTCTATTTTTCGGGGATTTCCATTGGATTTTCCATAAACTTTAATCCATATATCTTCTGTTTCTTTGTATTCTCTCGGGCGATTAATCTTCTTTAAAACTTCTCGGGTAAAATCTATTGGTCTTAAACTAATCCCATTTATTTTAATTGGCTCTTTTGAGCCAAATCCTAATTTAATTATCATATCCAAAACTCTAAAAGAATGTTTAGGAAATCCTGCTTTATAGTGCACAAATTTTAATCCTTTCTTGCCAAAATATCTCTTAAATGTAAAAACCTCAGAATGAACAATGCAGTAAGTATTTTGTTTTTCAATTCCTTTAAATTTCAGAACTCCTTCAAATGTGCACGCTTTTGTTTTTTTAAATTTTCCATTGTCTAAAACAATCGGATCCGTTGTAAGTTCATGAACAATGCTTTCTATAGAATAGGGCAAAATAAATTTTTTAATATTTGAGTCCCATGCAAATCCAACTTCAATATGTTCAACAGAATCCATTTTATTTACAGCATAAGCAGCCATAACATTTGATATTCCCGGAGTAGAACCGCATCCAAGTAGAGCAGTTAATTTTCTTTTTTTAAAATCTTTGTCAAGTTTATATTGCTGTATTGTCATTTCCTGCAATCCTCCAAGGTCAAGATAATGAAGTCCGGAAATTAAGCACGCTTTCATAGCATTAATATTCATTCTTAATTCAGCGCAATTCACAGCAATTTTTGCTCCAGACTTTTTTAAAATACTTGCTGTCTTTTCAACATTATTTAAATCAACATAAACAAATTTTGCTTTTTTATATTCAAGAAGATTTTTCACTCTTGATTTATTCCTTCCGCACAACAGAACAGAATATCCTGATTCAAGCAAATCTTTTGACGCTATATTTCCTTCTTCACCAGTCGCGCCCAAAACAACAAAATCAAATTTCATTAACTCGACCACGCTTGGGCGAGTTTGTCAAAAAATTTCTTATTTTTTGTTCCCATTTTTACTTCTTTTTTAATTAATCCTCTTATTATTCTTATAGATATAAATTCTTCGTTTAGCTAATTCTTTAAAAAAATATTCCCCTAGGATTACAGATTCAGGCGGAAAAACGCCTTTATCTTTTATTTTTCCGTCAACAATCATTTGTGCAATAATTGACGGCGGAACTCCCGTATCTTTATCAATTGTTTCCCCAACACCTTTTATTTTTACATCCATAATAATTTTCTTATGTTTATTTGACAAAATTACTCTTATTATCTCATACTGATTTATTTTTTCAGAAATTGTTTTTGGAAGTTTTTTTAAAATTTCCGCAGAAACTTCTTTTATATTAAATTCATTATTGTTTATTTTTATTTTTTCATCAGATATAAATCCATTTTCTTTAAGCATTTTTATTTTATCAACAAAATCATCGTCAAATGCGATTTTAAATGAAACATTTTTCGCTTTTAATGTATACGGCAGAGTCGCTATTTCGGAATGTATTGTATATTGAGGTTTTTGCATTCCAATTGGTTCGGGGAAATTATATTCTTCTCTTCCTGAAATTGGCTCAACAAATTTTATTTTTCCATTGATAAAAACTGCCGGCTTCCAAGAAAATTCTTCAAGAATTGTTTGCATTGAATAAGAAGCAGACAACGGAGAAATTTGTTTATATGTTGAAAAATCTTTGTATCCAATTTTTATTTCTATATTTTCTATCTTGTCTAAAAATTTTGATGCATATTTTGCCAAAACATTTGTAATTCCGGGAGAAGCCCCCATTCCTATAATTGCAGTTAAATTTGCTTTTTGAAATTGGTTATTCAATTTTAATTGTTTTTTTGTATAATGATATAATCCTCCAAGGTCAATATAATTTGTTTTTGATTTTAAACACGCTTCCATAACATCTAGATTAAATTCATGATGAACTGCATGAATCAGAACATCAATTCCATTAAATGCTTTAACTAATGTTTTTGGTTTTGAAACATCAGCATATCTTATTTCAGCATTATATTTTTTCGCCAAAGATTTAACAGAATTTATTTCTCTTGCTAAATAAATTATTTTTCCATTATATGTTTTAGCTAAATCTTTAGCAATAATTTTTCCCATAGAACCCAATCCAAGAATTCCTATTGTTTTCATTTTTTTCCATAAACAGTATAATGCCAGGATTTTCTTTTCTCACCTTTTAAGTCAATGTAAATGTGCTTTAGCGTAGTGTATTCTTCTAAGGCATATAAAGATAAATCCTTTCCATAGCCCGTTTGTTTTCTCCCGCCGTGCGGCATTTCAGAAACTAATGGACCATGTTCATTTATCCAAACTTCTCCGAATTTCAGTTTATTTGAAACTCTTAACGCTCTTTGCACATCTTTAGTCCAAACACTTGATGCTAATCCATATTTAACATCATTTGCTAATCTTAAAACTTCTTCTTCATTGCTGAATTTAAATAACAAAATGATTGGTCCGAAAATTTCTTGTTGGCATAAATTTGATTTATGCTCAATGCCTTCAATTAAAGTAATTGGAACAAACCATCCTCCTAAATTTTTACCAGAATAAATTATTTTTCCCTGCTTTTTTGCCTGTTCTAAAAATCTTGACACTTTTTCAAATTGCTGTTTTGAATTTAATGGCCCCAAATCTGTATTTTCATTTAAAGGGTCTCCTAATTTTATTTTTTTAATTTCTTCAGTTAATTTCTTGACAAAATTATTGTAAATATTTTTTTGCAGATAAATTCGCGTCGCCGCAGTACAGTCCTGTCCCGAATTTATTAAGCTTCCAGCAACAGCCCCATTTACAGCAGCGTCAATATCTGCGTCATCAAAGACTATAAACGGCGCTTTCCCGCCAAGCTCTAAATGCACTTTTTTTATATTTTGCGACGCCAACTGCATTGCTTGTTTTCCCGTTTCTGTATTTCCAGTTAAAGCAATCACATCTATTTCAGGATGCATAACTAATTCATTTCCAATTTCTTCTCCTGTTCCAATCAGAACATTTATTACTCCATCTGGAAAACCTGCTTTTTTTGTTAATTTTGCCAGCTCTAATGTTGTTAACGGCGTCGCTGAAGATGGCTTTAAAATAATTGTATTTCCTGCAGCGACTGCAGCTAATTTCCAGCAAGCCATCATTAAAGGATAATTCCAGGGAGTAATTGATGCCACCACACCTATTGGCTCGCGTCTTAAAATAGAAGTTCCATCTGACAAATATTCAGCAGAAGATTTTCCTTCTAAAATTCTGCAGGCGCCTGCATAAAATTTTAAATTATCTATTGAAAAAGGCAAATCTCCTTCTCTCGCCATTTTTATTGATTTGCCCTGATTTTGAGATTCTAATTTTGCAAATCTTTCTAAATTTTCCTCTAATAATTCAGCTAACTTATAAAGTTTAGACGCTCTTTCAGCAGGCGTTGTAGCGCTCCAAATTTCAAATGCTTTTCTCGCTGAATTTACTGCTTCATCAACATCTTTTTTATTGCTTCTCTGCACTTTTGCAATTACTTTTTGGGTGTATGGATTAAGAACATCTATAGTTTGATTAGAACTTGATTTTATTTCTTTTCCATTTACAAAATTAAAATATTCCATCACCATCTTTATTATTATAATGAAAAGCGTTATTTAAGTTTTTCGTAAATTTTCATACCCTCAATAGAATCTTCAATAAGCGTGGGAGATTCGCAGACAATGCTTATTTCTTTATCTTTTGGCAGATTTTCTAATAAATTTTTCCAATCTTCTTTTTCAGTTGATTTATGATGTTTTTCGCCTTTTTCTCCATAAACGATTCCAGAAAAATGACAGTGCCAACTCTCTTGAGGAAATAATTTTTTTATTTTAGTATAATCAACTTTTTTTTCTCTTGCTAAAATATGCGCAAAATCAATGCAAAAATCACAGCCAGTTTCTTTAACTAAATTAGAAATTTCTTCAAAGGAACCAAAAACATTTACTTTTCCCATTGTTTCAGGAGAAATTTTTATTTTCCAATTTTTCTCTTTAATGTAAGTTAGAATTTCTTTAATTTCTTTTTTGATATTTTCATAAGTTTCTTCTTTGGACATTTTTCCATAATATCCTGGATGAAAAACAACTCTTTTTACTCCAAGCTCTTCGCCAATTTCACAGCATTTTAAAATTCTTTTTTTACTTGCTTCAACTTTTTCTTTTTCAAGAGAATTTAAATTAATAAAATAAGGAGCATGAATAGTTAAATCAATTCCAAGTTCTTTTGCTTTTTTTCCAATGCGTTTAGCATCTTCTTTTTTTATATAGACGCTGTAAGTAAAAGCAATTTCGCAAATCTTAAACCCAAATTTTTTATACTGCTCTAAAACTTTTTCAGCATCTTTAACAGGACCTAAACCTGCTGGTCCGAATTTGATTGTCATTTCATAAATTATCTAATGGAGATTTTATTTTTTCTAAATATTCTTCTTTATTTGAAATATAATTCATAATGAAACTTATCAAAAATTATTTATTTAAATATATGTTTAAACTTGCAAGTTTCAGATTAAATCTACTTTTCAAGTAGATGTGATGAATGTTAAAGTAAATAAAAATTGCTTTTTTCTCCCGCCCACCTTAGTCAAGATTTTTCAATAAATATATAAATGTGTTTTTCTCTTTTTATTTAAGATGGTGCAAATTCATTATATCTTTTATGCAATTTATCTTATTTCAATTGTTTTAATTTATAGGTATGAATTTAAAAGATACAAGAAAAACACCCCTTACAATCCTGCAAAAAAGAAAGGAGATTATTTTAATCGCTTTTTTTTGGGAATACTTGGGGGAATTCATTATGCTCATTTTGTTGGAACTTATAGTCATAAAAAATATAATACCCAAGTATTCACTCCTGAAACATTTGAATGTGATGTCGCAGGAACGGTGGCAGGATTGTTGGGCATAGGATATCCTGTTGTTGCTTGGTATTTGTCTAAATCTATTGGAATAATTGGTTTTTCAATTATGCTTATTCCAATTATTCTTAATTTAATTAGTATTTATGTAGATAAGAAAAATCGTGCAAATTAATTCTCCCACCCTAAAAAGCGATTTTTACTCTGCGAAATTTTTTCACTTTGTGAAAAATCGTTGCACTATTTCTTGTCCTCATTTCATTCAGATACCTTAACAGGGCTTAAAGAGTTTCGTTCAGTTGCACTCGTTCGCCCAAATTCTCTTCGCAAAACTTCTTTTATCCCGTCTTTAAACACCTTTCAAAAAAGATCTAAGAATAAATTAATTTTATTATCTGAAATTCCTTGCTCGTTGATTTATTTTTTAAGTTTCTCTCGCAAAGTCGCTCGACTAGTCACAACAGCAATAAATAAAAAACTAAACATCAAAGAATCATTTTGAATTATTGCTCCAACCAATCCTCCGATTAATCCAATAAAAATCAGCAAATTAAACCATTTTCTTCCATCTTTTAATTCTTCTTTTGTATATTTTGCAAGAATGTTTCCAATTGGAATTCCTAAAATTAAAACAATTACTCCAATAAGAATTTTTAACATCTCAAGCATTATATAAATTGTCTAAGTGGCTTTTTATATTTTTATTGCTGATAATCTAAATTTTAACTAAGAAACTTTTTTAAACTGATTTTTCATCGAATTCTCATGAATAAAATAGCTAAAGAGAAATTAAGTGTTGAGAAACCGAAAGCGTCTCATCATGGAATGTATTATTATATAAAACAAGCATGGAAAAAACCGGACATAAAAACTCTTAGAGAGAGAATGATTAAATGGCGAGAATCGGACGCATTCACAAAAGTTGACAAACCTCTAAGATTGGACAAAGCAAGAGCTCTCGGCTACAAAGATAAAAAAGGATTTGTAATAATCCGGGTAAGAGTCAAAAGAGGAGGCCACAGGCGTTCAAGACCTAATAAAGGACGAAGGTCAAAAAGAATGCATACAAGAAAAAATTTAATGATGAATTATCGCGGGATTGCAGAGCAAAGAACAGAAAAAAAATATAAGAATTTAGTTGTTTTAAATTCTTATCAAATTGGAAAAGATGGGATGCATTATTTTTATGAAGTTATTTGTGTTGACCCATTGATGCCTGAAATTCAAAATGACAAAACAATAAACTGGATTTGCCGCCCAGTAAATAAAAAAAGAGCAATGAGAGGATTGACAAGCGCAGGGAAAAAATCAAGAGGGTTAAGACATCAATCTCCGACATTTAAATTGCATTCAAGCGAGAGAAAAATAGATTCCGCGACAGAATATCAGTAAAAAATATAAAAAATTATAGCAATTTTGTGAGTGTAATCTAAAATTATTATTCACCCTAAAATTTATTAATCTCTTTTCTTTTAAATGAACATGGCAAAAGTAGATACCTGTCAAAGTTGTGGTATGCCCTTAAACAAAGAAGAAAATCGGGGAACAAATGAAGATAATTCTAAAACCAATGAATATTGCAAGTTTTGTTTTCTTGACGGAAAATTTACAAATCCAGATTTAACAATAGAAAAAGTAATAGAAAAAAGCGTTGAACTTTCAAAAAAATTATGGATGCCGGAAGACAAAGCAAGAGAAATAGCAAACAATACAATTCCAAAATTGAAGAGATGGATAAAATAAAATTTATTCTGTTGAAATTTTTTTTAGAGAATGTTTTCAGCTAACTTCATTGGAAATCTAAATAAAAATTAAGGGCGGGTTTCAAGGTTGAGCAAATGCGAAACCTTGATTTAGTGGGAATCCTGAAAACATTGCAACTTTTTCAACAAATCCAAAACCAACGATAAATTTTTAACTATGAAAAACATTTAATTTTTATGGGAGAGGTGCAAAGAAATATAGTTGAAAGAATTTCATCAAAAGATTTTTCAAAAGAAATTGTTTCTGAACAAGAATTTTTTAATGTTTTAAAATTTGTTTCTCCAGGAACTCATTTTAGAAGCGCTTTAGATGGCGCTCTGCAATCAAAAAGAGGGGCATTAATTGTTGTAGAAAATGAAAATACCGCTGAACTTTTCGACGGAGGATTTAGAATCGGCGCAAGATTCACACCGCAAAGATTAATTGAATTAACTAAAATGGACGGAGCAATTGTTTTAAGTAAAGACTTAAAAAAAATAGATTATGCTAATGTGCTTTTAGTGCCAAGCAGCAAATTCAAAAGCATTGAAACAGGAACAAGACACAAAGCCGCGGAAAGAACCGCAAAACAAGCAAAAACTTTGGTAATAGCCATCTCTGAAAAAAAAGAACAGATTACTTTGTATTATAAAAATATAAGATACCCGTTGATAAACACTGGAGATCTTCTTAGAAAAGCCAACGAGCATATCCAGCTTTTAGAAAAGCAAAGAAAACTTTTTGATAACTTTGTTGAAAAACTAAATCACTCTGAAATAAAAAATTATTTTGATTTAAAAATTGCCATTAATGTCGTTCAAAAAGGAAAATTAATTCAAAAAGTTGTTAAAGAACTTGAAAGATATTCTATTGAACTCGGCGGAGAATCTACCTTAATTAAAATAAGTCTTAAAGAAATCTGGATGGGAGTTCAAAAAGAAACAGATCTTGTAATTAAAGATTATTCAAAAGTTGGACTGAAAAGATCAGCAGAATTTTTAGATGAACTTAATTATCATGAAATTTTATCTGAAGAGAAAATTGCGATGGCGTTAGGATATGAAAGCTCAAATTTTTCAGCGGGCTCAATTAAAGGGTGGAGAATTTTATCAAAAACTTTATTATCTGAAGACGAGATTGACAAGATAATTAATTATTTAGGAGACGGAAATTTAAAAACACTTTTAGAGAGCGACGAAACTTTTTTTATAGGATTTTTCTTAGAGATAGAACCTGCAAGAAATTTAAAGGAACAATTAGAAAAGATGAAAGGAAGATTTTAGATGAATCTATTAAAAAAATTTTGAGCTAGTAACTTTTTTGGAAATTTATGTGTCTTCAGTTATTTTCTGCATTTCTTCCCTTTTCTTAATCCATTCCGCATTTGTTTTACATTTAGGATTCCAACAAAAAATCCAGGGTCTTTTTCCTTTGGACAATCTCATCACCATCGGATAATTGCATTCCTCGCATATTTTTGCAGGTTCTATTTTTTTAATAACTCCGTTTGGCGGAAGTGAATAAGTATTTTTGCAGTTAGGATATGCATTGCACGCAACAAAAAATCTTCTGTTCTTTTTTGAATAATTTATTGCCAAATTTCCGCTGTTGCATTTCGGACATTTTATTAAAGCATTATCTATTTTTTGTTGCTCTCTAAATTTAATACTTGCATCAATTAATTCCTCGCCAATTTTCTTTTCATTTTTTTTAAAATCTTTTGCGATAGTTGTAATGATTTTTTTTGATTTATCTATTATATCCTGCTCTTTTTCCAAAAGTTTTTTATTCAAACCAGTTTTTTTATTTTCATCAGAAGGATAAATTTTTTCTATTTCTTTCATATTATTTTCAAAATCGTGCGTAAGCTTTTCGTCAATAATAATCGGAGAATATTTTTCTAGACTCTCAATTAAAGAAATTCCAAAAGACGTTGCTCTAATGCTCTGACCTTCAATATAATTTCTGTCATAAAGCGTTTCTAAAATTGAACTTCTCGTAGATTTTGTTCCAAGATTTCTTTTTTCTAATTCAGAAATAATTGAAGCAGGAGAATATCTCCTTGGAGGTTGAGTTTCTTTTTGTTCTGTTCTTGAATTTAATATTTCAACATCTCCGTTCACATCAGGAATTTTTTCTTCTTTTAATTTTGATGGATAAATTTCAAGCCAGGATTTTTTTCTTATAACCTGCCCTTTCACAGAGAATTTTAATCCGTTAATTTCTGCTGTTACGGTTTTGTTGTCGATAATTGCGTCGTCGCAAAACAAGCTCAAAAACCTTTTAACAATTAATTCATATATCTTTTTTTCCTCTCCTGAAAGAATCTGCTTATTTCCAGTAGGATAGATTGAAGGGTGAGCAGGATCTGATTTTTCTCCTTCAATAGGAATTTTTCTTGTAATTAATTTTTTAGCTTTAAATTCTTCTGCTAATTGATTTAAAATTTTATCATAGCCAATTGAAGCTGGAAGTTTTTGAGAGGAAGTTCTCGGATAAGAAATTAAACCTGCAAGATAAAGCGACTGAGCAATTTGCAAAGTTCTTGAAGGCGTTATTCCGTAAAATTTGTAAGCTTCTGTTTGAAGATTTGTCAGATTAAACGGAAAAGGAGGAGGTAATTTCTGCTCTGTTTTTTTTGTTTCTGCCTTTGCTTTTTTCCCACTTAGATTACTAAATTTGTCAAGTTCTTTTTTGGCTCTTGGATCTCCTTCTAAGGCAAAAATATCTTTATTATGTTTTAATTCCAATCCTTTAATTCCGTCGTCTATTGTTATAAAAACCTGCCAATAAATTTCTGATTTAAATCCTTGAATTTCTTTTTCTTTTTGAACAATCATATTCAAAGCAGGACCCTGAACTCTTCCAATAGACATTATCCTAAATTTTCCAGTCGTCTTTATCGCTTCCATTAATGCTCTTGACAAATTAATTCCATAAAACCAATCAAGATAGTGGCGGGTTTCTCCTGCAATTGCCTGCCCCCAGTTAATGTGAGCGGATTTATTTTCATAAGAATTTTCTAATTCCTCTTTGGTTAAAGTAGAAAATTTCATTCTTGATGCGTCCTGCTGATTACACAAATATTTCATAACATTCATACCAATAACTTCTCCTTCAGTGTCATAATCTGTAGCTATTGTCAGCGAACTTGCATTTTTTATAAGTTTTAAAATCGTGTCATAATATCTTTTTGTAAAATCTTTTTTTCTTGCAAGATAATTTGGAGTCCAGGAAATATCAAAAGATGGAATTTGTTTTGCGCTGGAATTTTGCTTTAATGTAAATAAGTGACCGACAGCGCAGCCAACAATAATTTCTTTTCCATTTCTATTTACCTCATAATACGGAACTTTGTTTAAATCTTTTTGAATTGTTTTTCCAAGAGCATTTGCAATTTTAAGAGCTGCCTGAGGTTTTTCTGTTATAATTAATTCATACCCCGTTTTATTTAAGCTTATTTTTGGAGGAACATATTTTGCGGTTTTTGTTTTTAAATTTTTTTTGTTGGATTTATTTTTTATTTTTATTTCAGGTTCAATTTTTTCAAACCTTTTTTTTGTCGGAGCTGAATATTCTTTTTCAATAGAAACCACATTCTGAACATTTTCCTTGATTAGCTTCTCTGTTACATTTTTTAGAATATATTTTTTATCAACAATTTGCTCCTTAACAGATTTTTCTGTTGCATGTTTGACATCTTCTTTATTGACAATAAAATGACTTTCAACAGCATTTTCCTCGCGTGTTTTCTTTTGTTTTGGATTCATGGTGTTTTATAAGTTATTTAATTGACTTTTTATTTCTTTTTGAATTTAGAAACTTCAAATAATTGAATATATTCAAAGAGTTCAACCAATCCTGCTTCCAGTTTCAATATCTTTTTCTGGAGAAATCAAAACAACTTTTTCATGCCCCTCTGTTGACGCCGCTAATAACATTCCTTGACTTTCAATTCCTTTTAGAATTCTTGGTTTTAGATTTGAAAAATAAATTATTTTTTTGCCTTTTAATTGTTCTTTTGTATAATATGATTTAATGCCTGCGCAGATTGTCCGTTCACCTAATTCACCGACATCAAGAGTTAATTTGTAAAGTTTGTCTGCTCCTTTAATTTCTTCAACTTTTTTTATTTCTGCAACTCTTAAATCAAGTTTTTGCCAGTCCGAAAATTCAACTTCTGTCATTTGATATTCCTGTATGGTTTATCCATAAATCTCCTATTTAGCAAATGATTGAAAATTTTTTCTAAATTTTCTGTCATATTTTCCTAAATAAAACTTCTCCTTTTACGATTTTATTTTTTTCATTCAAAGGTTTTTTAATTTCATCAAAATTAATTTTAAATCCAAACTGTTTTGCAATTTTTTCAGAGGTCTCAGGGATAAAAGGATTTAATAAAATTGTAATCGCCTTTATTGAATCAGCAGCTTCATATAAAACTTTTTTATCTTTTGTTTCCCAAGGTCTTTTATGCTGAACATATTCATTGCATTCATCAATAAAACCGAAAATTTCATTCAAAACTTTATCAAATTCATAATTTTTAAAAAGTTTTTCAATTTCTTTAAATTTGAGTTCTTTTAATAATTTATTTTCTGTTTTTTCAAATCCATATTTCTCCGCCAATGCACTCACTCTACTCACTAAATTTCCAAGTTTGTCTGCAAGCTCATTATTATGCCTATCAATTAATATTTTTTCAGAAAAATCTCCGTCGTCTCCGAAAGGCGCCGCTCTAAATAAAAAATATCTTGCTGAATCCACTCCTGCAATTGAAACTAATTCATCAATACAAAGAACTTTCCCTCTAGATTTTGAAATTTTTTCTTTGTCAAAAGTCCACCATCCGTGCGCAAAAACTTTTTTCGGAAGAGTTATTCCCGCAGACATTAACATTGCAGGCCAATAAACAGCGTGAAACCATAAAATATCTTTTCCCATCAAATGAACATCGGCTGGCCAAAATTTTTCTCTGCCTTTTTCTCTCGTTGCAGAATAATAATTTGTCAGAGCATCAAACCAAACATAACAGACATGTTTTTTATCAAAAGGCAGAGGAATCCCCCAATCAAAATTTGTTCTTGAAATAGATAAATCATTCAACCCTCCTTTAACTCTGTTAATTATTTCTTTTTCCCGATGTTTTGGCAAAATAAATCCTTTTTGGTATAATTCCAGAAGTTTTTTCTGATATTTTGAAAGTTTAAAAAAATAAGATTTTTCTTTTATGAGTTCAGTTTTTTTCTTGTGTATTGGACATACTCCATCTTCTAAATCTTTTTCAGTATAATATGCTTCGCATCCAGTGCAGTACAACCCCTCATATTCGCCAAGATAAATATCTCCCTTGTCATAAACTTTCTGCAAAATTTCTCCGACAATTTTTTCATGATTTTTATCTGTTGTCCGTATGAATTTATCATAAGTTAAGTTCAACTTTTCAAAATCTTTTTTAATTAGTAAAACTTGTTCGTCCACAAAATCTTTTGGCTTTTTTCCTTGTTTTTTTGCAGCTTCTTCAATTTTTTTCCCGTGCTCGTCTGTTCCGGTAAGAAAAAAAACATCCTCTCCTTTAAGCCGATGCCATCTTGCCAAAATATCAGCCGCTATAGTCGTATATGCATGTCCTACATGAAGAACATCATTTGGATAATAAATAGGAGTTGTAATATAAAATTTATCTTTTTTCATAACTAAACTACAAAATAGGAATATAAAAAATTAACTAATCCATGTATAATCTGCAACATCCCCATCTCTGCTTTTTTTGGAATAAAAAGTCTTGTCATACTCTAAAAATTTAACCAGTGCCCATAAACTAATTTCTTTTTCTGCCCTATTTGGTTTTCTTAATTTATTTTTATTTTTTAAATTTTTATCATAAATCAAAACATTATTTTCTAATTTTAAATAATAATTAACTGTTTCTTGTGTTGGAATAGCAAATTGGCACATTTGCACCGGAACTATATTTTTTTTCTTATCCAATTCTTGTTGTATCAATTCAAGATAAGCGGCAATTTCATGCGCGCAGATATTTACAATTCCAGAACTTTCTTTATCATCATTATATCTGTATCTTATATTAAATCTTTTTGATAGACATGAATGGTCTGAGCCGATATTTAAAGAGACAGCGTATTTTTCTAAAGAATCTTTAACGGGAACAGAAACAAGTTTAAATTTATTTTTTCTTTCTTTTTTTGTTCTTGAAGATACCTCTGCAATTATCTCTGCGCCTTCTTTTTTTACTCTCTTAGCATCATCATAAGATTTTATTTTTATTGGAGATTTTTTCTGATGTGAGTAGGCAAAAATTCTTGCTCCCTCCAAGCATTCAATTAAAGAAACTTTTCTTTTCCTTTTATCTTTTCCCAAAGGCATAAAACTATATCCACAAAATTCATATGAATTAATTTTATTAAAAGCCTCTTCTCTCAGCTGAACAGGAGTTTTTTCAATTTTAAGCGCATGTTCTAGAGAATAATATCTCATTGGCTTAACTTCTAGCCCATGTTTCATAAATTTTCTGGAGTTTTGATAATTCTTTGGAATAAATGAATTAATTATAGTATATTCATTTTGTTTTAAATGTGATATTTCATAAAGAAAATTTATTTTTACTTTATTCTTTTTTTTAATTTCTTTAATTGTTGCTTCTTTAAAAAATATTTTTTTAACCATATTTTTTAATAAATTAGTCCATTTATAAAAATTATTATGCTAATGTCCTGCCTAGAGTTTTGGGTTTTTGCTAAAATTTGGAAAGCTACAACAAATTAAATGGCGGGTTTTTCAATTGAGCGAAGCGAAATTGAAATTTAGCGGGAATCTGAAAAACCCAAAACTTAAATTTGAGAAGATTTTCAACAGAGCCGTTAACACCAAAGGACTTTTAAATATTATATTCTTAATGACAAGATGTTTAATAAAAGATACTGCAAAAATTGCAGGGAAAAAGTAAGCACTAAATATAGATTTTGCCCAAGTTGCGGAAGTGAAATAAAAAATTATAAAGAAGAAGATTGGGGAATGCTGGGAAGGGAAGATGTTTTCGGCGAGGAATCCGTTGCAAGCCCTTTTTTTACCGGCTTCAGCGGAAAAATATTGAATAATATGCTTGGAAGTGCCTTAAAAATGCTGGAAAAGGAAATGAAAAATGCAGAAAAAACTCCAAAATCAAATTTTAGATTGATGATTAATGGAAAAGAAATCCAAATTGGTCAGCAGAAAAAACCTCAAGAAGTTAAAAAGATTTCAAGACGGGAATTTGGAAAAGAGCAATTAAAAAAAATTTCAGAGCTGCCTAAAAAAGAGCCAAAAACAATTTTGAAAAGATTAGGGGATAAAATTATTTATGAAATAGAAATGCCTGAAGTAAAATCATTGAATGATGTTCTGATAAATAATTTAGAAAACAGCATTGAAATAAAAGCAATAGGAGAAAAATTAATATATTCTAAAATAATCCCAATAAATATGCCTGTAATAAATCAAGAATTATCTCAAGGAAAACTAATTCTGGAACTTGGTGAGAACTAAAACAATTTAATTTTTATTAATTTACTTAACACTATCTTTAATCAGTTTTGCCATTGCATTTAAAAATTCTTCTGCCCTTTTCTGCCATAAATCAATATCAGCGCCCTTTAAATCAGTTGTTTTTCCATGAGAAATTTCTTTATGAAGCATAAGCAGTTCCCTATACCACTGAACATACTCTATTTTTAATTTTTTAGTATTAACAAAATTTCGCGCAAGTTCTTCTGGAATATGCTCCGGCGACGGCGGAGAAACATTTGCTGCAATTAAAGCAGCGTGCGCAGAATCAACCATGCACCAATATAACCCTTCAATGGAATTTAATTCTGCTGCTTTGCTTCGCGCAAGATGTATTGGAGCTCTTTGAAGAGCATTATAAATCGCTTCAGGCGTTGATTTTATCTTTCCCTGGATTAATAAAAATTTTAATGGATCAAAAAATCCAGCCATATCAACCAGAGCTTCTCCATTTCTTAAAATATTTAAAATAATTGGATCGCCTCTCATTAAATCCTGCCACCAAGTTGTTAATTTTACTGTATTAATATGAAGACTCGCTGAATAAGGATTTGCCCCCAAAATTGCGCCAAGCTCCTGCCTATACCATGCGGTTAATTCCTGATCCCATTTTATAGAAGCGTCGTCAATTACAATTATTATATCAATATCTGAACCAGCCGTCTGTGTTTTTTTCACTGTTGAACCGAATAAAATAATTGATTTTATCGCCTTTTCAAACTTTTTATAAACTTTGGTCGCAAAGTCCATTGCAATTTCATGTTCACTTTTTAATTTCAAAGTTGGAACATTCCTTACAGGATTCTTTTTATTCACCATCTTTTATTATATACTTTAGTATATATTTCAGTTTTTAAATTTACTGAATTAAAAATTTAGGGCAATCAATCATCCAAACCATTTGCTTTTCTTAGATATAATAATCATAATCATCGCAAAAATAAACATTATTAATAACACATAAAGATATGCAAAAGAATTATTCTGAAACGGAAGATTAACATTCATTCCATAAAAACCAGTAATTATTGTCAAGGGCATCATCAAAGCCATTATTATCGTCAGCGCTTTAATTGTTTCATTCATTTTAATAGAACTAATTGAAATATCAATATTTCTCATTCCGCGTATTCGTCCCAACATGGTTTTCACTCCCTCGGTTGTTTTGAATGCATGATCATAAACATCTCTAAAATATGGGATTAAATCATTATTGATATAATTATCAGCTGGTTTTGTAAGATTTAAACAAACATCAGTTATAGATTCCATTAACTGCCTAAATTCTAAAAATACAAGCTCTTTTGAAAATATTTTTTTAAGAATTTCCCTATCATGTTCTTCTATAAATTTTCTCTCTATTTGTTTTAAAACATCTCCGAATTCTATTTTTATATTTAAATCTCTATCAACTTCTTTATCTAGAATATAATGGGCAATATAATCTTCGTCTTTTTTTAAGAAAGTTTCTATTTTTTTGCTGTTCTTAGAAAGTTCTTCAATTATAGAATTATCCTCGTCATTTATTGTTATAATATAATTCTCCCCAATTATAAAAGAAATATTATAGGTATCTATTGAGGTTTCATTAATTTTCTTTATTCCTTTAAAGATTATAGAAGTGTATTCTTCAAATTCTTCATATTTTATTCTTGTATGTCGTGTTGAAATGTCTTCAATTGTTGTTGGGTGAATCTTAAAAATTTCTTTTAAAATTATTTTTTCTTCTTGAGTTATATTTGACGCTTTTATCCATATTCTGTTCTTGCTTTTAGCTAATAATTTTTTTAATTCTTTATTTTCTACTGTTTGAATAATTTTACCATTGTACAAGAAATTTGTAAGCATAGTTTAATACGCTCTTATTTATATTTAAATATTTATTTTGCAGATTATATCCTTTAATAAAATGATATTGATTTTATTTCTTTTTTAGAATATCCAATTCCCATGCAATCATCAAGCAAGCCAAAAAAACCGCTGATAATCCCCCACTCTCTAATTCCATGATAAACAATTGCAAAATAAGAAAAAATATTATCAAAAATTATAAAAACAGCAAGAAATAACTAGGAAATTTTTTTAGGAATTAACCTTTTATCTTTTACTCCATTCCTCTGCCACCCATTCTGCTTCCTTCTCTACCTCCGCCTCTTACTCCTCCAAGCTCAGAAGGTAAATTCGAAAAACCTGCGCCAAATGTTTCATAATGTATTCCGGGGAGCATCTCTCCATAACCTGAAGAATAAGAACCTGTACCTCCGTAAAAAGGAGAAGCGCCAAATGCCTCCAATGTAATCGGATAAGGAGACCTTTCAAATGATTTTGCAAAACCTCCTGCTTCAACAATTGTCTCACCAGTATAACCTTTTTTTTTCAGCTCTTCAAAATACTGCTTAAATGGAACATTTCCCATTCCAGGAGGGAGATGAGAATCATAAGAACCAAAATTATCCGTTAAATGAACATGCTTGATGTGTTTTGACATTGCTTCAAATTCTTTTTTTAAATCCTCCTCGCTAAATCCGTGTTTCCTGTGAATGTTCAAATGCCCAACATCAAAAGTTAATCCAATTAATTTATCTGCGTATTTTTCTGCTTCCGATTTAGAATGCCCTTCTTTAACAGCATTTTCAACAAATTGTTTTTTTGACGACAAAATTAATTTATTCATTTCTTCGCCAGTTGAAAAAGCATATCCGGGATAAAGATTTTCAATAGAAATTACAGGAGCTTTTTCCCCGAATTTTTTAAAAGAATTAAATGCAATATTTCCAAAAGTTTTTGCAGATTCTTTCATTGCAAATTCTGTAACGGGAACATAAATTTGAGGAGCAAGCGCTGGAGTTTTTAGATTATGCATTAAATTTTGCACCGCTTCTGACTGCGCCATAATATCATGAGGTGTAATTTTATTTAAATTTTCTTGATATTGATTTCTAATTTCGGTTAAAATTTTTCTTTGTTCCGGCGAGCCGTGCTTGTATGCTTTGCTGAATAAACTGCTCAAATGCTCATCTACATCTTCCAAGTAAGTTTGAGCATTAATAAAATGATTATACGCCTGCTTTTGCATTGGAGCTTCATTTAGATATTCATTTAATTCTTTAGAAGTCATTTTCTTTTCAGCCATTTCTTTTATAAGATGCGAAATTTGGGGAGAATTTTGCCGAATAATTTCATCTGCTCTTTCTTTTTGAAATAAAAGCTGAGAAATAGAATTATCCCATTCAGAATGATTAAGCATATTTATTTGTTTATCGGGAGAAATAATTTTTCCTTTTTCAAGAGGAATTTCTTGATAATATTCTTCTTTTATTTCTTTAATTTCACCTCTAAGAATCTTCTCCTCAACGCCGGGTTTTAACTCTCTCATGGATTCTATCCCTGGATAATATCTAACTTCTTCTTTTATTGAAGTCATCTGTCCTGTCTCCTGATTTATTGCGCCAAGTTTTTCAATTTTTTTTCCTTCGGGAGTTATTTTATATTCTGTCCCAGGAATATTTGCAGAATGAATTGTCACAGGAATATTTCCTCTTGCATCCAGCTCATGCGCTTTTTCTATAACATCATTTAATTGATATTCTGCAGCCCGCCTGTTTTCCTCACTCCATCCCCCTTCAGCAACGCCGGAAGCTTCAATCAACGGCGAATGCAACGATACTTTAGCTCCAGTTAATTTAACCATTTGCTTAAGCTCTTTAAAATGCTGACGAGGAATTGCTTCAAAATCTTCCGGTTTTATAGTTCCAACTTCTATCGGCACAATTCCCTGACTTAAAAGTTTGTTAACTTCTGCTATTTGATTTGCAGTAAATGGATTTGTCGGCGCCCCAAGCGACGATGCAGGAACACGATATCCTGTAAAAACATCTCCATAACTGGGAGTGAATGCGCTGTATCCTCCTTGATAAATATTTTCTATACTATAATTACTAACCATACTAAATAAAAGAAAAAATTGTTTATATAACTTTTTATTCAAACTTATCATACATAAAATTTTTGTATTCTTTTTCTGATTTCTCATCAATAAATTTTTGAGATTTTCTTTTTGTGGATTGTTCAACTCCCATATGGACCATGCCTTTTTCAATTCCTATTGAAACTTGCAAATTCTCGCTTTGAATTTTATTCAATGTTTTGTATTCATCAGATTGAGAAAAATATTTTTGTTCTCCAAATTCATAAGGTTTTTCCTTTTTTTCTGTTTCTTTTTTTAATTGAAAAGAAGAAGCAATATTCTCTAAAACAGGAGCTTCTGCAATAGGTTTTAAAACAGGTGAAATTTTTTCTAATTTAATATTTTTTTCTAAAAACTTATTTTCCTCAATTACCTCAGGTTTTTCTGTCTTTTGGTTATCTTTATCTTTTAACTCCAAATCTTTTACAGCTTCTGCTAATTTTTCCAATTCTTCTTTAGACAATTTAACTTTTTTATTACTTAAAGACATAAAATATATAAGGAATGTTAATATATAAAATTTATGAAAAGAGGTCTGAAAAAACTCGGGATAATGATTATCTTAGTGGGATTATTTTTTATTTTAAATTCTTCTTTTGTAATTATTACCGGAGATGTCGTCAGCAAAAAGATAGATACTCTAAACTCACTAACAGGAATAATGTTTCTTATCAGCGGACTTGCATTATTTTTAGTCGGCGAACTTGAATCAAAAATAGTTTCTGTATATGATGTCTCTAAGGGAAAAGTTCCAAGAAAAAAAGAAGAATTTTACCATATGACAGACCCTTTATTATATTTTAGCAAAGTAGGAGATGTTAGTTTAGAAGAATTTAAAAGAGGAATAAAAGAAATTAAAAATGACCAAGAATTAATGCATTTGGTCAGAGAAGAATACGGTCCCCAGCTTTTGGAAAAAGAATCTAAAGGAAATCTTTTGGAAAAAAATATTGCTGAAGAATTTTTAAAAGTTCTATATTCTGGAAAAATTCCAAGAAAAGAAAAAGAGTTAATAACAAAAGAAGAGATTTATAAAATTCAAGGAGCATTTAAACCTGGCTGGGATGGAAAACCAGATTCTAAACAATCAAGAATTTTAAAAGAATATGGATTATCCTATCAACATGGAGCAAACCACGGACAAATATATTTTAATAAAAATCCAAATATAAAAATAATTACTTCATCAACTCCAAGCGATGTAAACACGGGAAAAAATGTTGCAAGACAAATAGTTAGTTTACTAAAAAATCATAAAACAATTATTTAACAAGATATGGATAAAAATACTGATCCTGCCTAAATAAAAAATTTAAATTTACAGCCATTTTATCAGACACTAAAGCTGCCAAATTCTTTTTATCAGGATTATTATAATTATATCTTATAATATTCAAAGAATAATTTTGCTCATCTTTTTCTAAACTAATTGTCTCAATTTCATGTTTTAAACAATATCTTTTAACAACAGGAAGATTTTCAAAATTTTTCGCAAAAACCGCATCCAATTTAACATTGCATTCACCAAGCATTTTAATTTTTTTTGAAGAATAAATATCACATGTAAAAAGAGAAACTTCATTAAAACCAATTAAATAAATTTTTGTTTTATCAACCATGATTTTATAAAAAATTTAAGGATTATAAATCTTTCGTAGTGTATTAATCTTTTAGTTACTACATAATAGAAATGTATTTAAATCTCTAAAAAGGTTACTAAAAATATGAAAACCCTAAACAAACTTTTATTCGGAACAACTTTAGCAACAGCATTAACCTTTAATTCTTATTCTCAAGAACCTAAGAACACAATTGTTGCATATATAAGCGTTAATGAGGATAAAAAGTATGATTTTTTCAATATTGATTCTTTAAAACCATATGGCATTTCATTTGCAGTTGAAAAAACCAATTTGCTTGATTTAATGATGAGTGGAAAACCAAAAAAAGACAATTCCGGCACTCAAATTAAACTTTATATTGTCAGAAAAACAAAAAATGAAACAAGAGTAGTTCCAACAATGCTTGAAGGAGAATATGATTTTTCAAAAGATTCCAAAAAAGAAATTGAAAAACAAGTTAAAGAATTTATAAAAGAAGAAAAAATTTCTATTTCTGATCCAGTAAAATACGGTTCAGGCGAAATGTTTATGGAAATTAGCTGGGAAGAAAAATAAAAAAAATATAATTTAGATATAGTTCTACTCGCTAGTTCGATTTTCTATTTTTCTAAATATAACTCTGCTCGCTAGTTCGATTTTCTATTTTTCTAAATAAAATAAATTTTAAGTTCTGTCCGAAGTTTTTGATTTTTTACTAAATTTTGGAAATTCAAATAAAAATTAAGGGTGGGTCTCGTCTGAAAGACGAGGTTAAGTGGGGATTTGAAAAATCAAAAACTCCGATTTGAAGACAATTTTTACTCCCAATCACGAAAGTGGTTATTAATAAATTATTTTTAAATCAAAAGTTGTCCCTTTCGTAATTGCTCGGACAGAACATAATTTTACTAAAAATCAAACATAGCTCGCCATTCCATGCGCTTTTTTGTAAGTATTAAATAAATCAAAAACTGTTTTAGATGCCTTTTCTGCAACTAATGGTCTTATTAATTCAGCTTCTATCCAGCTCTCTTTTTTAATTGGTTTTGCTTTATCTTCTTTTTTCTCAGGTAATTTTTCAGGACCTTTTTCATATTTTCCAATCAATGCCAAAAATGGATTCACTTCAGAACTTTTCTTTTCTTTTTCAGCTGCTTCATTTTTTTCATCTAAAAAAGAATTTATTTCTTCCTGCAATCTTGCTAAGCTATCTGTTGTTGCGCCTTCAATAAGTCCAAAAACATCTTCTAAATCTGATTTTGACAATTCCTGATTTAATTTTTCTATCTCATCGTCATTTAAAACATAAGCTCTGAAAGTTACAGTTGTTTTTCCCCCAAAAGTATAATGCGCCTGCTGTGAACTTACTCTTTGAGGAATTCCCCTAAAATAAAAATCAACTAAAATACAAACATAATAATCTCTTTTTTGTTTTTTTAAAAAATTGTCTTTTGAAAACTCCAAAGGAAGATTTCCTGCAAGCGCCGAAGATTTAATATCAAGTTTTGATTTTCCAAATAAAGTCAGTTCAAGAAGAATTGTGTTAAATGTCTTGACTAAATCAACGCTTCTGCCTGCTTCTTTCTGTTCAAGTTGCTGCGCAGATTTTAAATATGGTTTCGCCCAGCGGGAGTAAAGTTTTAAACTATTCACCTGGCTTCTCAAATAATTTTTTTCTAATTCATATCTCTTCTTTAATTCATTTTCAGATTGAGCCAGCCAGATATTAAATTCCTGTATTCTCGGTTTCAAAATTCTTTTAACACGGTCATTTAGCTCAATTTTATCCGCTTCTTTTTCATCTGCTACAGACAAAAAAGCATCAATCAAGGTTATAAATCCCGCCTGACCAAGTGCCATAGATTTTATAGAAGAATTTCCTTTTTGTATATCAACTTTATCCATCCAAATTTGTTTTAAAGAAAGCACAGCAGCATCGTGAATTAGTTTGTCTTTTGATTTAATTCCAGTGTATTGCTGCAATCTTGTTTTAAAATCTTTTAAGTCATAAATTAAATTTAAAACACTTCTTAAAACAGCATTAATATCTGCTAAAATTTTTGCTCCCTGCTGCTGCATAATCGTCGCCCTCTGTCCAAGCTCGCCAAAATGTCCTGAGCCAGGAGAAGAAGTAAAATTATCGATAAATTTTTCTGTTTTTAATCCAAAATCATTCATTAAATCTGTAATAAAAAAATAAATCGGCTCTAATCCTTCTGCAGCTGAATCATATCCCAGAATATGTTCTGCCTCGGGCTTTTCCTTTTTTTTATAATGTGGGCTGATTCTTTGAATAATCTCTTGAACTGATTCTACCATTAATATTAATATATTACAGTATTTAAAAAAGGTTTCTAATTGTTGCCTCATTAGAAGTTTTGGGTTTTTACTAAAATTTGGAAAGCCACAAAAAAATTGAAGGGCGGGTTTTTCAATTGAGCAAAGCGAAATTGAAATTTAGTGGGGATTTGAAAAACCAAAAACTTCAATTTAGAAACAATCTTAGACAGAGCAGCAAAATAACTAAATTTATAAATAATTCATTTGTTTATTGTTTATGAACTTGTTTAAAAAAAAGAAAAAAGTTTTAGATTTAACAAGATATAAAAAAAGATTTCCAAAAGAAGAGCCGCAAGAAGAAGAGATAAAAGATTTAACTCAAAATTCTAATTCACAACCTGCGCCGACAAATTCTGCAAATACTGGAAGTTCGGGAGGATTTCTTGGAAACTTTTTTGGTTTTGGGGGCTCAAGCAGTTCTGCAGAAAGCGCGCCTCAAACAGTTACAGAATCTTCGTCTTCCGATTTAGAAGAAAGACGGCAAAAACTCGTAAAAAGATTAACTTATATGACTGACAAACTTGAAGAGCTTTCAAACCAAATTTACAAATTACAGCAAAGAGTTGAATTGCTTGAAAGAAAATCCGGATTTGGAAACGAATAAAATTAAAATGCCCGCAAAAAAAGAAACTCAAGAAGAAAAATTCATATCAATATCCGAAGCGATAAAACAGGGAAAAGGAAAAGTTGCAGTTCATGGCTGGATTTATCGCGAAAGAGGAAGCAATGAATTCAAATTCTTAGTTATAAGAGATCACAGCAACATAATCCAGTGTGTTTTAAAAAAAGAAAAATTAAAAAAGCAGTGGGAAGATATTGATAAATTGCAAATTGAATCAAGTGTTGAAATTATTGGAGAAATTAAAGAAGATAAAAGAGCTCCAACAAATTATGAAATTTCAGCTGAAAAAATAAACATCATTGGATTAAGCGAAAGTTTTCCAATTAATAAAAGTTTAAATGAAGAATTGCTCGGCGACAGAAGACATCTCTGGTTAAGAAGCAGAAAAATGACTGCAATTTTAAAAATTAGAAGTACAGTATTCGGAGCAATTCATGAATATTTCAGAAAAAATAATTTCTATGAATATCAAAGCCCAATTTTTCAAAGTGTCCAGTGCGAAGGCGGTTCAACATTATTCTCCGTTCCATATTTCGGGCAAAAAGGAGTTTTCCTCGCCCAAACCTGGCAGTTATATGCAGAACCGGCAATTTTTAGTTTGGAAAAAATTTACACTATTGCTCCTTCTTTCAGAGCAGAAAAATCAAAAACTTCAAGACATTTGACAGAATACTGGCACGCAGAAATGGAAGTTGCATGGGCAAATTTTGAAGATATTTTATTTTATGGCGAGGAATTAATCAAACATATTGTAAAAAAAGTTTTGGACGAAAATAAAGAAGAACTAAAAATTCTTGAAAGAGACGCAAAAAAACTTGAACCAGTTATTAAGAAAAAATTTGTAAGAATGACTTATACAGAAGCGCTAAAACTCCTTAAAGAAAAAGCGAGTATGAATATTGAATGGGGAAAAGATTTGAGAACAATTGAAGAAGACAAATTAAGTTCTATGTTTGATGTTCCAATCATGATTACAAATTATCCCAAGATTGTCAAAGCATTTTATATGAAGGAAAACTCTAAAGACAAAAAAGTTGTGCATGGAGTTGATTTTATTGCTCCAGAGGGCTACGGAGAAATTATCGGCGGCTCTGAAAGAGAATCTGATATTGAAAAAATTAAAAAAAATTTAATTGAGATGAATGAAAATCCAGAAAATTATGAATTTTACTTAGATACAAGAAGATATGGAAGTATTCCGCATGGCGGTTTTGGAATGGGAGTTGAAAGAATTGTCGCCTGGATATGCGGACTTGATACAATTAAAGATGCAATTCCTTTTCCAAGGACAATGACAAGGTGGAAGCCTTGAAAAATATTTCTAAATTTTCTTTTTAAACTTTTTCATCATCCATTAATGTATAGTTATCTTTAAAAGGGAAATTGATTTTTGAGGTATTACTTAAATTTTAATGTAAAATTTTTGTTTTTAAATATGAAAATTGGAAATATAGAATTAAAATGGCTCGGACATTCAGGATTCTTAATTAAAAATTCAAAAAAAATTTATATTGACCCTTACAATATTCCTGAAACTTCTGAAAAAGCGGACTTAATTCTTATAACTCACAGCCATTATGATCACTGCAGTTTTGAGGACATTAACAAAATTATTCAGGAAGGAACAAGAATAGTTATGCCAGCCGACTGCCAGAGTAAAATAACAAGATTTGAAACTCAAATTAAAATGGAAGTAATGGAACAAGGTCAGGAATTAAATTTAGGCGATTTAAAAATTTCTGCTGTTCCGGCATATAATATTGACAAGCAATTTCATCCAAAAGACGACGCTTGGCTTGGATATTTAATTAAAATGAACGAGGTTTTGATTTATCATGCAGGCGATACAGATATAATTCCTGAAATGCAAAAATTAACTGGACATAGACAGGAAGGCAAAGAATTTATTGCGCTTCTTCCAGTCGGAGGAAGATTTACAATGTCAGCAGAAGAAGCTGCAGAAGCAGCCAATATAATTAAACCAACTTTAGCAATTCCAATGCATTATGGTTCTATTGTTGGAACAAAAAAAGATGCGCAGGAATTCGTTGAACTTTGCGCAGAAAAAGGAATTAATGCAAAAATTTTGGAAAAGGGAGAATAAAACTTTTTAATTCAAAATGCCTTTTGATTCATTTCTTAGACGAAAAACTTCAGTTCTTTCAAAAATTGACAAATCTTTTATTGGCAAATGGGACGAAAAAATTATTCCTTTATGTAATAAAATAAACAGCTCACCAAATTATTATACAACCTCGTCTTGCGCTGGAAGAATTGTTTTAATGATTTCTCAAAATAAAAAATCTCATAATTTGTTTTTAAAAATTTCTCATGAACTAATTTCTTTTAATTGGCTGAAAAATAATTTAAATGAAATAATTAAAAATAAATTTGACTCTGTCCGGAGTTTTGGGTTTTTACCAAAATTTGGAAAACTCAAAAAAAATAAAGGGGGGGTCTTCGACGATAGTCGAAGTTTGAGTGGGAATTTTAAAAACCCAAAATTCCAAATTGAAAACAATTCCGGACAGAGCAAAAAATTAAAAACAGAATTAATTAAATTTAAATGCGAACCCCCAATTCTTCATGTTGTTTGCAGAAATTTAGAAAGCGCTTCTTTGCTTTTAGAAAAAGTGAAAAATTCAGGAATGAAACATTCTGGAATCCATTATCTCGGAAGAAATATAATTCTTGAAATCCACGGCGATGACAAGCTGGAATTTCCAATCTTTAATAAAAATAAAATTTTAGTCAACGATGATTTTTTAAAATTAATCGCAAAAGAATCAAATGAAAAATTAAAAAAATCCTGGAAAATGATTGAAAATATTTCAAAAAAGTTTTGAGTTCGTAACTTTTGGAAATTAATTATAAAAGTGGAAGGGCGAGCATTTTCGCGAGACAAACTTAAACTATTAATCAAATATTAATCGCGAGCGGGGTCGGGAGTTATTTGAACTCAAAACCCGAAAAAACTTGAAAATTTTTTAAAATAATCTATTCTTTAAATATCCGAAATTTTTATAAAGAGGAGCATACTAATTATAATAATAACTTTGCTTAGCAGAGAAAATAAATAATTATAAGGAGGTCAAAAAAACAAAAGATGGCATTAGATTTTGCAAAAGAGGCAATACAAAACGCTTCTACACACAGTATTAATTTTGATGAATTAAGAGCTGGTAAAGCAAACATTAAAGTTATTGGTTGTGGAGGATGCGGTTCTAATATGGTTACCTGGCTTTTTAATAAAGGTATTAGCGGTGCTACTATTTATGCAGCAAATACAGATGCTCTTCATCTTAGTGTAACTAAAGCCGACGAGAAAATTCTTATCGGTAAAGAGTTAACAAGAGGACTTGGCGCAGGTGGAAAACCTACAAGAGGAAGAGAAGCTGCTAAAGAAGCATTAGTTGAACTTAAAAAAGCTGTTGGAAATGCAGATATGGTGTTTGTCCTTGCTGGAGAAGGTGGTGGAACTGGAACAGGCGCAGCGCCAGTTGCAGCTCAAATTGCTAAAGAAACAGGAGCAGTAGTTATTGGTGTTGTTACCATGCCTTTTGAATCTGAAAAAGCAAGAATTGACAAAGCTGAATTTGGTTTACAGGAACTAAGAGATAGCACAGACACATGTATTGTTCTCGATAATAATAGACTTGTAGATATTGCTGGTCAGTTGCCTATTGAACAAGCTTTCGCTGTTGCGAATGAACTTGTGAGCACTATGATTAAAGGAATTGTTG
>Ga0209541_10003160_pt1 | contig 30601 bp, 37 predicted proteins | sample RifCSPlowO2_01_FD_184027 | JGI IMG/M metagenome (GOLD analysis project Ga0209541, IMG submission 184027) | Groundwater microbial communities from Rifle, Colorado - Rifle CSP2_plank lowO2_0.1 (SPAdes) (version 2) | ecosystem: Environmental > Aquatic > Deep subsurface > Groundwater | place... | reverse complement strand
TTGCACCGGGACCTTCAGATTATGAGCCTGACGAGGTACTATTCCTCCACCCCGCTACGAATGCATGTGCAATGGTATCAAACACCGGCATGTTAGTCAAAATGACGGGGGTCTTATTCTTACTTAAATATTAGTGCAATCCACTTAGAGAGGTTAGAACTTGGTTTCTGAGGTTTTCCGGTTGTAGTACCGCCTGTGCTGCCGGGATTTTCCGTTTCTTCAGCTTCAGTTACGGTCGTTTTATCGCCCAGTGTATTGGGGTTTACATATACTTTTTCGTTAGGTTTTTTCATGTTCAGGGCATTTCTTGCCTGTTCTTCAACATATTCATTACTTTGTTTATATTCGATCTCCGATTCGAGCGAGATTTTATTGCTTTCCAGCGTTAAAATATCATCTTTTAAGTCTTCGAGTCTTTTACTGCTCTTTAGAATTTCAAGAGAAGTTCTTGTGAGGTTAATTATTGCAACAACAACTAATAGTGACAAAAGAAGGTATTTAATATGACTCGCGGCAGATCGTGGCATTAAGCGTATTTTACTATTTTTTATTGGAGGCCGCCAGATTACCACTATTTGACTTTCAAATTCCAAAATGATACGATACCCTATAGGTATCGTACATAGGCTCTAGACGCGTGTATAGAAACCTATAGTAATAATAGTTTTTACTGCTTCTGAAAGAAAAAATGATTAAATTAGACTTAGCTCACAAAAACTTTATACAACAGCTGGAAGACCAGGGCAGGTCAAAATCCACCTTAATAGCTTACGGCAAGGATATTGAACAATTGGTTGATCACCTTCAAAAAAAGGGAATTAACTTAGTTACCGATATTGAGCTTGACCACCTGGAGGAATTTATGAAGAAGCTGGCAAATGAAAACTATACTCCTAAATCTATTTCCAGAAAAACAAATTCCACCAAAACGTTTTTCAGATTTTTAAAGGAAGCCGGACACATTATTGAAAATATTGCTGATTTTTTAAAACACCCCAAAGTTGAAATCAAAGCTCCCAGAATACTGACCAAATTGGAATACAGAGCTTTGAGAGACGCGGCCCGCGACGATGTTAGAACTTTTGCAATTATAGAGGTTTTATTGCAGACCGGCGTTACTATTTCCGAACTGGCCGATATAAATATTTCTAATTTGCAGGTAGAGAAAGAAACAGGTTCCTTATCCGTTCCTAAAAAAAGCTCAAAAGAAGGCAGGACGATACCTTTAAACAAAGCCGCAGTTGAAGCAGTTAAAAAATACCTGGATCATGAAAGACCTAAAATTGATGACAGCAGGCACTTGTTTATTACTAAAACCGGAAAACCATTGCTGGTAAGAAATATCAGATCTACTATGGAAAGATATTTTAAGCTTGCGGGCGTGGAAAAAGCGAAAGTAAATGATTTAAGGCATACTTTTGTAGCCCATCATCTTTCTCAGGGAACTAACTTATTGTTTATTTCCAAAATAGCCGGCCACAAAAGAATTTCCACAACTGAAAGATATCTTCAGTATATTGAACGCGTGGAAGTGGAAGAAAAATCCGAGCTTGGTGTGTTGTAAACTTTATTTTTCGGAAAAAAACCATTTACAAAATTTCGAAACCATATATAATGCGAAGTAGTAGTCACTCTCACCATGAGGAGGACGGCGATGATCGAGAAACTGATCAAGATGTTGGATTCGAAGGGTGTACGAGAGAAGGTAACATACACTACCTTCTACGTCACAATCGGAGCAGCGATGAAGACGATCTATGAAGTTTCAGCGCCGTTTTTTGAAGGAGGGTGGCAGGCCGTCTGGGCCATCACTTTCCTTACAGCCTATGTAGCGCTGACAGCCTTCTGGTTCGTCAAATTTCAACAACGTAACATCAGAATAGTTCCCGCAGCCGTAAAATCCTGGATCTCAAAGATGAGAGGTCCTGCGAAAGGAGGGTAAGGGTACCCTGCAGAAAACGAAAACCGAGGGCGCGTCTAGTTCAGCTTTTGGCTACAGCTTGACAGCGTGATCCTCGGCTTTCGTTCTCTGTGTGAGTACTAATATTATATAAACCTTTATTCGTATATTTCAAGTCTATTGTGTCTAGTTAGCTTAGAATAGTATAAAAAACCTATATTATAAAATAATAATTAAGCTTTACCTTATTATGGTGGGTGCTCCTGGGATCGAACCAGGGACCGTTCGTGTATAAGACGAATGCTCTGCCAGCTGAGCTAAGCACCCATTGAATAGTGCGGAAATTTTAGCACATTTTTTGAAATCACAATAAATAGAAGTTTGACTTATATTCGTTACCGTTTTCGTCCCATACTACCAGTCTGAAGTAGTGGTTTTTTTCAGGAAGAAGCCCGTCAACAGTTTTTAAATGGGATTTTTCGTAATTTTCAGTGGTGTCGGTTGAGTTTACATAAACATCTGTTGTGCCATACTCGATTTTTGACTTAACCGGGATTTTTGTTGCAAATTCTACTTTCACGTTTCCGGCTGGCTGCTTGGCTAAGTTCACATTTGAAAAAGGGAAATACTTTTTATAATAGTAAAATCCTGTTAATATCATAAAAACAGCCAGGATCAGTACTACTGAGACTATAGAAATATTCAGTTCTTTTTTTGAATTAAGTTTCATCCGGTTCAGCTTTAAATCTTTTATTTTCCCTTTTTTCTTTCCAGGTAGTAGAGTAGTCCGAGTCCTTTTTTGCCATTCTTTCGATTTCCTCAACTGTGGCTACCAGGGCGTTTTCTAAAGTATAGCTCGTTTCGTCGCTGAAGTAGCTTTTTTTTCCTACTTTAGCCTCTACTTTGACGCTGAATTTTTCATTCGGCGCCGAGTTCATTACCACCCTGAATTGTTTTTCATCATCCGTTAAGTTTGGGAATCTTGAATCGATTTTAGAAAGTTTCTCTCTCGCTAACTCTTTCATGCTTTCTGAAAGGTCTATGTTATCGGATGTTATTTGATAAGTCATAACAACAATACTATTTTAGCATATATTTCCGGCAGAATCGTTAACTTTGAGGTTTCGGATAAATTTGATTCCCTTCTTCATCATACAAAAATATTGCTCCGGTGGGACATGATTGTGCCGCCATTAAAAGAGTGTCATCGTCCATATTTTCCGCGTTAGCTTTTACAACCGCAATGTTTTCAACGTCAAGCTCAAAAGCGTCGGGAGCAATAACTATGCATGTTGCCGCTCCTATGCAGGTTTTCCTATCTACCACTATTTTATGAACTTTCTTTTTTTTTGTGTCTGTGTCTTTATTTTCCGTCATTCTTTAAATTCTATTGCTTCATTGATTCTATTAACGATTTCATTTATTTCCTGGTCGGACATTCCGTGCACTTTTGCCCCCATTTCAATTGTGTCAAAAGAATTGGCAAAACATCCCACACAGTGTAGCCCGTAGTCTAACAATATTTCTGCGGCTAAAGGGTATTTAAAAACCACTTCCGCCAGATTGCTGTCTTTGCGGATTTTGGGGTTGATAATGGATTTTATTTGTGCGTTTTGAGCTGTATGCATTTTAGCTGCCGGTTTTTTAATTGTTTTTTTGTTTTTCTGTTCCATAAACGGCATTATACCAAGTTTACCAAGGACGTGGGTTATACAAACTTAAAAATTAGTGAAAATTGTATAATGAGATAATTTTTATGATTTTATGAATTGTGACTTTTAACTGCGTCCTGCAATGCATCCAGTACCAGCGTTGCGCATTTTATTCTGCTGGTTGTTAAGTTTAAACCAATTATTTTTAACACATCATCCTGAGTGATCTTTTGCATGTCATTAAGAGTTTTGCCTTTTATATAATCAGAAAGGAGCGAAGAAGACACCAGACTAATCATGCAGGCGGAGCCGTTATATCTGACATCTTTTATTTTGTTATTTTCAATTGAAAGCTGAAGGTTTATTTCGTCTCCGCAGAGGGGATTATATTTGTGGACGGAAACTGATGGGTTTGTTAAAACGCCCTTATTTGAGGGGTGCTTGTAAATTTCCATTAATTCTTCTCTGTATAAATTATCGTCCATGACCGAATTATAAGGTTTATGCAGGTTTTTGGCGAATTCAAATTATGTAGCGGTTTATTGGAGGAAACTTTAACTTTTGTACTAATTTGTATTGTGTCTTAAAAGGATTCCACTACTTTTAAATTTTTAATAGGTGTTTTTCAGGATTTTCTGTTACCGGACATAAGGCTGGTTATAGCTTCAACAACATAAAAAATAGACGCACTTATAGTGGAGGCGATAGCATCAAAAACCGCAAACATTGGCTCTGTTATGGCATCAACTATAGCTTTTACTATAGTATTGATCATAGCCCGATTCTATCACAGCTGATAAAAAATACCACTTTTTGTATTACGTTTAGCCGGAATTAGAAAAAGTTAGATGAGAAGGCGAGGCGTGGAGTTGCCTTCTCATCTGTGAAATTTACAAATCGTTTTTGTCGTCTGGACTGGATTTACTACTCCAGAAGACAAGAACGCCTACCACTGCCCCAAGGCACATAGCGATCAATGCCCCGAGGAACATCCCCGTGGTGACGATACCTTCGGTGCCCCCTGGAAGGCGGATTACAATGTTGAAAAAATACGCCACTAAACCTCCAATCGCCCCGGATGCCACCCAAAAAACTAAGCGTTCTGTGGGGGTCATAAGTAACCTCCTTTCCCTAAGTATTGTATGGTTATAATTATAATAACATATTTTAGTGTTTAGATTTTTTTATATTTTAATATTTAATCGGATTTATATTTATTAAGAAGTAGCAAAAATATAAAACAAAAAACGACCCATTTTTAGGTCGTTTCTTGTCTTTAGGAAACCAAGTTTTGATTTTCTAAAGCGGAAAGCAGGAGATGTCGATTGGGATGTTGTATATCTTGGATTTCGACATCTCCTGCTCCTGTGTCGGATAGACGGGTTGGCCGGTGAGTTCGCGCCGCGTGAAGGCATGCTCGTTGGCAAGTTTGCGCGATTGCGATGTGGCCCCGTTCAGCGCGGCGGTCAGAGATCATGCTCTTAGCTGGCTATTCTTGCCTGCGGACCTATTTGGGTCCCTAAAGCATTTTTCCTTGATTCCGCCACAACACGCTTGTACCGACCGCCAGTCGGAAGCGTCGAGAGTGAAGGGCGCCGGGCATAATCGCGCGAAGAGTCTATCCAGACACTGTGCAAGGAATATATCATAAGCGGGTGAAGGTGTCAAGCGCTATAGGTTGTTAACTTTGTTCTTGAAAAAGAGGATTAAGAAGGAAATAAATTTATATAAATTTGAGGAAGAACTCCTGATAAATAACATACTAACCTGTAATATTACAAAGTACGATGTTTTTTACACAAAAAAACATTAAGTGGCTATTTTTCAAGCTTCAAAAAATGCTCCTCCTTAGGAAATTTCGAAATCATACCAATTATCCAATCAGCGTCATCTTTCTGGGATTCGTGGGCTCTCATTGCTTTCAATTTTGTGTCCCAATATTTCGAAACGTCAATTGTTAAGTCTATATCTTGTTTATTGTAGCCGGGTGGAACGTAAACGAAATAATCTTTTATCTGTTCCATCATTTCTTTTAATTCGCAATAATATAAAAGTGTTTTAACGTATTTTAGTTTTTGGAATATAAATGAAGTAACCAGTGCAGCAACGACGTGGTCGACGTGTCCGGAAACTCCTTTGAGGTCAAAGGTCAAAAGTGTGTCAGGTTTATATTTTTCAATTTTTTGGATGATTTTGTCAGCCAGCTTATGATATACGTTATTGCACAAACTTCCGTCGGTAAATCTTAAAAATTCCACTCCTTTTGCTCCCAATATTTCCGCGGATTTCAAAAGTTCTTTTTCCCGTATTTTAGCCAGAGAGTCTTTGTCTTTTACACTTGCAGCGTCTCCGCTGGTAACGCAAATTATATATACGTCCCTTTGTGAAGCAAAGTGCGCAATGGATCCGGCAGGCCCGAATGCTTCGTCGTCAGGGTGGGCGAATACGCATACAAGCGGTTTCAATTTCATTTAATGATTATATATTAATATTTATCAATATGTGAATATATATATAATTTGGTTAATTATTTCTTGTTCTTTAGTTAACATTTTAATAATCTTCAATCTAACAGTCCCGCGCTTAAAGGAGTGCCGCTTTCTATTCTTTTTATTGCCTCGCTAAGTAGTTTGCTTACGCTGACAACTTTAAACTTATTAGTGAATTTCATACCTTCAACATAAATAGAATCGGTAATTATTATTTTTTCTACAACCGAATCGTGCAATTTTTGGACTGCGTTGCTAGAAAACAACCCGTGGGTGGACGAAACAATAATCTTTTTTGCATCTCTTTGTTTTAGCAAATTTGCGGCATTTATTATGGTACCGCCAGTATCAATTATGTCGTCCACAATCAGGCAGTTTTTACCGTCCACATCACCTATCAGTTCTAAAGCTTTTGATATATTTCTTAAGTTCACATCTCTTTCTTTGTAAACTACTGCTATTCCTTCTGCCTGTATTCTTTTTGCGTAGGCGTTGGCCCGCATAGTGCCCCCTTTGTCGGGAGATACAATGACCAAGTTAGGTAATTTTAATTGTTTTATTGTAGGAAGCAGTACATAACTCGCATATAAGTTATCCCAAGGGCCGTCGAAAAATCCCTGTTGCTGATCGGAATGAATATCTATGGTAACTATTCTGTCCGCGCCGGAAATTTTTAATAAGTTGGAGATTAAAGCAGAACTTATAGGTACCCGGGGCTGGTCTTTTCTATCCTGTCTGGAATAACCGAAATAAGGGATTATTAGGGTAGTCTCTTTTCCTGACGCTCTTTTTACGGCATCTGTCATTAAAAAAAGCTCCATTATGTGTTTGTTGGTGTTGGGGGAGGTTGATTGAATTATATAAACATTTTGTTTTCTTAGTGATATGGGAATTTGTACTCTGATTTCCCCGTCGGCAAATTGTGTGCAGGGAAAGTAGACGCGTTTTTTTAATTTTTCGGCAATTTTTGTTGCGAGTTCGGGATTTGAAGAGCCCGAAAGTATTATCATAATTATAAAAAGTATAACAACAGTTAATGTTTGTGGATATATATTTCCCGGTTTTATAAGACCTATAATGTGTAGTAATATTGGTTTAATTTCGAAATCCGCTTGGAATGGAGAGTTAAAGAAATGTCCGGATTATTAGTTGTGGCAGCGTGCATCGTCATTCTGTTCATTGCCATTTCAATGGAGGAGAACTCCATAAAAAATGGCAATAACAATTGGCGCCGCATAGCCGCATTAATCGAGAACCTCGCATTAATCGGGATCGCGATTGGCTTCGTCATTGTAGTCATTAACGATCTCGTCCACTTGTTTTAAGTCACAGATTCAGGCAGCCACCCTTAATCTGTGACATTCAAAATCCATTCTATTTCAACACTTTTTTTGAGCTACTACTAAAATTGAAATTCCGAAAGGAAATGATAAAAATTTCTGCAGCATTTTTTCCACCCTTAACACCCAAAACAGAAAAGTATTCACGGCATCGGAATGGTTTTTAACGTCCGACTTTGGAGGCAGATTAAAAACTTTATCGATGTTTCGCTTTAATATAATAGGTAGAAAAAGCAGAGAATTCATATAAACGATATACAAAACCTTAAACCCCGAATTTTCCAGCATTCTCCTGGTATCTCTTTTATTGAACCTGTACAATATCCCAACTTCTTTGTCGTGGCTACCGGTGGCAATATTCATAGCAGGTTCCCTAAATGAAAATATTCCGTCGCACTTTAGTCCGGCGCCAACGTCTTTAAAAACTTTGAGGATATTTTCCGGTTTTGTCTGGTTAATAACATCATAAAAAGTTATTAGATCGTAAGATTCTTCCGGCAGGTTAAGGTTATGCATATCTCCGACTCTGCAGTTGAATCCGTTCTGCCTTGTGAGTTCTACAGCGTACGGGTCAACGTCAATGCCTTCGGCAATTCCGTATTTCAAAAGCTTATTCATATTGCCGCCCGTTCCGCATCCCACGTCTAGTGATTTGATTCCGGTTTTTTGAGGCAAGTATTTTTCAAGGATTTCAAAGCTTATTTCCCTGGTACCCACATACCACCAGTGAGTGTTTTCCAGTTTATTTATTTTGTCGAACTCTTCTTTGCTCATCATAACCAGTTGCTTATTGCAAGTAGATTATATAGCAGCGCAGGTAACGCTTGATAGGATTTTTACTAGATTAGAATTATAATTGCATGTATGCTGGGTCAAAAATTATCTTCGCTGACAATATTTTTTCCGTTTTATAACGACGCTGGAACGGTAGAAAAACAGATAGTAGATGCATATAGGTTCGGTGAAGATGTGGCGGAAAAACTTGAGGTTATAGCTATTAACGGCGGTAATTCCAAAGACAATACATTTGAAGAAATAAATAGAATGAAAGAAATGCACCCGGATTTGAAAGTGATTGATAAACCAACTAATTCGGAAGGGTATGCAGTTATTAAATACGGATTTAAAGAGGCAGCAGGCGAATGGGTTTTTTATACAGACGGAGATGCCCAGTACAGGTTGGAAGGTGATTTGCGAAGTCTAGTAGACAAGCAATTTGAAACAGGTGCGGATGTAGTAAACGGATATAAAGTGCAAAGATCCGATTCGGCCATAAGAGTACTTTTAGGTAATATATATGAACGATTCAGCAGATTTGTTTTTGAAATACCTATAAGAGATACAGACTGCGATTTTAGGTTGATTAGAAAGGGTGTACTGGACAAAATAGATTTGGTTTCTACAGATGCTTCAATACTTCCTGAGCTTTTAAAAAAACTCGAGCTAGTAGGGGCAAAGTTCGCTGAAGTTCCGATTTCACATTACTCGCGGGAATACGGAGTTTCCAACTATACAGCTGTTCAACTGCTGAAAGAGAAACTACTTGGGGATGTAACCTTATACTTTAAACTCCGAAAAATGCGCTCCGCCTACGAAAAGTTCAGAATATTCCGATTTGGATTAGTTGGAGTTATTAGTGTAATTTTGCAGTATTTGTTTTTTAATATTCTTATTACCTACTATGCTCAATTAAAGCCGTTTATTTCAGTGATCATTGCAGATCATATTTCTATTATTCTCGCTTTCTTTTTGAATAATTACTTCGCTTTTAATAAAACCAAGTTTGATAATCGCTCAAAGCTTTTCCCCGGTTTTGTTAAATACTATGCAGTTGTAGTTATGTCCACTTTTATTCAGGCATTTGTAGTTTATATGGGCAATACGTTGTTTGGAGAGAGATTATTGATTTCGAATATTTTCTGGTTTGTTGGTTTGTGTTTTGCGTTTATGTGGAACTATGGGATTCAAAGCAGAATTATCTGGAGCAAATATAATAAGAAGTAACTATTAATTGTTTTTGGCATTGCTGTTGTATCTATTAATTATTCCGGTAATTATTTTTGTCGTTGATGTAACTTCGGCATCTATTTCTTTTACAGTTGTATCTTTAATTTTAAGGTGTCGTCTGTTTTTTACGGGAAAATTTTTTCCCACAGTTATTACGTTAGGTTTAAGTAATTTATAAAGTTCCAGGTAATATAAATCTGTCATTTCGTTTAGCTCGTAATTTATGAACACAAAGTCTACAGCCTTGTGATTTATCAAAATTTCCGCCCTATGTTTTTGGCTGATGATTGGTCTTAACAATCCCTTATATTTTCTTATGTTGGAATCCGGTTCCAAGCCCACAATGAGTACTTCGCCTTCTTTTTTGGATTTGTTCAAAAATAGTGAATGACCTGCGTGAAACAAGTCAAACGATCCGTGGGTAAATACTACGTTTTTGTCAACTTGACCGAAATCACGGATTAGTTTTAATGTTGTGTCAATGCTTATTAGGTAACCCATTTTATTATTTTATTTTGGGTAGAATATTGTGATTTTAACACACTTGAGCGTTTTCTTAATAAGTTTATTAATAGATTTATGTCTAATTTTAGTACTTTGGCAATGAAATGATATGTTTTAAAAACATAAAGAAAACCAACCCATTTCAGGCAGGTAAATATTTAAAAAGTGCATTTTAATTAAAGAGGTCTTTTATAAAATATCAGGTTGTCTGGCCTAATCTTTGCAAGTCTTCTTTACCCAAAAACTTGAATAACTTCATACCGTTAACTTCCGCTTTAGCAGCTTTTCTCCCATTTTTAGTAGTAACAACTGTTACTTGATCATCGGGAACTTCAACTGACTCTTTTGTTTTTACATTGAAAAATTTCAGATTTACCACCTCCTATAGGAATAATGGTAGCATATTTGTGGCAGTAAACGCATTAAATTTATTTTTCAAGTTCCAGCAATTTTGTTGTTGAAAGAATTCAGTAACAACTAAAAAATCAGACCAAATAATACCCCATTCCTCTTTTTGTTTTTATTACCAGATTAATTTCGTTCTCATCGCAGGCTTCTCTTACCCGTTTGACTATTTGGCTTATTGCCGCGTCGCTGACTCCCGATCCGTGGCTTTGTGGGCTTAATATTTCGGCAATATCATCCTTTTCAACTAGTTTGCCTTTTGATTCTATTAGCTTTTTAAAAATCAGATATTCGCTTTTTGACATTTCCATAATTGCTTTCTCCAGAATTTTTTCGTCTTTATCCGTTTCGGTTATTAATAAATCCTCGCCAAAATGTTTTTTTAATAAAAGTTTTTTACAGTTTGATGGGTTTCCTTTTGAAAGCTTTATTATCTGCTCCATTTCTTTTTTATTTAATTTCAGGTTGTACCTTGCCGACAAATACTGTATGGTTTTTTTCATTTCCTCTTCATCCAGCGTTTCAAGTTTTAATTTATACGGAGCCATAGTTAAAAGCTGGGATAGACGAATGTCCGGTTCCTGCCCGGTCCTGAATCCAAACACATAGCAAAGCTTATACTTAAAGTTATCTCTTAGTGATCTGATAGTATTGACCACTTCTTTATCGCAGTCATTCATAACCTCTATGTCATCGAACATAATATATAGAGATTTGTAGTCGCCTAAATATTCCTCTATCTTTTTTTCTATTCCGGCCAGACTGTTTTCGTTGGAGTGAAGTAATTTTGAAAAGATTTCAACGAATGTCTGAAGGTCTTTTTTGTAGAGTTGGTTAAGGTCGAAATAAACCAGCTTTGAGTCGGATGTGTTTTTTTCATCCATCTCTCTTAGGAATTTGCTTTTTCCCATGCCTATATCCCCGACCACTTGAAAGCTTTCTTTTAGCTTTACCAGCTCGAAAAACTTCCTTGTTTCCTTTTCCCTTAAAATAGGTTTCTTGTTTGCCATAGTGATTAAATACCACAAAAATGGAATTATGACAACTTTGTTGATTTATTGTTGAAATTGTATTGAGTAAATATTCGAGAACTGTTAAGACATTGTTATTTAAATATCAAGATTTAAGCTGAAGATCATGTGATTATATAAACATTAAGATAGAACATTGAAAACCGAATAATTAATTACTTGAAAGGAGGCAACATGTTTAAAAAAACATTAATTTATTTATTAGAGATTCTTAAAGCACTTCCTATGCTATCCGATGAATACGGCTAGCGTGAGCATAAGTAAATAAAAAATCAAGGTTTTGAAAATTTAGGGGAATTAAATTTAAGCCCGATCTATATGGTCGGGCTTTTATGTGTTTATTTCCAGAATTAGAGGTTGTGGAGCTTTAAGTATAATAAAGCCTCAAAGCTTTTTCCCCACGTCGGTGATCCGATTGACGCAGACGTATCTATAGGTTATACTCCCAGTCAATTATCACATAAAGTTAATAATAACCGGAATAGTAATAATAAGATAAGTTTGATATAATTCTTTTTTCAAATGTAAGGATTAATATGTTTAAAAGAAGAGAAAAAGAGGGGTCTACAGGCAATCCCAAAAAAATAGAATACTTAATTGATGTAATGTCCATAAGGCAAAAAAGGCAATTTTACCTTTTGATGGCAGTAAATATGGCTGCGTTGATTTATTTTCTTTCTTGGTGGTTTGACAGCAGTCACATTATCAAGCCGGCCGGGATGTTATTAAATAGTCTGGTGATTTTATGGTCCGTATTATTACCTTTATACTTTTTCTTCTTTGTTTCAAGAATGAAAAAACCCAACCCTGCTCTTCCGGTCCCATCGAATATTAAGGTAGCAATGGTGGTTACTAAAGCACCAAGCGAACCTTTCTCTGTTGTTAAAAAAACTTTACTTGCCATGATTTCACAAAAACATGTCCACGACACATGGTTGGCGGATGAAGATCCATCAAAAGAAACTATTAATTGGTGCAAAGAACACAATGTTTCTATTTCAACCAGAAAAAATGCCCCCAATTATCACAACAGCACTTGGCCCAGACGCACCAAATGCAAAGAGGGAAATTTGGCATATTTTTATGATAATTATGGATATAAATCGTATGACGTTGTTGTTCAAATGGATGCTGATCATATACCTCAAGAAAATTATCTTGAAGAAATGTTAAGGCCTTTTAACGACAAGGAAGTAGGGTATGTTTCGGCGCCGAGTGTTTGCAATGCAAATTCTGAAAAAAGCTGGACGGCCAGAGCGCGCTTGTATGTAGAATCATTTCTGCATGGAGCACAGCAGGCTGGCCATACTAACGGTTTCGCTCCGCTTTGTTTTGGATCTCATTATGCAGTTAGAACAAGTGCATTGAAACAGATTGGAGGTTTAGGCCCGGAGTTGGCGGAAGATCACTCCACAACATTGTTGATGAATGCACAAGGGTGGAAGGGAGTACACGCTTTGGACGCAGTTGCTTTTGGCGACGGGCCGGCTAGCTTTGCCGATGCTATGACCCAGGAATTTCAATGGTCGAGGAGTTTGATGGTAATTCTATTGACACTGACACCTAATAAATTAAAAAATTTGCCTTTGAGAATTAAATTTCAGTTTCTGTTTTCTCAGTTGTGGTATCCGCTATACGGAGTCATCATGCTAATAGGTTATTCAATTCCGATAATTGCTCTATTCTATGATTCCGCACTGGTAAGAATTGTTTATATTAGTTTTTTACTTCATTCGTGGGTATATACCTCTGCAATTTTAATTTCACTTTTTTGGCTTAAAAAAGTAGGATGTTTGTGGCCTAAGAATGCAAAGATAATAAGCTGGGAGGCTACTTTTTTTCAGATAGTAAGATGGCCATGGGTATTTTTAGGATGTTTTTACGGTATTGTGGGAGTACTTAGAAAGAAAGAATTCAGTTTTAAAGTTACTCCAAAAGGGGAAAACACCGGAAGCGTACTCTCGTTTAAAGTTCTAATACCCTATATTATTCTTGTTTCTACAGGATTGCTTGTTTCAATATTTATCTCTGATTCAAGAGAAGCAGCCGGATATTATTATTTTGCTGTTTTGAATTCCGTTCTTTATGTTATATCTATAGCCGTCATAATATTAAATCACATATTGGAATCGAGAAAATTCAAGAGTAATGTTTAAGGTTAGAAAATAAATCGGGAATAAATCATATGAAAAATATTATTATCACATGGTGGAAACATTTATTTATATTAGTAGCATTCGTAGTTGCCACTTTTTATGTTGTTTCTATGAGAAGAAATGATATTTTATTTGCCTGGACGTGGGGTTTCAGCCCCGGGAATTTTATTTGCGGTATTTCAGATTACACATTTCCTGTAATTTGCAGGCAAGATAAAGTAGATTTTGATAACTTGAATGTTAACTTCGGGATTTATGATCCGGAGGGAAGTTATGACAATGAAAGTAGATTGGCAATTCAACACCAATATATTTCTTGGGTTAACTACTCGAGTGAAAAGTTATTAGCCGACGAAGAATTATATTCCTCAAAAAACAGATGGGTAATGGTTACGGTTGAGCCGTGGCCTTATAATAAAAATGATTTTGGTAAAGAAACCCTATTCAATGATATTAAGTCCGGCAAATATGATGAAGTTATCGATTCGGTTTGCAATGATATAAGCAGATTTAAGAACCCTTCTTTTATAAGATGGGGGCATGAAATGGAGAATGTTACTGATAGGTATCCATGGGCTCAAAATGACTATTCAGGATTTATTGAATCATATAGATATTTTGTCACAAGGTGCAAAAATACTGCTTCCAAAGCGTACTACGTTTGGTCACCTGTAGGTATGAATGGCCTGGAAAAATATTGGCCGGGAAGCGACTATGTCGATTATGTCGGCGTTTCAGTTTATGGATTTTATGAGCAGGATGAGTATTATTATGGCCGGCCGCGCGGGTTTAATGAAATATTTAATGAAAGATATGAGCGCATTAAAAAGTTTGGACGCCCTGTAATGATCGCAGAAATGGCTGTAAACGGAAGCGAAAGACACAGGATTTATTGGTACTCGGAAGCATTTAATAGTTTTAGTAATTATCCTGAACTGAAGACTGTGATTTTGTTTAATTCAAAAGATGTACCCGGAGCGTGGGGAGCTGAATTTCCTGTTCCTGATTGGACATTTGGAGATGTTTTTAACAAGGTGGTTGATTAATCGGCTTTTATACAATATGGCTAATTGTCCAGCCAACCTTCAGAGTCTATAGTACCGGTGAATTCATCTATCCTGTAGCTGGCGATTTTTCCGTCTTCAAAATAATAATAATAAGCGGTGGATTCATCTTCATCAGGAAAAGTATAAACCCATATTTCCCTGCCGTTCTTTTTTTCGGATTTAAAAGCAGGTTCACCGTTTATTTCGACAAAATCGGACATGGACATTCCTGTAATATCGCCAACATCGCTGTTTACATTGGGATTGACAGCATTGTTTCTCATTTTTTCTTCTTCTGCGCTTTTATTTTGGTTTTGGTAATATGAAACCAGCAAAAACACCAAAACCCCTGCGGCAATAAGTAATGAAACTATTAATGTATTTCCTTTTTGTTTATCCGTTTTCATCCTGATTTTCATATCTTTCATTTTCACGTTCTTCTTTGTGGTGATTATTTGGGGTATGATGGGGATTTATAGAAGTTTCAGTTGGTCTTACATGCGAACTTTTAGAACCGAATTTTTTTCCTAATAAAACTCCCAAAAGCAATAATCCCGCGCCACCAAGCCCCAGTCCGGCAACTTTGGCTGCGCCCAAAAGATCTTCAACTTTTACATATTTTCCATCATAAGGTGCCTGAGTGTCCGAACTTTCGTCAGCACCTGCGGGATCCATTGATTCCTCAGAATCAGAATCCGAAGCACTTCCTGTTCCTTGACTTGTTGTTTGAGTAGTTCCTGAAGGGGCCTGTGTGGTATCACTTTCACCTGTATTTTCAACCGTTGCGGTTTCATCCGTTTCTACCGGTGGTGCTCCGGCTAATTCATCTTGTTTTTCCGTTGTAAATGTTTTATCAGAAGTCTGAGCCTCATTTCCCGAAGAATCTTTTGCCCTGACTCTGTAATGGTACTGGGTGTCTGGTTCAAGGTCATAAAGATTTAATTCATGGTCTTTAGTATCCAGTTCTCCATTAGCAGTTTTGTCGTATGAAGAGTCAGTGTCATAGTCAACGTATCCGTCGGAGTCCTCGTCAGTTGTCCAAGTTATTTTTGCGGAAGTATCAGTAATATTTTCTACTTTTACATCTGATATCACAGGTTTTGTAGTATCGTCAAAATCTATTGGCGGTATAATCACATCGAAATTAAAAGGAACATCATAATTAACAACCAGCTCCGGGTCCTTATCCCCCTCTCTTGATGAAAATGTTAAAAGGTAATCACTGGCCTGTTCTTTACCTGAAATTTCCAATCCTTTATTAGGGTAAGTGCCGTCGACCCATCCCTTTACAGTATTAGTTATAGTCCATTCAACCCATGTGGCGCCTTCCGATACCGACTTGCTAACAGTAGGAGCATAGTTGCCGGGTTTGTTAGACCAGGTCACTCCGGTTTCATTCCAGTCGCCTATTAGTCTAACAATGTCAACCGTAATCGAATTGTCCGTAAGCATATGTGATTTTTGGTAAAGTCTTAGTTTTGCCGAGTTTACAGTTGCATTATCTGGTATAGAGCTGAGGTCAAATTTTACATATGATCTTCTAATATCTTTAGACAGCCCAAAAATTGCGTCATCGTAAGCTACTTCAAGTGCTATGCCGTTCACATTATTAGAAGTTTCTTTAGATCTTACTGAAGCATCCTGGACGGACTTAAATGTTTTAGTGGTAGCATGCACATTTTGAATCTGGGAAGTAAAAGCTAAGGAAAAACCTGTTAAAAGTATTGAAAATATAATCTTTGTGTGGGCAGGTATCATTTATATTAAATATATCATAATTATTTTAGAGTCAATAGAGTTGAAATGTTTCACTATGCTTTGTTTCTGGTCATGCATGGAATATACTCTCTGTCTTTTGCGGCGATATGCTTGGAAAGCCATTCCCGGGAAAATACGGCTACTTCTTCGGCTAATACGAAAATATCCGTTTTCTTATCGCGGACTTGTTTTAAATATTCTTTTACTTTTTTCCTGTAATAATCATGGGATAATGGATGGTCGGAGCATTCTGTGCATTGAAATTTAAATATGCATTCTTCTTCATAGCTCAAATGGTATAAAGCGTAACGGCCTAATTCCACTACGGCAAGTATTAAGGAGTTCTTAACATCGGGGCTTCTGGTATTTTCAATAATGTCCAAAATCTGATTAGTAATGTCAAAAAACTTTTTATGCTGCTCATCAATGGAAGGTACTTTAACACTATATGAATCGTCCCAGACAAACCTTTTTGCAGTCATAGATAAATGATAACGATACAAAAATACTGTGTCAAAAGTTATTCGCTTTATCTATAATCATATTGTCAATACATTTTTTATCAACGTATGCTATATGGTAAGTTATCCAGTTTTCTGCAAAAGCAGATACTTCATCGGAAAGCTTGTGAATATCTTCTTTTTCGTCGCACGCTCTCTTTAATAAATCCTTCACTTTTTCCCTGAAGCGGTCGTGAAAAGCACAATGTTCTTCGCACTCATTGCAGTTATGCTTTATTAAGAATTCTTCTTCGTAGCGTAAAGAATTCAAGGCGTAGCGTGCTAATTCAACAATAGTTAATATCAGTGATTTTCTAAATGATGAATAATCGCGATTATCAGGGAGATCACTAATGTGTTTCGCAATGTCGAAGAATTTTTTATGCTGTTCATCCAGAACGGGCACTTTTACGCTGTATGAATCATTCCAGACGAACTTATGGTTGTTCGTCATAATTAGATAATAATGCTGCGGAATTCTGGTGTCAAAGAATCATATGATAATTGCAGGATTTATAGTGAGATTAAATATTATTGAGCCAGCGCATTTGCAGCATTAACGCGTCCTTTGGACCAGTAAGATCCTGTTCCTGAGATTTTATCTGCGGTTGATTCAAGTCTCGATCTGACTTGGGATGCAGAAGTTCCGTATGGAGTTGACCAGATAAGGGCGGCAACAGCTGAAGTCATTGGTGTTGCCATGGATGTTCCTGAGGCATAATCATAATTGAGTGATTTGTTTATTTTATAGGGATGATTAGGAAATGTAGAAAAGATATTTTCTCCAGGAGCAGCAACGTCGACCCATTTTGAACCATAGCTTGAAAAATAAGCTTTTTGATCTTTATTGTTAGTGGCGGCTACAGCAATTGTATTATTATAAGCGCCGGGATAAGTTTTTGAAGTATTGGCCGAATTACCGGCGGCGGCTACTACAACCACACCTCTGTTCCATGCATAATTAACTGCATTTTCCAAGGTTCTGGATCTGGACGAACCGCCAAGGCTCATATTTATAACTTTGGCGCCGTTGTCCGTTGCCCACGTTATTCCGTTTGCTATCCATGAATATGCTCCTCCACCGCTGTCATTTAGTACTTTTCCATTAATTAATTGACAATTAGGACAGCCTCCGGCTACACCCAAACCGTTGTTTGTAACAGCAGCCACAATACCGGCTACGTGAGTTCCATGACCATATAAATCATCAGGAGTCGGAGAATCGGTGAAATTTCTTTGTAGCACAACCTTAGAAGATAAATCCTCGTGATTCTGGTCTATTCCGGTATCCAGAACTGCAACCCTCACCCCGCCTTGTGTGGTATTCCATGCGGTGGGTCCGTCAACATCCGCATCCACTACACCAACAACTCCGTTAATGTTCTGTCCGGTGTTTTCCAAGCCCCATTGTCTTTGGGTGAAATATGTATCATTGGGCACAAAAAATGCTACGGCTCTGTAATCCAGTTCAGCATATTCTACTTTAGGATTTTTTGAAAGAGCGGTAACTACTTTTTCTTCTGTTTTGGCGGGGACTTGCAATACAAATGTGTCGAGCTGTTCAATTTTACTTTTTACTTTCGCTTTTTGACCTTCGAGTTGCTTATTTTTTTCTTCCTGAGAAGTACCAGTTTTGAATTTAACTAAAACTTGGCCGGATACAAAATCTTCATTTTTGGCTTTTACAGATTTATTGAATACAGGAAGTAGCAGAAAAGTTAATAATAGTAAAAGAGAGAATGTAACAAACAGAATCTTTTTCATCTATTTTGTAATATAACAAATTTTTAACCTAAGATCCAATTAACTATATCCAATCTAATTGTGATCTTATATATATTGTTTTTTCTTCATGCTTCGACGGTTGTAGATGGCTGCAAAGTGAACGGATATTGCATGAGAGAAAGGAGGTGTAAATCTTGAAAAGACCACTTTTCTTAACAATTTGGCTCGCTTTAATGACTCTTGGTAATGTCTTCAGTGTGTATTCTTATACTCTTGGTTCAGCTAGTTTAGCTTTGGCGTTGCCGTTTTTGCCTTCTTGGGTAATGCTATTATTTGCTCTGATGAGTGTTGTTGGGCTCGTTGCTGTAGTAATGCTTTGGATGTGGAAAAAGATGGGTTTTTATTTGGCGATGAAGCCGGTATGGCAGAATTTTAAATAACAATATATTCTGCAATGGATCTAATAAAATCAAGTAGCCCGGAGCTTTGAAGCACCGGGCTTTATCACTTTTCCACTAAATAATATTGAATAAGTTTTACTTAGGTGGAGGTGGAACTAAGCATCTTACCGTTGTTTTGTTTCCGGAAGCGTCGGTTACTACTACAACCGGATCGGTATCAAGGGTTAGGTGGGCAGCAATTGCATCCGCCTGACCATTAGAGCTTCCCATCTTCTTTTCTGATGGGGTTGCTCCTGGAGCTTCGGTAACTTTAAGCTTGTCGCCGCTAACATACGGGCCAAAGCTGCTGACCCAGATTTCCAACTTTGGATCCAGAACGTCAGAAGCTTCTACCAAATAGAACCCATCCTCATTTTGTCCTCCCTTGCTGCCCGGCAGCGTAGTGCTTCCGGCTGGAGGAGTTTTTTGACCGTGAGGATTTGTTGTTTCTGTGCATGAAAGTTCGGGAGGCGTTAAGTCTCTCCAATCTTTAGTTACTTCTGCACAGTGTTCGGTGCCGCCTACAGTGGTGTAGCATGCATTAATTTGATCAACTCCCAAGCCAACGCTGGTGTATGACCAGCTAGTTTGACCCGCAGCATCTGTATTGCAGTTTGGATCAACGGAGCATTCTCCGGGATCGCTCACTTGTCCACTATTGGGTCCGGATACGACAGAGAATTTCACATTAACACCCGGCAAAGGCTGGCCGTTTACGGTTACAGTAGCGGTTACGGTATGATCTTGATCAACTGATAGATCATTTTCTGCTGAAGGAGGGTCTATGGTAATTTCCGTAACTACACAAGTTCCGTCAGGAGCTTCGAGTACGTCAATTCTTCCGTCAAAATCTCTGGAAAGAATTGTTTCAAAGCCATTAGTTAATGGTCCGCACTCTAAATCTTCATCTCGTCCCCCGACTGTGGCAAACGGAGAGTAAGCAAGAGTGTCGGGATCTATCTGCCAGATTTTTCCATCGCTTGCAGTTCCGGCAAACAACTGGCCATCGAGTCCCATGGCTAAGCCGCTGTTCCAACAACCAGCATTACCAAAGCCTTGAGCCCAAGGACATTGCCCGGCTGTGTCAGCTGAAAAGTTAATTAAATCAGCAGCAATTTCTACTCCGGCTTTAGTGTAGTGGTGTATATGTGTATGAATGTCAGGGCTGAGCCATAATGTATCATCTGTAGGATCTACTGTAATTCCGTCGTAAAAAAAGAATTCGCTTCCGCAACCTCCATGTACATCGGCAAAACTAAATCTTAGAGTAGCCAGACCGGAGGACATGTCTACACTATAAATGTGGCACTGATTTCCTCCAAGGTCGCCTCCCCAAAGCACGCCTTCTGAGGAATCCCAGGCTATAGCATCAAGTTGTACCGCAACACCATTTGAATCGGCAGTGGCAACTGATCCTAAATTTGCACCGGATGTATTAGTTTTGTATACTGCAGCGCTGCCTGCGCATGTAAAAAGTACATTAACTCCGTCATAGGCAACACCAATACCGGTGCAACCAGCAGCAGGATTGATTGGTCCTGGAGGTGAAACCTGATCTCCGGGGGCAGCTAAAACCGTGGCTGATACCAACACACTCAATGAAAGTACAACAACAAATATTGCTATTAGTCTATTCACTAATTATCACCCCCTTTTTAGACAAAAAAATATATAAAGTAAGAGAATGATTCTAAATTTAAACTGTTTATATACATAAGTCAGTAAATTAATTCACACATTAGATGTATAATAATTAACACAATATGGATTCTGCCGTCGAAGAAAAACTGTATAAGTTTTTTTCTAAGTTTCCTTTAATAGAGTACAAAAAAAGCAATATTCTACTTAGACCTGAAGATACTCCTCAAGGTGTGAGTTATTTATTACAAGGATACGTAAGAATATTTTTTATTACCAAAAACGGCCATGAATTTACCTTAAACATTTTTAAACCGGGATCATTTTTTCCTCTTACATGGGCTATTTCTAATATAGATAATACCTACTTCTACGAAGCGATGGGCGATATAAAAATACTGAGGGCACCTAAAGAAGTATTTTTGGATTTTATTCAAAAGGACAAAGAAATTCTTTATCTTATAAACTACCGATTACTTGTGGGAATCGATGGCATAACATCACGTTTGGAATACCTAATAACAGGAGATGCACGTTGTAAGGTAGCTAATGTGCTTTTAATGTTAAGTAGAAGATTTGGTAAAGCAAATTTAAAAAATGGTCATGTAAAAATAGATTTTAATATTACCCAAAAAGATATAGCACAACTGGCAGGTATAACCAGAGAAACTGTGTGTTTTGAAATGAAAAAATTAGAAGCTAATAAATCTATAAAACGTGCTAATAATTCATATATAATTTGTAATGTTAAAAAGCTGGATACCGGAGCTTTAATTTCAAAAAGCGGTGTTACTCCCCAAACTTTATAAAATCAAACAACCCACCGAAATTTATCGATGGGTTGTATTTTTGAAATTCGGGATGTTTATTAGAAAATATCCCCGGAATTTCCGTCGCTTGAGTTAACCCAAGAACCATTGTTGCCTGCGTGGTATATCCATCCCCACCAATCGTAAGAAAAACCGTATCCCGAATCGAAATATCGAGCTACCCAACTAACATATCCAGGACAGGTTCCGGATAGGTCACAATTGTAGTCAAATAACCCTACAGACCCCTTAGTTTTCCAATCTGGTGTGGATTTAAGTGTGCCGGTTATGGTTGCTCTAAAACCGCCCTCAAATGTTCCGTCTTCGTCACCATCAAGCGTTCCACCAGCACCTGGGCTGGTTTGCCCGGATTGTGAATCAAACTGACCGACATACTTTACATCCGCGCAGTATTCGCCTTGTGTGGATGATTTCCATACTTGGATGTGCTTATTGTATTCATCAAACGCCCAATAATTTCCTCCTTCTCCCGAGTCCACATCATTGACTACTTTTTGAGTAACATTAACAACCGGAGAGCCAACTTTGTCGCATTCTCCAGGGTTAACTTCGGTCCCCCAATTTAAAGTATTAGGCGCTGCAAAAGCTGTGGACGCTAAGCTCGCTAGCATTAAAGCACCGGCCGCTGCGCCTGCTAAAAGTTTTCTCATTTATTTTCACCTCCTGTCTAATAAAAAAATAAACCGCCATCGCTAAAGGCGGTAAAAAATGTTCATATTTAAATTTGAGTATGGAAATACACCAAAACTATAATGATCCTTATTAGAGTGTTTGTCAATGTATTTAAGTAAATTTAGATTGCTTTGTTCTGTTTTCTGATTTGTTTAGTTTACTTCAGAAGCCCGGAGAGTTTCCCGGGCTTTTTTTGTGTATTATTCTAACCAAGTAAGTGGTGTTACCAATGAAGGATCAGGTGCTGCCCCATATTCGTTATTTGCTACTGAAGAGCCATCTTTTTCCGTGCAGGAACCTCCTAAATCTTCTAAGTCCACATGGCCGTAAACGGCAGTGTCAGGAGTCCCGTCACCAACTACTACATCAAAATGAGCATTTCCATTACCTACACCATTTGTAGTTAAAGTTCCAAGCGTTTGAATACTGCCCAAATGTCCTGAGGCGTCTAACCCCCCGTTTGAAGCGGCACTGTCTCTAACCAGTTGGACTGAGAGTGTGCAATTTGGAGCCACCTTTTGAGCGTGGACTTCTACTATTAATCGGTCCGATCCGCCCGGGTTGGCGTTAACTACAACATTACCTGTATCAGGGTCAGTTCCTACCTGTAGCCCATCTTGTGTGTTATCATACACCTCAAATCTTTGAGCTCCAGGGGCAGCGTATGCTGTAGGAACAACTACTGCCAAAAGCAATGCAACAACTCCCAAAGCTGTTTTAGTATTTCTGTTTATCATAACTTTCACCCCCTTTCTGAAAAGTTCTCGGAAATATTACAATATATTTTTTATACGGTCAGTGATTTTTATTACATCTATTATGTAAGGTAAGTCACAATATATTCACGTTTGAAAATTGAAATTCACTGGATCTACAACGATCCTTATTAAAATGTATGTCAATATATGTACCAATTTCAGGAATTAAATTACTGTGGTAAATTTTCTATCAATCGAGTATTAGTTTATAAGTGTAATACTGGCTCTATTCGTTTGTTTCCGATACCAATTTTATTGATTCCACCGACATCTTTAAAGCTTTATCGTACTTAGCCCATGAACTTAACGGTGTTGTTGTGGTTACAACCATACCATACATATTATTAACATAAAATACATACTGCATTTGGCGAAGCACTAAACCATCGGGTCGTGTATTGGAAACTTCTATAACATATACATCCATCCCGTCTATTTTTGTTGAGTATCTGGAAGCGGATTCCATGCTGGGATATTGAGCCAGCATTGCTTCCATCCATTTATCCTGGTAATCGGCAAATGTCGAAAAGTCCGAAGGATGAGCTCCTACCAATGCGTTTAAATTCGCATAAAAAGTTGAACCGTCAGGGAGATTTTCAGCGGTTAAAGATCCGGCGACAAAGTCTACTGTCGGGTTGGATGAAGTACTCCATCCTAATGGAAGTTTTAAAGAAAATTCCAGATCGGTTTCGGAGTCTTTGAATGTTACAGCCCGATCGGCCAGTAATGGTTTTTGTGTCTCCGGTGCTTTTGTGACGGTTTTCTCAGTTTTTTCCACCATTGATCCGTTATTACCATTTGCAGCTGAATCTGAAGGCTGAGTTCTCGTGGCTGTGATACTAAATTTAAGAGCGCCGCTAACCAGTAATACGGCTACAATTAGGAGGACCACTAATACTAAACCGACTAATACGGCTTTATTTTTAAGGAAGTTCATTTTTAGCTACACCTTTCTTCTGCCACCAGAAGTATACAAGCGCAGCTAGGGCAGACAGTGAAAAAACAAATAAGGCAAATCCGACTTCATTTGAGCTTAATATTTGCAATGTTTGGACGGCTTTAATTGTGGAAGTTCCTGCTACTTGAGGCAGTTCTGGGCTGGTAAGTCCCAATGCTAATGGATTATAGTACATTGAGTTTCCGTACTCAGCGCCTAAAGAAAGACTTTGGTTAAGGGGAGCATATTGCTGTCCTAAGTAAAAAGCTGAGGTAAATCCAACAGACATGTAAAAATTGTTTCATCCTTTAAACTGGCTGTCAAGCTATTTTTCGTAGGCAGTGAAGTGAATATATAGGGATCTGGATCCGAACTGGACAGTTGCGTATTCAACTGTTCCCAATTCGGCGTTCTCTCTGGTAAATACGATTGGGAAACCTTCATAACTGTAGTGAGGACGCCCGCCTTCCTGATCGGTTAAAGGTGAAATTTTCTCCCAGCTTTTATCTATAGCTTCTGTGTACAAGCGGTCTACGTTTTCTTCGAACATATTTATAAAATCAATATGAAATTTGTATTCCACGCCTACCGAAGCATAGGCTTCTTCATTTTCAAAGTTATACCATTTTTCATCGGGAATAAATTTATGTAGATACACATCCGAAACGCTTAAATAAGCATTTGCTTTTACATCCTTTTCTTTATATGTGAATGGCGCTTCGGGGAGATTTTTAACTTCTTCTAGTCAGTATTTGCTTATCCATTCGGGATCGCTCTTGTCTACTTTGGGAGTTTCGGGGTTTTTTACCAGAAGCTCTTTTATTCTATTAGGAATTCCGACCTGATTTCACCGCTTTTTATACTCACCCTGTACCAGTTGAACGTCGCTGTATGTTCGTCTTTAACTTCATAAACATGCACATTGTATTCTCCTTCAAGCTCGTTATCTACTTCAACTTTTCCGTTGGGAACGTTTTTAAGATACTCCTTGACTTCGGGAAGATTTTTAACATTTTCTACTGCCTGCTGGCGGCTGATTTCTGAAAGTGTGTCCAGCAGGGGAGAGTTTTCGGAGAACATCAGCCAATATCCGGCACCTATGAGAGCTGCAACTATTATTATCGCTAGTAATAAATACTTCATTTATTAAGAATTCTGTTGAGACAGTTTTAATTTACTTATATATGATGATTACACTTTCTGCTGGATACATCAACTATTTGGTTTAAACCTATAATTGTAAACACAAATATTTAGGAGTAGTATTCTGGTATTTAAAAAATTGAAGGTTAGAAATAATGAATGAATTAAAACCAAAAAATTGGGTGTTTGCCATACCGGAGGAAGAGCGATCGTCTTATATACTTTACGCACCTCTACACCATTTAACCGCCCGTATTTCTGATCAGGCGCAAAATATTTTAGTTCGGCTGCTTCACGGGCAGGAAGTTTTTGGGGAGGAATCCGGGCAAATGAAAAAGTTTTTAGCAGATGAAGGTTTGATGTCGTTTCCACAGGAGTGGCAAAGTGGTTCTATGCCGGATAGTTATTTTGAGTACAATTCACCTGCCTCAAATTCAACAAAACACCAAATTATTTTATCTTTAACTAATAAATGTAATCTTCGCTGTGTTTACTGTTATGCCGAAACCGGTGCTGATTTTACAACTATGAAGTGGGAAGTTGCCAAAGATGCGATTGATTCTCTTATTTCCGAAACACTTAGTTCCGGTAACAAGGAATTTTCAATACTTTTCCATGGAGGAGGAGAAGCGTTTGTTGAGTATTTTCAGCTTCAGCAGTGTGTGAAATATGCTAATGAGCGGGCTGGAGTAGAAGGTTTGAAAGCATCTTTTAGTGCTGTGACTAACGCAACTTTAATTACTCCGGAGCGGGCGCAGTGGTTAAAAGATTCGGGATTCACCCATTTTACAGTTTCACTTGACGGTGTTAGGGAAGTTCATAACAGGCAGCGTCCTCATTTTAAAGGTATAGAGTCATTTGATAAAGTTATGTCAGGTATTCGGGCAATTAAAGATGCAGGTATTCACTTTTCTATAAGGTCTACAGTTACAGATATAGGGGTAGAGAGGATGGCAGAGTTTGTGAGGTTTGCCGCAGCTGAAGTGTTTTCGCAAAACAGCGGGTCAATTCATTTTGAACCAATGTCCCTATGCGGAAGGGCTGCTCATTCTCAGTCCGGTCAGCTTTCCACCGATCCTGATAATTTTATAAGAAATTATATGGCGGCTAAGCAGGCAGGTGAAGAGTGCGATATAAAAGTTTCGTGTACTCTTGATACATTTAAACGTGAAAAAAAACAATATTGTGGTGCAAATACCTGCACTATGGTTTGCGTAACACCCGAAGGAAGGCTTTCTTCTTGTTCACGTGTGACCAAACAGTCCGATGTAGGTTCGGAGCTTTTTTTGTACGGCAGCCATTCGCCTGAAACACATAATTTCACTATTAATAAGGGTCAGCAGTCAAAAGTTAAAGAACACGGCGCACTGCCGTTAAAATGTACCGAGTGTTTTGCGTGCTGGAATTGCCAGGGAGATTGCCCGATTTCAAGGTACGCGTATCCGGAGCATCATAAAATGTCCTGCCGGATGACCAGGCAGTTACTTTTGGAATCGTTGAAGGTTGAATTGGAAGTTGCAAATAAGCCAGTAAGGAATAAATAAAAAGTGAATTGAAAGGAGGTGTGTTTAATTGAAAAAATTAATTATTGGAAATGTTGTTAAATGGAAAGCTACTGAAAAGCAGTCTAAATCAATCTGTCCGGGAGATACCGGTGATCCGGAAGATGACCTGGATGGTTGTGTCTCGGATGAATAAAATAATTTAGATGTTGCATAAATAATTGCCTCAGCAGAGTTTCTGTCCAATTATTACTGGCTTGACAATAGAATCCGGTATTTTTTAGTGCGAAGATAAATATGATAAAAACCGGAAAAATATCAAATATCAACAATAACTATAATGAAGGTGACTATGTATTCTGGGCTCCTGATATCGACCACAAAGTAGAAGCTTTGGAAGATTCGGTTATATTAAATATCAGGTGGTATGCCTAGTTAATTTCCACATATAATTAAAACGCGTATCCAAAACATATGAATATCTTTAAATAAATTAAAAATTAGTCATATAAAACATAACCGACACCCCTTTGAGAATGTATTAAATTAGGTTTTATTCCGGAACTTTGTATTTTGTTTCTGACTCGTTCTATGATTTTAGAAATAGCATATAGTGAAAATTTTTCTTCTGTGTTCTCTTCCCACATAATTTCAGCAATTTGATTATAGTCAACTATAGCGCCTCTATTTGCAATGAGGAGCTCAAGAATTTTCTTTTCCTGATTTGTTAGGGTTTGTACTTGCTCCGCATTTTTTATAAATGGTTTAATAGGGAAATTTAATTTGTTGAGGTATTCGATACTTTCAATTGCGAGGCCGCCTGCTGTGTTGTCTTCCAAAACTTCTATTGTGTCTTTGGTGTTTACAAAAATCTCTCTATATTCTTTTGAATTAAACAGTTTTTGCGTAATTTCTTGTTTTTCCCACCATTTTTCCTTATACGTTTTATCCCATTTAATTTTGTTTTTTGCTGGTATTACTTTTAAGTGAACAAGCACAGTTAAAATTAAACCGAATATTTCGGTAATATTTCTGTCAAAGCGAGGATGTATAAAAATCGTGCCGTCGTTCATATCATAGTGTCCTAAACTTCCCACAAATACCGGGCAGGCTTGGATTGTTACATTAGGATTTAAATCGTTTTTGCTACAAAACACCTCGAATTCTTTAAGAACGCTTTTACTTTGTTCTGTTAGTGACAAGAATTTTTGGTTGTAGGAAAGTTTATATGGCTGGTACGCATTTGATATGTCTTTTTGTACTTCGGATGGTATATCTTCAAAGTTTATTAATTCGTTAAATTTTTTAATATTGTTTAAGTAAGATTCGATATAAGGAAAGTAAACTACTCTGTCTCTGAATTTTTCCGGCAAGTAAGGGAGAATGTAAAACCTTCGTTCTTGTTGAAAGCCGTTTTCGATTTTTTGTGTCACCTCTTGGTAGATTTTAACGCTGTATTTATCTTCCAAAACCCAATTTAGTTTCATAGTTAATGTCAAGATGTTCTACCTCTAATTATATAGGATGCGGTCATTATGAATGAAAAAATCGGAAAAATGACCAAAAGTGAGCTTTTGATTGCCGTAGATTGGGCAAAGCAGGAAGGCTGGAATCCCGGTTTGTATGATGCAGAGGTGTTTTGGAAAATGGATCCGGATGGTTTTTATGCTTTAAAGAGGGAAGGAAAAATGATTGGAAGTATCTCGGGAGTTTCATATAACGGGAAATTTGGATTCGGCGGTATTTTTATTATTAAACCTGAATATCGTGGTGAGGGTTTGGGAACCAAGCTTGCCAAATATCTTTTTAAAACACTTTCTTTAAGACTTGATAAAGACGCAGTTATTGGGATTGATGGTGTTTTTAAAATGCAGCCGATCTATGAAAAGTGGGGATTCAAGTTTTATCATAGAAATTTGAGAATGGAAAGTATTGCCGAAAAGCATAAGTACAGCAGAAATGTAAAGATAATAACTGTTAATGATTTTGAGCAAATATTAGAGTTGGATAAAGAGTGCTTTGGCTTTGACCGAACAACTTTTTTGAAAGCCTGGCTGAGTTTGCCCGACAGCAAGTCTCTAAAGTATGTGAATGAGAGCGGCTTGCAGGGGTATGGTGTTATAAGAAAGTGTATAACAGGCTATAAAATTGGGCCTCTTTTTGCCAGTAATTATGAAACGGCGGAGGAATTGTTTAAAGGATTAACAAGTTATGTGGCGGGGGAAACAGTTTATCTTGATATTCCTGAAATTAATAAAAATGCGGTTAAATTAGCCCGGAAATACAATATGAAAGAAATGTTCGGTTGTGCAAGGATGTACCTTGGTAATTCACCTAAAATACATTATAAAAAGATATATGGAGTTACAACATTTGAGCTGGGTTAGAAGCGATTTCATTACTTTAGCTTCATCACATATAATACATCGTACCCGTTCAAATAAAATTCTTTAATAATCTCACCTTCGTATCCGCTTTGCTTTAGGTTTCTATAGTCGCACACAATTAAATCAGCTTTCTCTTTTTGTATTACCGAAAGGAATTTTTTGTGCGAGAAGTAATCGAGAGTAAATGCATTGTCGCATGCATAAATTTTAAGCATGCTTTTTAGATCCGAGTGGCTGTACACGCTTTCGTCTTTCAAATACTCGTCTCTAATCCATTCGGAAGCCTCGCGGTATTTTGTATTTGAATAGTCGGATTCAAAAAGTTTATACGGATTGCCGAAAGCGAATGCTATTTTGTTAAAATACGGGTAGTGGTAAGGGTATTCTTTTATTGTGTAAATTGTTAATATCAAAAGGTTGATTGCTATTATACCGACAATGCTAAATCTTATGAGTTTGTTTTTTAGTGCTGACAAAATCATTTCCAGGTTTACGGCAGCGAGCAAAACTATTATCGGCGCCAGAAATAGAAAATGTCTTATACCATCGTATAAGACAGGCTTGAGCACGAAATATAATAGGTAATTAAAGAATAACGCAGTGGAAAGCATAAAATACGTTTTATTTTTTATCAGTCTTTTGAAAATAAAAGGTGTCGGCAAGAAGAGCAAAAGGATATAAATCGGGTAAGTGATAAGTTGAAAAAACGGAAGATAGAACCACGGCCTTTGTTCGTTCGTTAAAAAATTTCCGAAAAAAAGCAGTCCGAAATCCCATAAGTAAAATTTAGATCCTATAAACAAGTACCACGCATAATTTTTGAATATATTTATCGCAAAGTTTGGCCAGGTAATGAGCATGAAAAAATTAGCGATTATGAAAATGTAGATATATTTTAAAAGTTTGGTTTTCAATAAATCCTTAAGTTCTTGTTTTTGTCCGTTGTAATAATCGTATAAGTCCGAAATAATCAGGAGTATATAAACACCAAAACCGATCTGTCGTAAACCTTGTGTGATCCCGAATAAAACTCCGATAAGTAATGTAGACCAGTGATCGGCAGAGTTTTTGCCGAACTTTAAAATTGCCAATATAGACAGTAAATAAAAAACCATAAATGGCATGTCAACCGGATTTATTCCCAGTTCTCCGAAAAATCGCGGAAAAAGCAGAAGCGCAGTTAATACACCTGCTCTGACCCAAACCTGTTTGCTTATATTTACCGCCAGCGCGTAAACTGCAACAAAGCCAATAGAAGCAAACAATAAATTAAATAAGTGGAACCACTCATAATAAAAATTCGGATTGAGTAGAACCATTACCATTGGGTAAAGGTTATAAATAAAATAATTCGGAACAGGCTGCTCCAACTTTTCTTTAAATTCACCGATGAAAAAATGGTCTAAAGTTTCTTTAGCCCTTAATATTCTGAATTCCTCGCCGTTGGCAATTGGAAAAGTTTTGTATGTTGCGAAGGCTACTGCTATGTAAAATATTAAAAATAGGTATAGAGGGAAGTGTGCGAGGACTTTTTTCATTATATGTACATTATATATTTTATTGCTAATTCAGTAATTTAATCAAAGTGTAAGGTAGTTCACTAAGATTTAGTAATTCATTTGACTGAATGTTTTGTTAATAAATAATATTATAAGTTATATCATATAAATTAATTTCCATATTTAAACATTAAGGAGGTGAATAAGTAAATGAAATTAAAGACTGTTTTTTCGATTTCACTCTTATTAGTAGCAGTATCTTTGCTTCCAGGTAGTGTCGCT
>Ga0209541_10003158_pt1 | contig 30602 bp, 39 predicted proteins | sample RifCSPlowO2_01_FD_184027 | JGI IMG/M metagenome (GOLD analysis project Ga0209541, IMG submission 184027) | Groundwater microbial communities from Rifle, Colorado - Rifle CSP2_plank lowO2_0.1 (SPAdes) (version 2) | ecosystem: Environmental > Aquatic > Deep subsurface > Groundwater | place... | reverse complement strand
GACTGATCATAATGTGGCTTGACCACGAATAGGAGTATGTCGTAATGTTTTTCATCACAATAAAACTTAAAAACTTTAAAAATGTAATAAATTAGTCCAATTAAAGAATTCTCATAGGAGTTACTGATACTTATATTAAACAAAGATTGTTTTTATTTTTATAAGTTATATGCCAAAATTTATACATAATTTATTTGCAAGAGTTGTTGATTTATTTTAATTAATCTAAATTATAGTCAAGAATATTAACAGTTACCCTGTGAAGGAAGACGCAAAAAAAGCAACCACCTAATATTTACTGTGTAGAAAGTATATTTTGAGCTTTTCTCACAAACTCTAATGTTTTCAAACGCAGATCTTCAACATTATTTTTATCAAAAATAATTTGGCTTGAATAAGACGCCTTCTCTCGTTCATCTTTAGTTTTTACATAAAAGAGAATATCTTCATTATCCAAATAGATTTTATTCAATAACTCGATGTCGGAACCCGAGAGTTCTGTATTGTAATATTCCTTTATGAGAATACATAGCGTAGCGTCGTGATTTTTTGAATAATATCCTCTCTTAAGTATTAATGCCAAAGCCATGTGATAAGCGGCATAGTAACAACCCACTATTGCCCAATCAGAATAACCATCATCCAAAGTATCTTTTACAAATTGCGCGTTGTGTTCTGCTTTTGTGACGTGTCCGTTAATCTCTGTTTGTTCTCCTTTTTGTTTCACTAGAATTTTTTGTTTGAGATAATTTGCTATTCGCTTATCAAGCGCTTCTTTTTTATTTAGGACTCCTTTGAGTTGTTCTTCATTCATTTGCTATTGCCCCATAATAATACTTAGCATTGAATACAGGGAAACCTGTTGTTAATGCAGACTGAACAACATAGTCTTCCTTCATTTTTAATTCTTTTCTAAACTCTTCTTCTGTTAAATTAAAGACTTGCAGCTTTAATCCTGTTTGTGCCTCAACATACTTAACAGTTTTTTTATCTTCATTTTTAACAGAATTTATTTGAAGAATGTCAATATCTGAATCTTTTCTAAAGGTTTCTTTTGCTGTGGAGCCGAACACAATAACTAATAATGGCTTTTTCTCAAGTTTCTCGATGTAAATCTTTATAGCGTCTCTTCTTAGCAGAGGTAGACCTTCTAATTTCTCTTCATCAAATAAAGGGAATATATTCGGTATTTGTTTCTTTACTACACAAAATTTCTTTAAGTTTGCTTCTTTGGAAGCCTTTAAGACTCCTTGTTTGACTAGATTATTTAAGTGCCTTGAGATGCTACTTTCATTCATCTTTGTCCCTCGTGCAATTTCCCGCAGATGTAAAGAAGAATTATGATTATTGTAAAATAATTTTAATGTCTTCCAAACCGCAGGCTTTATTATTGTTTGCATATTGTAAACAATTGTTTGAATTAAGCAAACATTATAAATCTTTCGGTTGGCTTGAATTCAGGATATCAATGCAAAGCTACAATAGAAATAAGTTGCGGATACTTTAAATCTAAATTACTCAATACCCATTAATCTAAACTTGCTTAACTTAATAATCTGTTCTGCATATTTTCAAAATATTTCTCAGTGGAGCTTGATTTGGTAAAAGAAAAGATAATTGCTCTTGAATCATACCATCTCTTTGCATAATTTATTAGCTGGATTAATTATGTATAGATTGTTTTAATTGATATTTAACCAATTTTATTTAATATAAATCTATAATTGGTCTTCATTAATTCAAACCAGATAATTACGAAATCAACGAACTCTGAGTTGATTGAGCGAACTAACTCGCGAGCGTAGCGAGCGAGATCATCTAGGACTAATTTTCCTTTTCACTATCTCTAAATCGTCCGCCCTTTTTATAAACCCTGAATTTCCTCTTTCTCCTTAAGTCCTTTTTGCTTGTTCTCTTGCCTGAAAATGCATAATCGTCGCTCATAGTAATATTAATTAAAAGAAATATTTAAAGGTTGGGAAAAAGAAAATTAGACACTTCCAACACAACAAAATTTTCCCTTATATTGAACAACCTCTGTTTTATCAGTAACTTGCAATGTAACATCGCCAGTAGTGCATGTATCTTGCCATGAACCATCAAAATCAGCACCACATTTTTTGCCATTATTTAATAAAGGATTGCAATCAAGATCATTAACTTTTACTCCTTTAAATTTTGGATCAGCCCTTAATCTAGCACACTCATCTTTTACAGGATCACCGCTACAAGTTAAAGGAGTTGCTTTAGCAGAAATACTAGCCTGAGCTCCTGAATACTGGCAATTTATCCTTCTTGCAGTACTCTCATCAGAAACCTTAGCATCTTTAAAAGTAGTGCAATAATCTGAATAAAAATTTCCTTGTGCAGCAAGAACGCATCCTTGTGCCACACTTTCTACATCTTGAAGAGGTGCAGCTTTAAAAAACTTACTTATAAATCCAAAAGTTCCACTATACCAAAGAACAACAAAAAGTAAAGCGATAATTGCGAGAACTAATGATATAACCCAAAAATTAGCATCTGCCTTTTTATTATTCAATATTATCATTCTCTTCCTCTTATTTATATTGTATCAACTATTTAAGGATTTATAAACATTTCGAGACTTATAAAAACGAATTTTAATCTTTATATTAAATATCTGAAGTAAAAGTTTTTGTATAAGTATAATTAATACTAATGGGTTTCTTAATTTTCCCTTTATCATTTATTTCTCTGTAAACTGAAAGGTCAAATATAACAGAAAACTCTTTGCCATTATCTTTATCCCGAATAATAACTTTATCTTGAATTAATCTATTTTCAATTTGTGCTAATTCCCCAAAAAGAAACTGCCCATTTTCAAGTTTATATTTAGTAAGTTCATTATTAAAATTATTAATAAACTTTTCCGGATTAACTTCTCCAGAAATAATTGTTTTTTTGGCAGCTTTATCCATTACTTCCTGGATATAAAAATCAAGCAACATGGACTTTGAGTTAACTTCCTCTGAAATCCCATTAGAATAAATTCTCTTATCATTTATTGTGCTTTTTTTAGCAAAATAAACAAGAGAAAAGCTAGTGAGTAATAAAGTTGCTAAAACTAAAAGAGTTATCGCTATAGGAACTCCACCTTTCTTATTATATTGTTTAATCAATCTCATTTTATTTCAAGCACTTTGCTTTTATCATAAAAAATTATTTTTATCAAATTATCTTTATCTGAATAAAGATAAATAATCTGGGCATAATTTGGATCAAGAACTAATTGATTTGGCTTTAAAGAATATTTAAAGTAATCATCCGGAGGATTAATTGAAAATGAACACTGTGAATTATCCATGCCTTGCTCAATTGCTGTGGAATCAACTTCCATCTCATTTCTTTCAGTTCTTATGTAAAAATAAGTATTAGTAAAACCGGCAGATTTTACAAATTTAACATATTTAATGCATAAACTATTATAATTTATGTAGTTGCCAGTTAAAGGAGTATTTGGATCAGCAAAAACTTTAGTTAATTCTTCGGTTGTAAGAACATCTCCATCAGCCCATTGATAAATAGCCTCCTTATTATCATTGATAAATGCAAGTAAAGAAGTAGTAGTTTCAGTATCAAGGGCATTTTCTTGTCCTTTTAAAGTAATTTCCGGCTTAAAAAACCAATTCTTCGCTAAAAAACCAACACCTAAAAAATAGATAAACAAAATAAAAAGAATTATGAATGTTGCAACAATCCACGTTGCAGTTGTTCCAATAGTAATAGCTTTCTTTCCATGAAGTTTATTTAGCTTAAATTTACTCATTTAAAAAACACCGCCTAAAACATTTGAACCTGTAAAAATATCAATAATTGCTTTTTTATTCTCAAGCTTATTGCTCTGAGGATTAATAGTTTTATAAAGGATATAAATTTCTTTAGAAGCACAAACAGCATATTCATCCCTTACTTCAGCGTTTTCTCTTAATCCGCATTGTATTTCAAAATCTTTCTCTCCCGCAATTATTAATTCTCTTATTTCCTGTCCAGAATCAACATCCTTAAATGAAACCTTTAAAAAAAATTCTCTTTTATCTTCTATGATATTTTTATTAAGATTGCATTCAGAAAAAACATCAAAATTTTCTTCTAAAACTTTTGTTTTAATAAATCCGTCTTCTGTTAAACATCCAATTAAGTTATTTGCCAGTGATTCTGATTGAATATTTCTTATATCTAATCTAGCTGAATAAAAAATATAAACTCCGCCAACAATTGCCAATGCAATTATAATCCATACAATAAACATATAAAAAGAAAGTATTTTTTCGTCAGCTCTCTTTCCAGATATTTTAATAAACCTAGAACTCATTTTAGCCATCTCCAGCTCCTTTCTTATTTATGCTTAATTTTAAAATTAGATTATCATTCTCTTGTTCAAAACCCTTGACAACTTCGTAATTGCTGAAATAATCAAAAATATATCCTTTAGAACCTTGAGTTAATTTTACTATCACTTTTCCATTTTGGAGGTTAATTATCTGATCAAGAGATAGTTTATTTTCTTCAATAAAAGATTTCATTTCATTAAGATTAATAGATATTACCATTCCTGGTTTTGCAGAATCAATAAGCAAAGCAATTTGCTTTGAATATACTTGCTCATAAAGCCCAGCATTTGTTCCAGACCTTGCAACAAAAGCAAACATTGCTCCAAAAAAAAGCAGATTTAAAACAATAAACATAATAATTTCATAAAGTGAATCACTCCCTTTTTTATTTTTAAATAACATAATAAAAGGTTAAAGTCAAGACAATTAATAAATCTAACTAATCTAAATTAAATTTCATCTAAAGAATAATTAAGGCAAATTCTCAAAGCTCTGACATTTTAATCCTGAAATTTCATTAATTTCATTCGGAATAATTCTTGGCCCATAATAAACAAGCCCTGTTTCAGGATAAGCAGCAACATAGGTTAAAGTACCAGTTGTTATAGCTCCACTGCCACCAACAACAAGAGTAACGCCTACCCAAACAAGTGAAATACCCCCGGTAAACGGAGCTACAACAAGCCCTGTTCCTGCAAGAACAGCAGCAGCAGCACCGCCAGCAATTAATTTAGTTGCAGCTGTTCCTTTATTAGTCTCCATAGAAGCAATAACAATTTGAGCTTTATTAACATCTATCATCCAATCATTACTATTAACATTAATGCTCTTTACTTCATTCTTTTCATTTTTAACATTGCTAAAATCAGTATTCATTAAAGGGTCTATAATTTCCTTAGGGCTTTTTGTCTTATAAATTGATTGAAGATAAGTTTCCTCTTCTCCTTCGGGCTTATTTATTGACATATAATTGTAAAGATCAAGTAAAGCTATACCTTCTGGAAATAGCGCTTTAGCTTTATCATCAAAAACAATTCTCGAACAAATTATACAATAATTATATTTAAATTCTTTAGTCGGAAGAAAATTCAACTGGCCTTCACCAAGCATTTTATTGCAGTTATACATAGCATTAGAAAGAGTTTTGAAAGTCTCTTCTTTTGCTTTCTCCCCATCATTAGAAAGTTTTATTAGAGTAATCTTATTGTCTGTATTTGCCTTACCAAACTCTTCTTCACAGCTTTTATCAGAATTTTCCAAGCAAATTTTTTCAGTCTTGCATTCTAAAGGAATAGTATTCTTTCCAGCTTCAACCGGACCAATGTTAAAAGTATTTCTATAAAAAACTGATTGCTGACAAATTTTATAATCAATCTTGCTTGTATCTCCAAAAAGATTATTATAAACCACCAAAGCCATTGCTAAAGTAATTAATGAAATAATCACTACAAAAATTACCACATAAGCTAAAATACCTCTTTTATTCGTAAACATTTTATATTAATATAAAAAGAAAGGCATTTATATTCTTTATCATGCACCTAGTCCTCTAATAATAAAAAATAAAATAGTTGCAGCAATTAAGAAAAATATTATCCATAAGATTATTTTTATAAGATTTTCAAATTCATCAAACTCGGCTTTTTTATTTTTAAATATCATTTATTAGAGGTAATTTTTAATATATTATCCTTTAATGAGATTTTAAGGTCTTTATTTTCAGATATTTGCTTATCTATAGGGATATATAATCTTTCATCAGATGAATCTTGATTAACAATTAATTTTATTTTTGAGTCAACCTGTTTACAAACCCCTAAGACATTACAATCAGTTAAAACATCAAAACTTCCGGCATATGAAGATTGAGCAGAAAATTTGCAAATACAGAAACATTGTTCCCACCCAGAAGCTTTACAGAGTTTAGGGATCTCATTTGTAGCTGAAAAAGGAATTGCACCTCCGCTAGGACTAGAACCACTACCATAAAAAACCTTTCCATTATCACTAGGCCACCCAACCAAAAACCATTCATTAGGAGAATAGAGAAAATAGTTTTTTTCGCCTTCTCCAGTTTTTTGAAGTCCTTCAAGTATTATATTTATTTCATTTAAATGGCCCTCAGCTTTTTTTAAATCATTCTGATCCGAAAAGAAAGAAAATAATCTCGCCCCAACATAAACCAAGATAACAATACAAAGGGCAGTAATTACAAGTTTTATTGTAAATTCTAATGCTAAAAATCCTTTTTTATTATGCCTCTGTATTTTACTTTTCATTTTAAACATTAATTGTCAAATCCCAGTTAACTTTGTTAATTAATCCTTGATTATCTTTCTCAATTTTAAGAATTTTAAATAAATTATTATTAATGAGATAACTATTACCAACATTAACTTCATTTAAATTATCAATATTAGCATCCCTAAAAATTGTTTCTGAAAGTTCCCCATTAGTGGTTATATAAACTTGATTTATACTCCCAGCATCATGTTCAAATATAATCATTTCGCTATTTGGATTTATTAAAAGATAGTTATAATATACCTCGGTCAACTTATCAATTGTTTGGTCAGAAAGTTCAGCAAGACTCATGCAATCAGGCATTTTTACAGGAGTATCACAAAATTTCTTACCTATTTTAATGCCTGCCTGAAAAAGTTTATCCCTTACATCTCTTTCTCTTCCAAAAGCTAAATTTGAAAGTTCAATATCAGATTGATCCTCTGGCAAATTTTTATTTCGGCTTCCACTTGACATATTAAAATTGGGAATGATATTTTTAATTTTCTCAATAAGCCCAAATTTAGATATTAAAACCCCAACAGATATAACAACAATAACCATTAAGATTATTGCAACTATATAAGTTATGCCAATATCCTCTCCCTTTTTATTATAAATTGGCCTAATCATTTTTTAAGTGAAAACAAGGAATTTATATAATCCGAAATCACATCCCATTTAACCCACAAAACAGCTATTACAGCAATGACTACAATGAATGCAAGTAATGCTAATAAAGCAGAACCCAAATTATCCACGGCAAAAACTCCTTTTTTAAACCTCTTTACCATATTAATCATGTAAAAAAATACTTATTTATTAATAAATGTTGCTAAAGATTAACTTCCCAAACCCTGAAGCACAATCGCTGCCAGCAATGACAATGCAAGAACAGAGAACAAAGTAACAATTAAATAAAGCCACACTCCTGCTTTTAAATTCTTTCCAATCTCATAAGTCTTCTTCAACTTATCCTCTCCAGAATTAATAATAACTAGAACATTTGTTAAAATAAAAATAATCTCAATAATATACAGGCCGATAGCTACCTGCAGATAATAAGGGGGAATTATTTTATTAATATCAATAAACCCGGCAATACTGTTAATATCAAATCCAAGAGTTGCTCCTCCGCCACCAATATCATGTAATATAGCATCTAGCTTATTTATTATAAAAGTAATCATTCCAGCCAAGCCAACAACAATTCCAGATAATAATGGAGCAAGGAAAACCATGTTGCTTTTCATATCACTCACAACTTCTGCCAAAAGGTCATTAAGCCTCTGTGTAACTTTTTGTATATTTTTAATATATTCAGAAATGCTCATTAAACTTTGAGCAGCAATTTTCAGTCCTTTCTTAGCGCTCTCAAGCAAAATCCTCATGCTTGTAGCAATTAGCGAAGATGGGAAAAATATTATAGCTCCTCTCCTTTGATCAAATATAGCATTTTCCAAAGACATTCCAGCTTGCTGTAGATTTAAATTAACCCTTCTAAAAAAATTTTCGGTCCTCTGTCCTCTTGTTGACTCTGCAACTCTTGCAAAAGCAATTTCCGCAGGCAATCCGTCTCCTAATCTATTTCCCAGCTGAAAAAGGGAGTTAACAAATTCCTGTTCTAATTGTTTTGTATCATCTCTTGATTTAATTAATTGTTTTGTCTTTATTTTATAGGCAATTGAAAAAAACAAAGCAATACTTAGCGGAATAAACAAACTTAGCACTAAAGCCACAATTCCAAACGGTCCTACAATAATACCATTTCCAATCTCTTTAAAATCAAAAAACTTTATGCCTGACAAAAAATTAATTCCAATCTGTGAAAAATCATAATCTTTCTGCAGATTTAAAGTATCAACAAACCAACTCTGCTGAAATAAAAATGGAATTAAGCCAATGATAAATAATGGCAGTGCAATTAATCCTGATAAAATATAAGGTTTCTTGCTTTTATATTTATAATATTCCGGATTTAGCTCTAAAATCTCTGCTTCTCCATAACCTCCAGGACGTTTCAGCATTATCTGTGTTGTAAGATAAAAAACAAAAAATGGAATTATTAAGTTAAATAAAATAAAAACATGATAAGCTTTCAAAGCGCCTTGTAAAAGTGTTGAAGCTAGAGGCAATAAAGCTAAAGCCAGAGTTGGCAGAACAATTCCAAGCATATATAAATTTGTTAAAGGTGATCTGACATCTCTTGAAAAAACAAGCATTTTTTCATAAACACCATCAAGAATTACTTGAAGCGCTTTTTCTAATATCTGAATTCTTCTTGCCTCAGATGGCTCATATAAACTGCTTTCTATTAAGTGAAAAGACTCAACAAACTCTAAACTATCTTCCTGCCATGATTCTAAATAATGGTCTAAACTTTCTTTAATAGTTGAGTATTTTCCGGTTTCAACATCCCAGAATATTTTTCTAAGATCTAATGCAAGAGGAGCCTGTAAATGCTGTGATGCAAAAGCAATTGCCCTTTCCAAATTGCTTGTATGCTTCATATAAACAACAATATAAAGAATGCACGGAACCATTTGCGAACCCGCTTTCAATCTCCATAACTTAGACATTCTCAAAGGAGAGCTGTAAATATAATAAAAAACAAACATAGATGCAATCAACACCATAAACAAAAATAATCCAGCAGGGCCAAAACTATAACTGATAAAATCACTTCCAACATAAAAAAACACTCCCAAAAATATTATTAATCCAATAAAAAAAGTAATGAAAGCTCCAAAGAACGAAAAAGAAATAACTTCTGAAGGGGTAATATCTAAATGAGCAATCCCTAAATTCTTTCCCAGCCTAAGCTCGTCTTTTTTAGAAGGCTTTACTTTTAATAAACCTCCAAAACTTCTTGCCATTTTTTCATATCTGGAAAGATTTGGCATCATATCCTGTTTAAACTGCAGATATTCTCGGCTTACATCACCAACTCTATACTCATTTCCAGGTATTTTCTTAGCAAGCGAACTGCTGTATTTTTTCAGAATATCATCTACATTAACCATTTCCGCCTCTTTTTATAATTGTATTAAAAACTCAAAACCACTTAATAAAACTATTGATAATAAAGGAGTAATTAATCTATTTAATCTATATCTAAATCAAGCAAAATTTTTCACATAGAAAAATTTTATATTATCTATTTTCAAAAATATTTAGAAATCACACCATAACTTTACATAATTTATAGTATATAAACTATAGAAAAATAAATTAAAGCTTACTAGGTCTAGCGAATAAAGCAGGGAAAAGTATTATGATATTTCAAAAATTATTCTTGAATCTATACAATACTAAATTTCTCATTTGAGAGAAATTTAACCTAATTTGAAGTAGGTAATAATTATTTAAATTAAAAAAATATTTATGAGTTATCATTAGTAGTTTGTTTTGTAACTTGTTAGAGTAAGCTGCAGATATTTTAATTTAAGCGAATTTCTTATTATCCCTTTAGCAACAATAATGCTTCTTCAGGACTAACAATCTTTATTCCCCGATACTGTTTTAATTTTAATAAATGTTTATCTTGACTTATAACTAAATCCACATTTCCACTTATTCCAGCTTCAAGAAATTTATTATCATCTGGGTCATCTTTTATGGCATCAAGCTTTATTGTTGGCTCAACCATAATTGAATTTTCTATTATCAAATTTCTCCATTCTTCAATCATTTCATCGGGCATTTGGATTTTGAAATTCTTTAATGTTTCTACAAATTCATCTATAATCTCTACAGAACTGACTAACTCAAATTTTTTATTTTTCCACTCGTCTATGATTTGAGAACAAAAATTTCCTTCCCAAAAGATTCCGGAGACAAAAATATTAGTGTCAATTATTGCCATCATTTTTTCCGAGCATGTTTGATTGCATCTTCTACATCAGACTCTTTTATTCCTCTCTTTTTAGCAAAATCTCTTGTTTTTTTGAGCAGTTTATCAATTCCGCTAAAAGAAGGTATTTCCAACTTTTTTAATACAATTGTATTATCTTCTCCAATAACAACAAACTTTTCTCCGGTTTGAATCTTCATTCTGTCTCTCAAACTTTGAGGAATAACTACTTGCCCTCTTGAACTTACGCTCGTTATTTCAACATTTTCCATTTTAACCTCCAAATAAGTTTATACGATTAGTAAGATTATCTTATTTATAAACCTTTCGTTTTGTATGCTCTTTTTTAGAAAAAAGAAGTAAAAATAAACTTCAAAAAACTTCTACAATTTTGACGCAGAAAATTTATTTGCCTCTTTATCAACTCTCTTAACCCATTCTGGAAAAACTCTTTCAGAATCCGGAATTCCCACTTCTTTTGTTACCTCATCACTTACTTCATGAAAGATACTATTTGCTACCGAGCAGAATTCAGCCTCAAGAAGTTCAGGCCTATTCAACTTTTCCGCTAAATCGACAATATACTGTTTTGTCTTTCCTCTTAAAAGTATATTATCATAAACAGCATCCCAGTTTCCAGCCCATCCTTTTACTTGAGACGCAATTTCTTTTATAATCTCAGAATCTCCGTTAATTAATTCATCACTAGGTTCCAACTCGTCTTTCTCAACATTATATTTTAATAAATCAATAAATCCTCCCTCTTCAAGCGGATCTTTAGTCCAGTGTTTTCTGACTTCAGATAATTGCATTAATCTCCTAACACTATGTAACCCGTCAGGAGTTTTTACAGGATTTGCAACCATCACAAGATCAGTTGCTTTAAAACTTGTTATCGGAACATTAAGGTCATTAACAATTCTGTCAAATACAGCATAAGGCGAACTCCCATGAACAGTTCCTGCAACAACATTTGCCAAAGCTCCAACTCTCATTGCTTCATACAATGCTTTTGCCTCAGTGCTTCTAATCTCGCCAACAATTAAAGAACTATCTCCCAATCTTAAACTGGCCCTTATACCTTCTTCAGCAGCAAGTTCATTGCTTGTTTCAACAAGGGATGAACGAACTTTCATTGATAAAATATCATATCCTAGTTTTCTTAAATAATCGCTCGGCAATTCCGGAGTGTCTTCAATTAAAATAACTCTATATTTTGATTTTATCTCAAGCATTAAAGCTCCAAGCAGGCTTGTTTTTCCAGAACTTCTAGTTCCAGCAACTAAAAGCGTTCTCGAACCGTCAATTAAAAAACTTAACAATCCTGCTGAAAAACTATTAATCATCTTATTTTTAATAAATAAAGGAAGTGTCCACGGATAATCTCTATGCCTTCTTATAGCATATGACAATCCATGATGAGATAACGGCCTTTGCACAATTGCAATTCTTGCTCGTGTATTTTCCAAAATTAAATCTGTATCCAATATAGGATTTGCTTCATCCAAAGGCCTTCCAGAAATCATCCTGAATTTTGCAGCCCACGAATCAGCATCCTCCTGGCTTAGGAGAATATTTGTCTCACATTCATCATATTTGCTATGCCTTAAAAAAATAGGATTCAAAGTTATTGGAGCATTTAAAACAATATCCTGCAACTCCTTATCCTGTAACAGCACTTCCAACAATCCAAAACCAATTGTATGCCTGACAAGAATATTTGAAAGCTTATTAAGATCAGTGTAGGAAACATAAATCTTTCTGTTTTGGGACAATTCCTGCAATAAATCCCTTGCAACATTAAAAAATACCTGTCTCGTCCTGGCAGGATCAACAAACTCCTCTGCTTTAGGCTGATGCTCAATTAAAACATTCCTTGCCAGATTCAACAGCATCTGGAAATCCTCGTTAAGAAAATATTCAGGAGGCATCAAATGATAAAAATATTTCAACTCATTTGGTTTTTTTAATATTGTTATTGTACTTTTATCCTCTTCAATTCCAATTTCATACTGATCAACAATTTTTGCTCCTTCAGGCAGGGCAGAAGCAAGTCTTGCAAAAGCAAAATTAGGAATTATATCTGGAGCAAATATTTCAGAATAAGCAACCCGACCATTAGCGCTCTCTTCTCTCTCAATTAATTTTTTAATTAATTTTGTCTCACCAAGCAGCTTAATTATCTTATCTAAAAGTCTTATATAGCTTTTATCTTGCTGTTCTAATTGAAAAGATTTTTGTTCAGTTAATTTATCTCTAATTCTCTGATAAGCTAAAAAAGCATCAAATTTAAGGCCTTGTAAAAAATTAGTCAAAAAATCATATTTTTCAGCAGTATTTAAATTTCCAAGTTTCTCCGGAGAGAGAATTTTATCCTGTTTTAATAAAAAAGTGTATAAATTAGCTATCTCAGCAAGCATCGAGACTTGTTCAAAATTATAATTATAATTTCTCTGTTGAACAAGAATAATTCTTGAGATATTTGGAGATTCTATAAGCAAATCAACATTTCTTGCCATTACTTCCTGCAAACTAGCAATGCTTGGAATAAATGAAGCCCCAAGATAATTAACATACGCAACATTCTCTCCAGCCTCATTTCTTACTTCATATGCATATAGTTTCGTTCCTCTTTCAAATATCATTTTCTTTATGGTTTGGGAACCTTTTTTAAAGGTTGTTTTGTAACTTTTACAAAAGTTACTTTTGGGAACCTTTTTGTTCTTAAAAGGTTCATTTCAACTATCCTTTTATTCTCTTTTTTAACTTATTATCTCCTTAAGAAATTAAGACGATTAAAATAGTTTTCTATGCTGTCAAAATGCAGGTTATGATGCTATTATTAATTTAAGTAAAATTAATGGTATCTTTGCCCATTTATACAAGAGAGTTATTAAGTCTTTATTTATTTTAAAATTATTGAACAAGTTACCAAAACCCAATATTAAAACCCTAGTTTAAATAGCTACCAAATCATGTTAAATTTCTCCCAAATGAGAAATTTAGTATTATATGGATTCAAGAACATTTTGAAATCATACCACATCTTCACCTAATTTAAATGTGAAAGTTTCTGATTTTTATTATTTATCATTTAGAGATTAGAAGATTCTATAAGTTATATACTATAAATTAATATGTCAAGAAACAACAACAATTTTAAACCCTATTAACATATAATATAAATAAGGAATATAAATAAGGAATAAAAAAGAGGAAAATGGCGCAAGAACAATACCCGGCTCAAGAAGCAATATCTTACGAACTCGGATTAAAATTAAGAGATTTGGAAGAAAATCAAAGATTAATGAAAGAAAGAATTCTTCTTGTAGGCCAGAACTTAATAGATTTTGAAGATAAAACGTCAAAAGAAATATCAGAAGTAAAAAAATCAATATATGAGTTAAAATCAGATGTGGAAAGAATCAAAGGAATTATACAGTCTCTGTCAGAAGAAATTGAAAAATCAGCAAGAAGAGAAGAGCTGGCTATTTTATCCCGCCAATTTAAGATGTTTGAGCCGTTAAAATTTGCAAGAATTGAGGACATTGACAAAATAATTGAAGAAAAATTAAATGATAAAATTGATAAACACCAATTACATAATAAAGATAATCAAAAAGAAGAGGGAAAAGAAAAAGAATCTCATCCTCATGCTTTTTGGATGGGAAAAACCTAAACATTAAATAAAAAAGAGGAAAAATGCCACTATTGGAAAGAGTAAGACAAATGAAGCAGTCTGGAATGAATGAAAATGAAATAGTAAAAGGGCTTCAGGAACAGGGAATCTCTCCAAGAGAAATTAATGATGCTGTTGCTCAGTCTAGGATAAAAGATGTTATTTCAAACCAGCCAATTTCAGGCATACCCTCACAAAATACAATGCAAGAATCATCTTATCCTGGAACAGAAGAGGCAGATGGTTATTCTATAGAAGGAATGCAGCCATCATTAATAAATCAGCAAGAACAGGCACCAAATATACCTATTTATGCAGAAGAATTAGGACAGTACCCTCAACCTCAGCAATATCCTGGTTATGAAGAATACTCTCAAGAGCAAACCAGCTACCCGCAACAAACACAAGAAGGGCAAGATTATCAGTCCTATTACGGAGCAGGATATGGCAGCAGCACTGAAACAATAAGTGAAATTGCAAGCCAGATGATTGATGAAAAACTTTCAAAAACAAATAAAATCCTTAGTAATTTAACTGAATTTAAAATAATTTTAGATGCAAAAGTTGATAAAATAGACCAAAGACTGCAAAGAATTGAGTTAATTATTGATCAGCTGCAAACTAATTTAATAAGAAAATCGTCTTCTCAAATTCAGGATATTGAAGATATAAAAAATGAAATGAGGGGTATGCAAGAAGGCTTCAGTAAAGTCCTTAATCCTCTAACAGACAACATAAGAGAAATTGAAAGAATAAAAAGCAGAACAGAAAAATCAGGTATAAGCAAGCCAATTAAACAGATAAAATCAAAAATCAAGAAAAAATAATTTTATTTCTCAAACTTTTTTGAAGCTTTAAAAAACATAATAATTTCAACAATATAAGCTGCAAGTAAAACAAATATCCCTATAAAAATAATTAAAGTTGCTCCGCCAATAATTTCTAATATTCCGGCAGTTTCAGCCAAAGAAACCTTACCTTTTAATTTTAGCAAAGCAACTCCATTTAAGATTGAAAGAACAGAGATTAAAATAACTATGATTATCAGCACAATAAATATGCCTAAAATTATTCCAAGAAAACCTGAGCCTAAAGATTGTTGCAGCTCATATGATGAAGAAAAATTGCCAGTGAGATTTGTTGTGAAATTTTCAGGACTTAAAGACGGTTGAGAAAATCCGATAATAGAAAAAATAGTTCCGAATAGAAAAAGTATAGAGAGCAATATAGAAATGGCGATTCCAATCCATGCTAAGACAACTAAAAGCTTATTATTGAACTTCTTGCCTAAGGCAACAAAACCATATGCAAAAAATATAGCTAAAATAGAAGTTATAAGATATATAGGAGAGGTAATTAAATTCAAAATTCTTGTATTTTTAATTAAATATGGTGGAATATTTACAATAATTGACAGGATAATAAGAAATAATCCGGACCATGCCGCAACTTTTAATGGTTTTTTCATTTTATTGTATAATTTATTTAATATAACTTTATTTTGCCTTCTTAGTTATAACCCAAGAGGCAATTAGAGCAATAATTAAAAGCAAAGCTCCTCCTAGAAACCTGTCAGAATAAGCAAACTTTGCCACTTTCAGTAATGTGGGGTCAGCGCCATCTCCAGATGCTCCTGGCAGATACGGACCTAAGACCGGATTAAATACTTTTATGGCAGCAACAAGGAAGATTATTAAAAGCAGAACTATGAAAACCCAGGCAATCCACGGCTTCATGAATTTATCAATATCCTTCTGCGAAAAGCCTACTATAACTAAAAAGAAAAATAAGCTTACAATTAAAATAGCAAACCACGGAGTAATTGCTCCAAGATACTCCACACCAGGCGCAAAAGTAATAAATATAATTGCCAGAATAAATGCTGTGATTGAATTAACAAAAGCATTTTCACCAAGTATCTTAGTCTTTGTAAGAATTGCATAGACAACAACATAAACTAAAAGAAATCCGAATATTGCCAAAAAATAACTTAGCCACGAAAAATCTAAAACTGCCATTTTATCTCATTATTTGCCGCCAGCCCGTATTGGTGTCCACATTGTTCCAGCAGCCTCTTGTGGATCCTTCGCTTTAGCATTATTCACTATTAAAAATACAAAAACAATTAAAATTACTCCAGCAACTAAAGCAGAAGTATTTTCTCTGGTAAGCCAAAAACTTCCAGTCCACCACGAGAAATCCTGCAATGAATTTAAAAGAATTACAGCTCCAACAATTCCCCCAATAATCATAAAAATATATGCCTGCCCTTTAAAAGATTTATAATCAACAAACAAACCCAGCATTATCAAAGCTAATAAAAGTATGCCAATGCCAATTCCAACTCTAGGAAATAAAACTGCAAAAAACGTTGAAACATAATCAAACTGCAAAGCCATTAAACCAACAGCAAGAGCAACAATTGCATTAATCCATCTGTTTTCTTCACTCTCGCCTGCAATTTTTATTTTTTGCATAATTGCAAAAACCAAGGCAAATATCAGCAAAAATGGAAGCACATAATCAAAAATTCCTAAATTCGCCCAGTCTTGCAGTATAACACTAATTGGAACAGCCATGATTATAAAACATAAACTCCATTTAAATATCTTTCGCAGCGAAATATTTAGAAGTTATTAAAAATCAGTAAATATCATAATCTAAAACCAACTTAAACAGACAATAAATAAGGCATAAATTTTCTTCAAATGAAAATTTATTTATGATGTGTTTTCAAAAAATGTACCATGATAATAATACAATCCCCCACTTATTTTAAGGTGAAATCTAATTATATTTTATTAATTATCCCCTGAATATTCTAATGTTATATAAGTTTTATGTAATAAATTAAAATAAAAAGAAAATTAACTTGTCGCCTTTTTTTTCGCGCCAAATATAACAACAGCCAAAGCTCCAAGAATTATCGCAATCATTAAAATATTTGAAGCCAAGCTTGAAAAGCTCCCTCCGCCAAATAGTGCATTGTAAGCTTTATCCCATTGCCCTGTTGCAACAATTACTGCAATAATCAAAGCAATTCCTGCTAAAATACCGATGCCATATTGCAGTTGTTTAGGTAATTTAAGACCCTCCCTCATATCACTTGCTACAAAACCATATAAGATCATAAATACCAAAAGAATAACAACAGAAACAGCTAGAAATGGCATTAAGCCGGCAATAATATTTGTAGCCCATGAAAAAGCAACAACAATTAAACCAACAGCAAGAGCAACAAGAGCGTCAATCTGTCTTTTATCCTCTCCTAAAATCTTTGATTTCTGAAGAATCGCAAAAACTAAAGTGAACACCAGCAAAAAGGGATAAATAATCTTCACAGCAAAGTCACTTGATAAAATAGTTTCTAAAGCCATATCAAGTTAAATGAAGAGGAGTTTAAAAACTATTCGCTCATGCAAAATAGTTTTTAAAATAATGTTCTTGAATCACTACTATATCTATACCTAATTTAAATGAGTAAATTACTATATCTTGCCAGTTTTAATCAACCAATTATAAAAATAAATCATGCAAAATTTTTCACATAGAAAAATTTAGAATTATATATTTTTCAAAACCTTATTTTAAAATCACACCATAATTCTACTTAATTTATACATCTTAAGTTACTTATCATTAAATCAATAATGTTGGTTATTGCAAAGATTCAAATTTTAGAAATTTACTAAAGTTTATTCACTCGGCATATCAGGCAATTCTTCCTGCCTTTGCACGGGCATTGCCAATTGGCTTATCACAAAAACATCCCCAATAGACCTTACATAACTATGCGGAATTATAACCCCTCTTGCTCCACTGAAGATATTATTTGCCTTAACCCTTATTCTCCATCCTTCAATTTTATTATTGACTAAATTAACCTCTTCAACTTCGCCGAAGAAATTACCCTCATCAGTAAATACCTTTTTTCCGATTATTTCACTTATCTTTTTTATTTTAAGCATAAATTAATTTAAAGGGGTGCTATTTATATACTTTTCTATAGTTCAGCAAATAAAACAGGAAAAAGGTTGCTGGATGCACGAAAAAGGAGAGGTCATAAAGAAAAACCTTGAATAAAAGGGGATGTCATAAGAAAAACCTTGGCACTTAAAAGGAAAGTTTAATAAAGAAAACCTTGGCACTTAAAAGGAAAGTTTAATAAAGAAAACCTTGGTTGTCTTTATATGTTTACACAAAAAGAGATAGGGCATATACTTCTTGCCCTTATAGTGCTTGGATTTTCTATCAGTCTTGCAGGAATTATAAAGAACGGGATTGATTATTTAGCTATTTTAACCGGTTTCCTGCTTATCCTAATAGTTATGCTTGTAAATATTCTGGCCAAAAAAGCAACTGCTTATTATTATGAAGCAAAAATAGAGCATAATATCTGGATGTGGGAAAGGTTTGGATTTAAAAGAGAAGAAAGATTTTCAAAGCCAATGCCTGCAGGAATAATTGTCCCGGTTATTTTCTCAATAACCTCGTATGGAAAAGCATTTTGGCTGGCAGCACTAGAATTTGACGTTTATACAACTAGTGCCAGAGCTTCAAAAAGGCATGGGGAACATAGGTATACTGAGATGACAGAAATCCATATAGGCTTAATTGCAGCAGCAGGCATTATTGCTAATTTAATTGCAGGCATTATTGGATATCTAGTAGGATTTCCAGAATTCTCAAAACTAAATATTTATTATGCAATTTATTCAATGATCCCGTTTGGAAGCCTTGACGGCAGCAAAATCTTCTTTGGAAGCCGCCTTGTATGGTATACTTTAGGAATAATATGCTTGATTTTCTTAAGTTATACTTTTGCTTTCCATCAAGGAATAATGTAATAAAAAAGAAAAGAAGAAAGAGAAAAAATAGATTAAAAATTAAAATAAGTAATTATACACAAGGAGTTTCTTTTCTAAATATCTCTCCAAAATTATTTATGCATGCATAAGCATCATCCTGATCATAAGGAAAAGCACCATCACTTCCTTTTAATGAAGAAACAGATATATTACCTTTATCTACATGAAGTCCGTCATAAAAATTTGTTTTTGCATCTACCTGCAATCTCCCTATTCCTCCATAAGTATAAGATATATCAATCACCGGCCTATATGTTCCCTCAAAGGCAGGATATCCCCCTATACGAATAGAAGAGGGCTCAACAATTAATAATCCATTACTAACATTTAATGTATTATATACTTCAACTGAATTACTTTTTAAATTTGTAAATTTAGCATCAATCTCTGCCTTAGTATAAACTTCTTGTGCAAGCGGCCCATATCCTCTAGCCGCCTTAAATCCTATAACATTCCCAGTTATATTAGCCGTAATCAAACTCGCAGCAACTGCAACAACAAGAACAACAGCAATAATTACCATCCATTCTTTATTTTTCATATTATCTAAATTTTAAAACCTCCTTTCAATTACACTAATTATAAAATTAATAAAGAAAAATGATATATATATTTCGGTCTTAAAAATTGCATGAAATTAGAACTTTACTCTATAACTAACTGCGAAAAAGCTAATAAATCATTTTAAATTTCTCCTAATAAAAGAAAAACTCATAAAGAAAACCTTTGGTTGTCTTTATTATTTAGTTTTGTGATGATTCAAACATATATTGAAATGCCATAATACTTTTCTCCACTTTATCAGCTAAAAATAGTAGACTCCTTAAGTTAATTGGTAAATTAATTTTATCTAAAATCTTATATATACGCATTAATTTCAAGCTTAATGGAAAAAATCTTAAAATTTCTCTTAAATATCTCTCCAAGAGACTATCAAAAAGAAATTGTGAAAAAATGCATTGAAAAAAATTGTCTTGTTGTTCTTCCAACAGGAATTGGTAAAACTCTCATCGCTTTAATGCTGGCAATAAGCAGAATGCAAAGCCATCCTACTGAAAAAATTCTTTTCCTCGCTCCTACAAGGCCACTAGCCCAACAGCATTTTACATATTTCCAAGAACATCTTCCAGAATTATTTGCTCAAATGGATTTGTTCACAGGAAAAATAGAGGCAAATAAAAGAAAGGGTTTATGGGAAAGAGCAGATATTGTTTTTTCAACACCCCAATGCATTGGCGGGGAAACGAGTATTTTTACAGAAGATGGTCCAATCAAAATCAAAGACTTTTTTGAGCAATTTAACTTTAAACAAAAAAATCCCAATAAAAAATTATATACTGCAGAAATAAGCAAAAAAGTTTTGGGATATAAAAATAAAAAAATTAGTTTTGTAAATGCTACAAAAGCTATTAAATTAGAAGTTGATAAAACACTTAAAATAAACACTGAAATTGGAAATTTCTTAGAGTGTACTCCAGAACATCCACTATTAACAATAGACTCTTTCGGAAACATTATATGGAAAAAAGCTGAAAATTTAAGGCAAGGAGATTACATAGCAAGTATAAAAGAAATAAGTATGGAAGAAGAAGAAATTGATATATGGAAATTAATAGAAAACTCGAAGTTAAAAGTATCAAATAAAGAAGATACACTAAACGTTTTACATTATTTAAAACTAAAAAATAATGTTCTCAAACTTCCTTTAAAAGATTATTCAAGATTTAAATATAATCTTATCCCAACAAAGATATTTTTTGATTTAACAAAAAAATTAAATCTTCCTTATCCTAAAAATATGGAGTTTAGTGATTGGACAGGAAAAAGTAAGCCGATAACCCTGCCAAGATATCTTAATAGAGATTTAAGTTATGTGATTGGAGCGATGTTGGGAGATGGGCATTTAGGAAATAGAAAAGGGCATGGTTGTGAGGTGGTTTTTTCAGACCTAGACCGCGAGGAAATTTCTGCTGAATTTAAAAAAGTAATCTTAAATCTATTTGGAGAAGATATGAAAAAAGACATTAAGAAAGGATTAGTCTCTTATAACTCTGCTCTTTCAGAAGTATTTTTAAATTTAGGGGTTCCGAGAGGCAGAAAAGCATCAAGAATAAGGGTTCCTAAATTTATATTTTTCAGCCCAATTGAGTGTGTTGCAGGATTTATAAAGGGAATTTTTGATACAGATGGAAATGCTGGGAAGTATTCCGTTAGTATTTCAAGTGTTAGTAAAGATTTCATAACAGACTTAAAATGGCTTTTTTTAAAAATAGGGATTTTAGGCAATATCTCAAAAAGAAAAAATTTAGGAAGTATAGGTAAAAGAAAAATTAAAGAATCGATAATATATACTTTTAGATTTTCTGGCCGAAGGCAACTCGAAAAATTTCTAGAAATTTGCAATCCAGATTACTCAAAATGCCGAAAATTGATAGAAAGTATTAAAAATACAAAAAGACCTTTTACAAGATCTAAAGAAATATTGCCAATTAAAGGGTTGCTTAATAAAGTTTACCTTAATAATCAAGGTAAATTTGCAAGATACTTGATTTCCTACTTATCCGGAGAAAATTTACAAAAAATAAGTTTATTATCAAAAGGAAAAGAGGCTGAAAAACTTAAAGAACTCCTATCAAATTCGATAAGATGGACAAAGATAAAAAAAATAGAAGAATCAAAAGAAAAAATGATAGTGTATGATTTTACAATAGAAAAAGAACATAATTTTATAACTAATTATATAATAAGCCATAACTGCATTGCAAATGATGTAAAAGAAAAATTATATAATTTATCTCAGGTTTCTCTGTTAATAGAAGACGAAGCTCATAGATGCGTTAAAAATTATTCATATACTTATGTTGCAAAAAAATACCTAGAACAAAAAGAAAATAACAAGGAAAACACCCGTATTCTTGGCCTCACAGCCTCTCCAGGAACTAATAAAGAGGCAATTAAAACAATTTGTAAAAACTTATCCATTGAAGAAGTTGAAATTCGAACTAGAGAGAGCGAAGATGTGAAAGAATATCTTCAAGAGCTGGAAATCAAGGTAATAAAGTTGGAATTCCCAAAAGAATTTGCTGAAATTCGCAATTTGCTTAAGAAAATTTATGATAAAAAAACAGAAGAGCTGAAAAGCAGGCATTTGCTATTCGGACCAATTAACAAAGTAACCCTTCTCGAAGCACAAGGAAAAATAATGCGTTCACTTGCAACAGGTAATAAAAACTTTAATTTATTTGCAGGAGCTTCTGCAGCAGCACAGGCATTAAAAGTTCAGCATGCTCTGGAATTAATAGAAACACAAACACTTTATGCCTTGGATAACTATTTCCAGACTTTATTTGAACAGGCTAGAAAAGAGCAGAGCAAAGCTGTTAAAAATCTTGTTGCAAATGCGGAATTTAATAATGCTTACATACAAACAAAAAATCTTATTTCTCAAAATTTAGAACATCCAAAACTGCTTCAGTTAAAAGACCTTATTGAAAATAAAGTTGCTGAAAACCCTAAAGCAAAAATAATTGTTTTCTCGCAATACAGGGACAGCGTTACAAAAATCTGCAGAGAATTAAATTCTTTAAATAATGTTACTGCAAAGGTTTTTGTTGGCCAGGCAAAAAAAACTTTAAGTAATAAACCTGATAATAAAGAAAATACAACAGGATTAAGCCAAAAAGAACAGCAGCAAATAATTCAGGAATTTTCAAGAGGAGAATTTAATGTTCTTTGCGCAACATCAATTGCAGAAGAGGGTTTGGATATTCCAGAAGTGAATGCAGTTATTTTCTACGAGCCAGTTCCGAGCGCAATTCGTAAAATACAGCGAGCAGGCAGAACAGCAAGGTTAATGCCAGGAGAGGTTATAATGCTTGTTACAAAAGCTACAAGAGACGAATCCTATTACTGGGCAGCTCATCACAAGGAAAAAAGCATGCACAAAGCCATATCTGCAATAAAGCAGGATTTAGAAAACGAAAAACTAAATTTTACAATTAATGAAAATGAGGAAACTGAACAGAAGAAGTTATTTTAAACGATAAAAAACAAAATAAAAAAGAAGAAAGAGAAAATAATCGCTTATTAATTATTATAGGAGGAGTATTCTATTAACGGGCTAACATATCTATTTTTTTGAATGGGGGGTAATTGCTGATATATTTGCTTATCTTCTGAATAAAGAATTATTGCAATAAACCAGTTATTTCTATAATCTGCCTGCACCAGCTCTACCTTCTTTAATTTTTTAAAAAAATTTTTATCTACATCATTATTTAATACACTTAAAAATTTGCTGACATCAAATATCTCTAAACCGACAATTTCTCCATTTTTTCCCAAATCAATATTTAAATACTCATTAAATTCTATTGACTCTTTAATAGGTTTATTAAAATCAAAGATGCTTAAAACGTCGCTAATACCATCATATTCAAAATCAAATCTAATATATTTATTCATTCTTTTACTAAATTATTTTTGTTTATAAACCTTTTGAAGTATTTTTTAAGAGTTTTTCTTCCTAAAGGAAATGCTGTTATTATTCTTATCTTGTCCCTGAATGTTAATACATAAGCTCTTCCATGATTTTTGTTATATATGAAATAAAGGGTGTACCTAATCTCTCCATCAACTTTCTTTTTATGAGTATAACCTAATCTTTTACATTCATTTAATTCATCTTCTACTTCTTTTATAGACAGGCTAATTCTATGGGACAAATATCTTTCAGACTTGCCGAATTCAAAGCCCTTATTTTTATATTCTTTTATTTTCTCTTTTACTTCCATGGAATAATTTTCCATTAAAGGAGGTAATAGTTCCTTATTAATAAAATTATCTAAATAATTTCGGTTAGTTGCTATAAAAAGAAAAAATAACCTTTACAAATAAAAAGCTGAATTTTACAACTAATGAAGATGCTGAACAGAAGAAGTTATTTTAATCTGAAAAAAAGAAAAATAAAAAAGAAGAAAGAGAAAATAATAATTAATTAAACTAAAATTAAGGAGAACAACAAATATACTCTACTCCCTCATATTCATTTGGACTTTTATGACCTACGTTCGTATCACAAGTAACCAATTCTATATGTTGAGGTTTAGAGTTATCCTCAAGAGTCGTTATCTTTAAACCAAATAGACATCTACGACTACCATCAATATGAGAATTGCATATTTCATCACCATTAAAACCATCATTATCATCAGGAAAACTATTAGATCCATAGAATGGTGAGCGAACACACTTATTTAACATATTCAAAACATCATTTGTATTAGCTACTTGAACCTGTCTTCCAAATCCCTGCCTTATAACAACATTTCCAGTAATATTAGCAGTTATCAGCGAAACAGCCACTGCAACAACAAGAACAACAGCAATAATAACCACCCATTCTCTATTTTTCATATTATCTAAATTTTCACACCTCCTTTCACTTTTCTTAATTATAAAATCAATAAGGAAAAATGATATATATATTTCGGTTCTAGGTTTTTAATGAAATTAGAACTTTATTCAACGCCAAACTGCGAAGAAGCTGAAAAATTCAAGGAATTTTTAATAAAAAATAACCTGCCATTTAGAGAGATTATTACAAATACTCCAATAAAAGATTCAAAAATACCTAAAAATCCCTTTTTTCATGAAAAAGAACATACATTATTAAAAATAACTTATAGTTCTTCTATTCATGCACTTAAATGGTATGATGAATTTCAGCTAAATCAATCAATTCTTGAGCATATCAAAATATATAATGCTCATGTTAAAACTTGGAATTAAATAAAATAATTAAAATCATTAAAAATGTCAAATCAAAAACTAATTCAGCAAGGTGCTGAAGTAAAGTTTATAAACTTTAAGCAAATAGAATTACTATGGAAATAAAAGTTGTTTTAGAAGAACAGGAAGAAGGAGGTTACACAGTTTATGTACCTTCACTACCAGGATGTATATCTCAAGGAGAAACAGTAGAAGAAGCAATTAAAAATATTAAAGAGGCAATAAATTTATATTTAGAAGCCGATGAAAATGAAATTATTGTTTATAAAGATAATGCAAAAACTAAAATTATCGAAATATGAAACTGCCACAAATTTCTGGCAAAGAGTTAATTAATAGACTTAGAAAATTTGGATTTGTTGTTGTAAGACAAAAAGGTTCTCATGTAAGACTTGAGAAAAATACTAAAGATAAAACAATAAAATTAACTATTCCAAATCACCAAATTCTCAAAAAAGGGACATTACATCAAATAATTAAATCGTCCGAGCTGATTTCAGAAGAACTCTTCCCCTAACATGGAAAATCAGAAACTAATCCAGCAAGGCGCTGAAGCAAAGATACTATTAAATGAAAAAGATAATTATATAATCAAAGATAGGATTGAAAAATCATACAGGCTTAAAGAGTTAGATGTTAAAATAAGAAAGTTAAGAACAAGACAGGAAACTAAACTTCTTGAAAAAGCATCTAAAATTATTGATTCTCCTTTGCCAAATGAACAAAAAGATAAAAATTCAACAAAAATAACCATGCCATTCATAAAGGGCAAAAAACTTTCAGAATATTTAGATAAACTTTCAGAAAAACATGCTATGAATGTTTGTGAAAAAATAGGCGCCTCACTTGCGCAACTGCATGACAATAACATTATTCATGGGGATTTAACAACAAGCAATTTAATTCTAGACAAAAAAGAAAAAGTATGGTTTATTGACTTTGGCTTAGGATTCCACTCAATGAAACTGGAAGATAAGGCAGTTGATCTTCATTTAATTAAGGAAGCTTTAGAGGCAAAACACTATAAAAATCACGAGAAATACTTCAACCATATTCTTCAAGGTTATAATCTCTCAAAAAACCATAAAGAAACAATTGAACGATTAAAGAAAGTAGAATCCAGAGGAAGATATAAGGAGAGATACTAATTAACTTTATAAATCCCCACGGGCTATGAATTTTATAGCCCCGTCGTCCAGCGGTCAAGGATACAAGCCTTTGGCGAGGGAGTTTGCGAGACAAAATTATAATCATATCGCGAGCGAACTTCGGAGAGAGCTTGGGACCCAGGTTCGAATCCTGGCGGGGCTACTTCTTAATATTAATGAAAAATCATCGTCGATAAAACAAAATAAAAAGGAAGGTTTTTAAACACAGTTTCAGAAAGAATAATATGCCACGAAAAAAACAAGAAAAAGGGAAGTTAACATCTAAAGAAGCAAGTGTCTTAGATATGCCTGAAAGAATGAAAGCTGAAGAAATAGAAAGCCTAGTTGTTGAGCTTGCAAAACAAAATAATTCTCCTGCAAAAATAGGCCAGATACTTAAGGAAAAGCATGGAGTTCATAAAATAAGTGTTCTAGGAAAGAAGATAACCAGAATATTAAGCGACCATAAAGTGCAATACCCAAATGACTCGCATTTTATAAATAAAAAAATAGAGAATATAAAATCCCATTATGCTAAAAATAAGCAGGATAAAAAAGCTGAAAGGGAGATAGTAAGATACCTGTCTTTAAAGAAAAAACTTGAGAATTATAGTCTATAAAAATAAAAAAGAGGGTTGAATGTTAGCATCAATAAGCAAAGTTGCTAAGCAATTCCTTGAAAAAACCGAAAACAAAAAGATACAAGTAATAAGCCACAATGATACTGATGGGATAACCTCTGCATCAATCATAACAAGGGCATTGCAAAGGATGAATAAGGAATTTTCATTAAGAATTGTAAAGCAATTGGATTCAGAAGTATTTAAAGAGATACCAGAAGATAAAGTAGTTCTATTTTTAGACCTTGCCTCAAATAGCTTTCAGTATATAAAAGATTTAAAAAACCCGGTATTTATTCTAGACCATCACGAGATAATATCTAAAATTCCTGAGAATGTAATTATAATAAATCCTCATTTATTCCATGAAGAAGAAATCTCCGGGGCAGGGCTTGCGTATTTATTTGCAAAAGAATTAAGTGATGAAAATATAGACTTAGCTTATCTAGCGGCAATAGGCATGGTGGGAGATATGCTTGAAAAAAATCTTGGAAAAATATATACAAATATCCTAAAAGACTCTAAAGTTATAATTAAAAAAGGCTTGACATTATACCCTGCAACACGTCCTATAGATAAAGTCTTGGAGTATAGCTCAGATATTTACATTCCAAATGTAAGCGGATCAGCATCAGGAGTTAATGCATTTCTTAGAGATATAGGCATACAAAGAGTAAATAATAAGTATAAAAATCTTATAGAACTTAATCCAGAAGAATTATCAAAATTAATTACGGCTATTTCTCTTCAAAGCACGAATATAAAAGATTCATCAGAAATAATTGGAAATATCTATTTAGTTAATTTTTTCAATAAAGTTGAAGATATTAGACAAATTAGTGCTATGATAAATGCCTGTAGTAGATTAGGTGAAAGCAGAACAGCAATTGCTTTTTGCCTTCAAAACAAGAAAGCAAAAGCAAAGGCTGAGAATATTTATGCCCAATACAGGCAAAGTATTGTCAATGCTCTTGGCTCACTTCCAAATTTAAGAAAAATAGAGCAGAAAAATTATATAATCATACATGCAGAAAATAAAATAAAAGATACAATAATCGGAACAATAGCAAGCATATTATCAAATTCAAGAACTTATGAAGAAGGGAAAGCAATAATCGCAATGGCATATAACGAAAATAAAATAAAAGTCTCTGCAAGAGTTGTTGGCAAGAACGGAAAAAATATCCGAGAAATCCTTAATTCTGTTATTGAAGAGGTTGGAGGAGAAGTTGGGGGCCATAAGTTTGCAGCCGGTTGTCTTGTAGAAAAAGAAAATGAGCAAAAATTTCTGGACATGCTTCAGAAAAAGCTTGAGATTGAAATGGTGAAAATATAAAAATAAAAAGAACCCATGGTTCTCTTTATGAACTCTCCTTTTAATATAATATTCTAAAATCATATAATAACCTTGCATAATTTTAATGTGAAAGTTACTGATATTTTAAACTAAAGATATTCAAGACTCAAAACTTGCTTATCTTAATAATTTGTTTGTTATATTTTCAAAACTTAATTCTGAAATCATGCCATATCCTTGCCTAATTTTAATGTGAAAGTTACTAGGTTAAATTTAATAGCTACTTCATACATTTAATTTTATTTTACATATTTCAAAATGAATAATAACTGCGGAGTAACCGAGCACCGAGGTTACATAGCAGACAATCTCACGCGGGCGAAGCGAGCGTATACTTTAAAAACCTCTTCTCTATCTTATTTTTATGAAAACTTACAACGAAGGAGATATAATACTTTGCGAAGTTAAAGATGTAGTTAAAACAACAGTCTTTGTAGAAACACTAGATGGAATAAAAGGAAGCATAGTCTTCAGTGAGGTCGCTCCCGGAAGAATCAGAAATATAAGAGACTATGTTGTGCCTAAAAAAATAATCGTTTGTAAAATTCTCTATATTGCTTCAGATCATCTATTTTTAAGTTTAAGAAGAGTAAAAGATAAAGAGAAGAAAGAAGCTTTAGAAATTTACAAGAAAGAAAAGAGCCTTGAAAGTTTTATTAAAAAGCTTCTGGGCAATAAATCTGGGGAAATAATAAATAAAATAAGATCTGAAAACTCTCTTTCATTGGTAGAATTCTTTGAAAGCGCAAAACAAAACCCAAAATTATCCGAGAAATACTTTTCAAAAGACGAAATTGAAAAATTAACTAGTATTTTAGTAGAAAAAAAAGAAAAAGAAAAAGAAATAAAAAAAGAATTTTCTCTTTCCTGCAATCAGGCAGATGGTATAATAAGGATAAAAAAGCTGCTTGCTCCATATGAAAATATTGCTTATTTGGGCAGCTCAAAATTTATGATAAAAACAAAATCCCGTGATTTAAAACAGGCAGATTCAAAACTTAATAAAATTCTGGAAGAAGTTGAAAGAAACTCAAAAAAGGAAAAATGTGAGTTTGCTGTTAGAAAATAAAAATAAGAATTTTAGAAAATCTTATCTAGAACTAATTTTATCTTTTCAAAGGCTTGATTGTTTAATATTCCAACTTTCTTTAGTATAAGCCTTTTCTCAACGCTAAAAATCTTGTCAACTCTTACTCTGCTTATTTTTAATAATTTTCCAGCGCTTAAATCTTGTTGACTAACTAAAACAGAGAAGGGTATTTCTTTTATTACACTAGTCATAGGTATAGCTATACAATCATGAGATTTTTTATTAAAAGGATTATTTGAGATAATTATTGCAGGCCTAACTTTTCTATTCTCTAAATCTGAAAAAGGATAAGGAAGCAAGACAATTTCTTTCTGTAAAGGATTTATTAGACTTGCTATTTTAAGTATTCCTCCCAAATATCATCTTCTTTATTATCCCAAACTTCTTTTAAGGACAACTCCGTCAGTTTTTTAACATCTTTAAAATCATCTTCCAGCTTTTTAGCTAAATTACTTGCCTTTTCAATCAATACTTTTCCGCTATCCTGAATTAAAATAATTTCATCTCCTTTACCAATTCCTAGATTCTTTCTTATTTCTTGAGGAATTGCTATCTGGCCTTTATCAGATACTTTAACTATTTTAATATTCATTTTAATCAATTAAGTAAGAAAATTCTTACTTATAAATCTTTCGTTAGAAAGGAAAAAGAATAAATATCCAATAACATTAAAAAATAATAGAAAAAGATGTTATTAAAAAAATGTTCAAATAAATCTTGCAATACTTATACTCTTAAGCCTATTTGCCCAGTATGTAATTCTCCAACAAAAGAAGCAGGTGAGAAATTCAGGGAAAGATTTGTGAGAAATAAGAAAGATTGAAATTATTATCGAATCAGTATAATAACTTTACCTAATTTATACATCTCAAATCTAAACTTGCTTAATTTAATATCCTGTTTTTATTTTCAAACTATAAAAAATAACACGAAATCAGCGAACCCTGAGTTGATTGAGTGAGCTATCTTCAGGGAAGTTGACATCTAAAGAAACCGTAGGTGTCTTAGATACGCGAGCGTAGCGAGCGAGGCAATACTTTAAATATCTAAAAGAATTTAGGATATTATAGGTTGGGAAAATTGGAGCGATATTAAAAAAAGTATTATACTTGGAATTATTTTAAGTAGTATAATTATATTTTAGAGACTTATATCTAAGGATAAATCTATATAATCAAGGCTTACTTAAAAATTCTGAAGGACAATTATTACCAATTTTTCAATTTAATGATATAATATTCTTCTTAAGTGTTATTATTTATTTAATCATTTCTAGTTTCATACTTATCAAAATAATTTTCTATTTTAAAGAACATACTACCTTCAAGGGATTATTTATCGGAGGATTTATAGTAACTATTTTATTTTCAATATTTCCAATAATAAATATTATATACACAAGATCAATAAAGGGAGCTATAAGTATGTTAACTACACTAAACCATAATACTTCCCTCCTTTTCAAAATAGTTTGAAATTCTATCCATCGCTTCTCTTACTGTTTTAAAATTGCTATTTTGCAAAACATCTCGGGAAACAAAACCAAAAACCCTTTCAAT
>Ga0209541_10003157_pt1 | contig 30606 bp, 36 predicted proteins | sample RifCSPlowO2_01_FD_184027 | JGI IMG/M metagenome (GOLD analysis project Ga0209541, IMG submission 184027) | Groundwater microbial communities from Rifle, Colorado - Rifle CSP2_plank lowO2_0.1 (SPAdes) (version 2) | ecosystem: Environmental > Aquatic > Deep subsurface > Groundwater | place... | reverse complement strand
ACAATGATAAAACTATCCAAAATACAAGAGCAATATCATATTTAAAAAAATTACTTAAAGAAAGCCACACCGGAGTAACAAAAAAAAGTAGAACTGCTAAACTATAATTTACTTTTAAAAGTCTGGCTATTTTTGATACTACTACCAGGGTCAAAACACCGAAAAATAAAGTTATTAATCTTAAAACTACAAATAGTTTTTCCTGTTCATACAAAGAATCTACAGCTGACTTAACTATGAACGGATCAATAATCTTTAAAAGATAAAATGGAACAAGTAGAATTCCAGATACGAAAAACTGAAACATGGATCCATTTGCGGATCCTTCAATGTTTGGCGTACCAAACCAAAAAACCGACCTTACTGCCTGTAACTGATGCCATTCATCCATTTGATATGAAAAAGGGTGATTTTGATTTGGAATTCCGGATCTAATTACCAACAGCATTGTAATAACATAAATTATCAACAAAGTAATTAATGTAATATTCTCCTTAAGCACTGTTTTATAATCTACTTTAAATAAATATTTAATCAAACCAAAACTTGTTCCCATTAAAACAGCTAGATCTGAGGTTATTTGAAGAACAGGTAGTATGAAAAAAGCCTTTACGTTTTTAATATACCTATAATTTTTGTTTATTGACCACATAAGATACAGAACCGGAGAAAATATTAAAAGTATTAATAATAACAAAGACTTAAGCAAGAAGGTTAAGATTATTAAATAGAGATAAAAAGTGTATCTTGTAAAAATTAATAAAACCCTATCTCTTATTACTCCTGATTCTACGTCCCCATACGCAAACCTAAAAAACATAATGAATGCATCTCTTAAATTTTTTCTTGGAACCCAATTAGAAATTGCGTCTTTGACAAACATCATTTTTGTGTTATTCGCTTTTAGCTTATTTGCAAAAGCATAATCCTCATTATGTGATAAAGTCTCATCAAAGCCTCCGATTTTTTTCCAAACAGACTTTCTCAAGGCCATCGATCTTGTGGCCGGCAAAAATTCTTTATCATTAATTTTATCTTGCATTACCAAAACATAGGGAATTAAAGATTTTTGAAAAATATTTGAGTGAATACCCTTATAATATCCTGCAACAACATCAATTTTTTTATTCTTAAATGGATCTGTAATCTCCTGTACCCATTTTTTGTCGATAATACAACCTGCATCAGAGATTGCAATTATTTCATTTCTAGATTTATTAATTGCTTCATTTCTTCCGACAGATCGATTGCCTTTTTTTATTAATACCTTAAAATTCAATTGATTTTTATATGATCTGATTTTTTCTTTTATTCTAGCTAAGGTTTTATCTGCGCTTCCACCATCAACGATAATAATTTCATCAGGCAATACCGTTTGAGAAAATATCGAGTCTATAAATGCCCCAATTGATTGTTCTTCGTTAAAAACCGTGGTAATTAGAGTTACTTTACTGCTTTTCATTTGTAAATTGAAATTATACCATTTTTATAGCCTGCGCAACTATTTTTTTTGACTTTTTAATTTAATAAAATATAATTATAAGGAACATTCAAGTAATTGACAATTTCTTTTAACTTAGGCTCGGTATTATTTTTATGAAGGTCTCGATTATAATTCCTGCGTATAATGAGAGCGAAACAATTCTTACTCTTCTCAAAAAAATTTCACGCATACCAACATCAAAAAATCAAAAAGAAATAATCATTGTAAATGATGGATCAACTGACGATACCTTGGAAAAAATCATAGAATTTTCCAGAAACAAAAAAAATATCATAATTATAAACAAGAAAAAAAACGTAGGGAAAGGATTTGCTGTAAAACTAGGTCTTCAGAAGGCTTCAGGAGATATATTATTGATTCAAGATGCGGATCTTGAATATGATGCAGACAATATTCCATACCTTATTAAAAAAATGATTAGCGCTCGCATACAAATACTTTATGGATCAAGAAGATTAAATAAAAAAAATAAGTACTCTTCATTTCTCTATTTTTTGGGGGGAGTATTAATAAATACTATTATTTCGCTTATTGTTAGAAGAAATCTCACTGATTCAATCAGCGGAACAAAATTATTTACAAGAAACGTATATAATAAAATTAAACCTATTACATCCAAAGGGTTTGAAATTGATGTCGAAATAACTGCAAAAGCAATTAAAAAGGGCTTCGATGTACTTGAGGTCCCAATTGCATATTTTCCCCGAACACACGACCAAGGAAAAAAAATTCGATGGTTTCATTCATTTCGGATAATATTAACTTTGATTAGATATAGTTTCTAATTTCCGTCATTAGTAATTATGAGATTTGAAAAATATTACATAGTTTTTATTTTTATTCTATTTATCTTCCTCCATTTTTATCAATTATCAGTACAAGAATTCGTAGGAAACGAGGCTTCTCCTATGTATGATATCGACCGCATGTGGGATGCTTTTTCGCTACATGATATTCGCTTTCTTGCGTATCCATTTCTATTTTATACCGATCCGTTCCGAGCAATCTTCTCGGGCACACTACTTAATTTTATAGGACCTGATCGAATAATCCTAAGACTGCCAAGTATTGGATTTGCCGTATTTAATTTTGGATTACTGATATTAATATTTAAAAAAGAAAAAATTTATCCTTTATTATTGATCTTCTCTATTTTCGCCTATGCCTTATCTGCACTTACCATAAATGATAGGCAAGCTGGAGGAGATTCACAAACACGTTTCTTATTTTTGTTAACAAGCTATATCCTCTGGAAAAATCGTAATTCACTAAACACTAAAAATTTCTACCTGATTTTATCATCTTTAACATTAGGCATACTAACTATGCTTGATTCGCTTGCACTCGTACCTGCAACAATGGTTGTATTTTTACGAAACTTTTCGTTTTTTAATAAAAAGCGATTTCTTATACTTGTTGTATTCGTTCTTTTTTTAAGCCTGTATTTTATTGCATGGACGTTATTGCCAATTCTTGCCTATAAATACGGTTTTCAGCATTATTTAAGTAATAGAGGACTTTTTTATTATTTTTCGCGCGTTAGAGAAAGCATACTACTAACTCCCTGGGATAGTGTCAATGGACTAACACATTATACTAGTTTCCTATTTACACTTTGGATGATTATAACGTTTTTATTGAGTTTTAAAATAAAAAAATATCTATTTTTATGCTTTATTAGTGTTTTTGCATGGATATCTGTTTTATTTATAAACCATTCTAGTGATCACGTAATCATATATGTTTCATTTTTCTTTTATCAGGCTGTAATCGTAACAGATTATATTATAAAAAAATACCCTATTATAAAATTTCCAGCTATGCTAATTCTTCTGCTCATCGCTTTACTTAATGCGTCAAATCTCTTAACAAATTATTCCTCATTTTTTAATTTTGGAATTGAAAATGGACAAGTAAAAACTTATAACAAATCCAAGCCTATTTGCTTAGATGAATCTGTTATAAGGATCTATAGGGATCATGCTCAAATTCCACTTGGAAACTTTTGTTTAAATAATAAAATAATACCTAGATAATATGATTGATCCATATAGAATGGTTTTTGTCAATATAATTGCTTCAGTTTTAGTATTTGGAGGTGCTTTAGTATATAGATATATCTATCCTAAAAAAAATGTTAATTTACTTGTCCTACTAATTCTTATATCTTTTTTACCATTGATAAGTATGTTAAGAGAGGGCACATATCAAAGTGGTGATTTGTCTCTTCATGCAGTTAGAACTATGTCCTTTTATAAAATTTTATTTACTGAACATATTCTTCCGCGATGGACACCAGAGTTTTACTCAGGGTACGGCGATCCCTATTTTTCTTTTGCTTATTTTTTGCCTTACTTTTTAAGCTCTGTAATTCATTTTATAGGATTTTCTTTTCTGGCAAGCCTTAAATTAATGATGGCTATTTCTTTTACTTTATCTGGATTATTTATGTACTTATTTGTTAAAGAAGAACTTGGAGAAAAAGCCGGATTTACTGCGGGAATTTTTTACATGTTTGCACCATACCATTTAGTGGATCTGCACTTCAGAGTTACAATTGCAGAAACTCTTTCTTTTGTTTTTCTACCACTTTGTCTATATTTAACTAGAAAAATTTTATTAAAACCAATCTCAAAATGGTTTCTATTGTTATCGATTTCCATTATGTTGTTTATTTTATCTCATCAAGTAATCTCATTAACTTTTTTTCCCATAATGATTCTTTATGCAATATTTTATATAATTCAAAAAAAAGTAAGGATTAATAATGTTTTATATTATATTTTTTCTATATTGTCGGGGCTTTTTTTATCAATGTTTTATTGGCTTCCCATAATTTCAGACGCTCAGCTCACACAACAAGTTCTTAATAAGCAAGTAATTATTTATCCATCCATATCTCAGCTTTTATATTCTCCATGGAGGTATGGTTTTCTATTTCAAGGACATAAGGGAGAATTATCTTATATTATTGGGTACACGCAAATACTTGTTGTCCTAATAGGTTTTTATATTTTTATAACGAAGGGCTTCGATAAAAAAATAAACAAATTATTTTTATTTTTTACTTCTATTCTTATTGTTTTAGTTTTTTTAATATTATCTATATCAAAGCCAATATGGGACACATTACCTCTTTTTAATTATTTCCAACTGTCATCAAGACTTCTAGTGTCTGTTTCTTTCTTAACCGCTGTTATTGCAGCAATAACTGTAAAAACTATAAACAAAAAATGGTTTATGTTTATACTTTGCTCAACTACTATTTTATATACGATTTTAAACTGGGGGAATAGAACTACTATTGCTAACATAAACGATAAATTTCTTATAGAGAATAATAAAACGTGGAAGGGGGTTGGTAAAGATATTGGTCTAGAACCTTCTTCACCAGTCTGGGCAAATTTTAATAAAAATATTTATACTGTTAAGCGTACCACTAACGTAGATGTTTTATCTGGAACAGGTAAAATAAAACAACAATTTAGAAACTCAACACATCATATATATATTGCGGATATAACGTCTAATTCTGCAATAATAAGAGAGAATACTTTATATTTCCCTGGATGGATTTTAAAAGTCGACAACGCACAGGAACCTATTGACTATAAATCGAAGGACAACATAGGAATTATTACATTTAAACTACAAAAGGGAATGCATAAAATAGAAATAGCTTTTATAGGTAACAGCGTTGTGAAGATTTCAAATTTTATAAGCTTAATAACTACTTTGCTCCTTGCCGTATATTTTATAAATAGTTTTTGTATTACTTACTTCCGACGATTCCTATATTCCCTGCATTTAAGCTAATCGGAAATAAACCAAGTTTGATAATATTAAATAACTTAAGAATATTTATCTTTAATAAATGAGACATTGGAAAAAGTTTTAGCCAATATTGCAATGGGTATGTATTACTTATATTAAATACTTTTAAATCAGTGTATCTATTTTTGTAAAATATTTTTTTCAAATTTTTAGGATTAAATAAGCATACATGTTCTATGTCAAAGATTGGAGATTTCTCACCAAGAAATTTTGCAGATAATGCATTCGTATTATGAACTATAAAAAATACTTTACCTTTTTTTTTTAACAAATTACTAACTTCCTCTAGGAATTTATTTGGTTCAATAATATGGTCTAGGGTATGAAAGCAACAAACGACATCAAAACTTTCTTTTGGAAATAACCCTTTTTTCAAAATACTAATCTGTATATTTTTCTTAATATCCCATCTCGCTTTTCCTACCGATGCCTTTCCCGGTTCTACTCCATAAACATTTTTAAAACCATTTTTTACCAATTCTTCAAGAAAAAAACCATTTCCACAACCTATTTCAAGAACTTTTATCTTTTTAAAATTATTTTTTAATAGATATTTCTTGAAGTATTTAAAATAAGTTTTTTTTAAATATTCAGCTTCTGTTTTGTAGGTAAATTCACTCTTGGAGTATAAAAGGTTCATTTTCTCTTTTTCCATAACCGGATTTGAGAAGATCAAACCGCATTTTTCGCATTTTAAAAATCTGTAATGAATTTTGTCTGGAGTACGCCTTGCAGAAAAAATTTTAGAATTAATTTTCTTAATATTTAATGTCTCTTTATATAAAACTTTTGTATTCTTATTATTTCCGCAAATAGCACATTTTGTGTCTATCATAGAGTATATAATATCAAAATTTGATATAATAAGCGACAAATATGAATTCGAAGAATAGAACTGTATTCATAACCGGCGCAGGAGGTTTTATCGGAGCAAATTTAACCAGGTCTCTCATTAAAAATGACTATAATGTCTATATTCTAAGCCACACTACAAATCTTTCCTGGAGGCTTAAAAACATTTCAAATCTTATAACTGTCCACATTGGGGACATTACAAGCTTTAAATCTTTAGAACAAGCGCTCCAAAAAACCAAGCCAGATTATATCATTCATCTTGCCACATATGGTGCTTATCATTATCAAACCGATCTCAAAAAAATAATTAAGGTAAATATTGAAGGAACGAAAAATCTTCTTGAGGCATCTAGAAATATTTCATATAAGTGTTTTATAAATACAGGCAGCTCATCTGAGTACGGTCGCAAAGATAAACCAATGAAGGAAAATGATTTTTGCGACCCTGTTAGCTATTATGGATTAACAAAGCTTGCAACTACACATCTCTGCAAGGTATTTGCTCAAATAAATGATAAACCAATTGTAACACTTAGATTATTTTCCGCATATGGACCCTTCGAGGAACCGACAAGATTTATTCCAACGGTCGCTAGATCAATAATTCTTAAAAAGACGATAAATCTTACGCCCGAAAATCAAAGACATGATTTTATTTACACTGATGACGTATCTAATGCATACCTACATGCTCTTCAAAAAGGACTAAAAATTAAGGGAAAGACGCTAAACATTGGCACTGGAAAAGAATATACAAACGATGAGATTATCCAAAAATTATTTAAAGTAACTAACAAAAAAACAAGAGTAAAAAAAGGTGCGTATACTAAGAGGACATGGGATTCTTCTCATTGGGTGGCAGATATTTCTTATGCAAAAAAAATGCTTGAATGGAAGCCGGCCTATACTATTGACAAAGGACTCCATACTGCTTATTCTTGGTTTGAAGAAAACATAAAATTTTATAAATAACAAGTAATGCATACATTTTCTATAAAAAAACTTAATAGCGAACAAAGAAAACTCAGAAGAAGAATATTAGAACTAAGTAACGAATCTCATTTGTCACATTTAGGATCTTGCCTTAGCGCTGTAGATTTAATTGATGCCATATATAAAATTAAAAAAAGGGATGAAAAGTTTATTCTTTCCAATGGACATGCAGGCATTGCCTTATACTCTGTTTTAGAAAAATATGGATATTTTAAAAATCCTAATGATATTAAAAAATTAAATATCCACCCTGATATGAATATAAAACATTGTATCTATGTATCAACGGGAAGTCTCGGACAAGGACTCCCTATTGCACTTGGCATGGCATTAGCAGATAGAAAGAAGAACATTTACTGTATGCTTTCTGATGGAGAATGCACAGAAGGAAGTATTTGGGAAGCATTACGCGTTGGATGGGAAAAAAAAGTCTATAACTTAAAAATTATCCTCAATGCAAACGGTTGGTCTGCTTATAATACCGTAGACTTGTCGTATTTAGCTAAAAGAATTAAAGCATTCGGATATGAAATACAAAAAGTGGATGGCCATGACAGTAAAGATATAATAAAAGCGCTTAAAAAAGGAGACAGTAACAACCTAAACGTTTTATTTGCTTATACATCAGTAGAACAATTTTCATTTTTAAAAGGCCAGGATGCTCATTATTATATTTTAAAACAAGAGGATTTTGAGAAAGCAATACAATCTTTGGTATGAAAAAACAGCAAGCAATCCTAATGAGAGCTTATTTTGCAGATTGTATTCATAAAAAGATGAAGAAAAATAAAAATATTTATGTTGTAGTAAATGATTTAGGATATAAAATGTGGGATAAAGTAAGAAAAGATTTTCCGGACCGCTTTATAAACGTAGGTGCTGCCGAACAAACTCTCATAGGAGTTGGGATAGGACTAGCATTAAGCAATAAAATCCCTATAGTTTATTCCATAACGACATTTTTGCTTTACCGACCTTTTGAGACGATACGAAACTACATACACTATGATAAAATTCCAGTAAGATTGGTAGGTTCCGGACGAAACAAAGATTATATTCATGACGGTATATCTCACTGGGCAGAAGAAGACAAAAAGATAATGGCAATATTAAAAAATATTAACTCATGCTGGCCAGAAGATATACGAGATATTCCCAAACTAGTAGATAAAATGGTTACAATTAATAAACCATGGTATATAAATCTAAGAAGATAAAGAAACAAAATTCTAAGAAAAAACTCTCGGCTGTAATTGCCTGCTATAAAGACGCAGAAGCGATTCCTTTTATGTACCAACGGCTCTCAAAAACATTCGAAAACATTGGTGCAGATTACGAAATGATTTTTGTAAATGATGGAAGTCCGGATAATTCCGAAGGCGTTTTAAAAAAATTGGTAGAGAAAGACTACCATGTAATTGGAGTGAATCATTCAAGAAACTTTAGTTCTCAAATGGCATTTACTAGTGGCATGGATATTGCAACGGGAGACGCAGTTATACTTCTTGATGGGGATTTGCAAGATCCACCAGAAATTATCGAGAAATTTTATAATAAATGGCTTGATGGATACGACGTTGTATATGGCGTGAGGGTAAAAAGAGAAGCTCCTTTAATTATGCTTATTTTATATAAAGCGTTTTATAGAATTTTTCATAAGATGTCGTACATACAAATTCCTATTGATGCGGGTGATTTTTCCCTAATAGATAGAAAAGTTGTTGACGTCCTTAAAAAAATTCCCGAACGCGATAGATTTATAAGAGGCTTAAGAGCTTGGGTGGGCTTTAAACAGACAGGAGTACCATACATAAGGCCTGAAAGAATGTTTGGAAAAACAACCAATAGTTTTCTCAAAAATTTTAATTGGGCCACAAAAGGAATATTTTCATTTTCATACATTCCTCTTCAGTTTATGACGATTCTCTCCTTATTAGTATTTTTTATATCTCTACTGGGAATGGTTATACAGATCGTACTAAGATTTCTTTTACCATCTACTCCAATAGGAGTAACAACAATTCTCGTGGTTGTGTTATTTATTGGAGCAATACAACTTTTGGGTATCAGTATTTTAGGAGAATATATAGGAAAAATTTTTGAAGAAGTAAAACAAAGACCGCGATATGTTGTAAAAAGTATTTACAAAAATTCGAAAACTAGTTAAGCCTCCAAAGTTTCGAATATACTTTTAAAACCTCTTTCCATGTCTGACTTATAACCCAATTAAAACCCCCACCTACCATTTGATTCTTTTTTTCTTTGTCTTTAAGAAAGACATTTATTTGTTTTACTAACTCTTCTGAGTTTTTCGAAATTGAAATAAATTTAGAAAAAGGAGACATTTTAAGATAGTCTTCTTTAATCTTATTATTATAATGAGCAAAAATGAATTTTTTCAATACCAATGCTTCCAATATTCCAAGATACCTGGATACAAAAACAAAGTCAGAGTTACCTATATATTGATTTATATCTTTAATAAAGCCCATAAAGTGTACATCAATTTGATTTTCCAAGCAAAAATCTTCAGCTTTTTTCCTCAAGCTGCCATCTCCCAGTACAATTAGATTAAACTTATATCTTTTTTTTTCTAATATTTTAAGAGCAGATAAATAGTCCATTATTCCTGTTTCTTTCTCCAGCCTCCCCAGAAATAAAAATTTTAATTTATTTTTGTTGATACTTAATACTCGATATTTAATACTCGATACTTCCACGGCGCCGTAGGTAACATAGTCTGGTCTAGTTCCGTACCATTTTTTAAGAAAATCACCTACGCAAATATTTCCTTTTGAGAGTTTTTCTGCTATTTTATGCATTAATTTTGACTTAAATCCGGGAATTTTGTTCCCTTCATATCCGTGGAATGTTGTAAATATTTTTTTTGACGGATATAAAAATCTAAATGGAAGATACCAAAAAAATACATCATGTGCATGAATTACATCTGCATCTTTTATCAATTGACGGTATTTCCAAAGATTTCTCCAAGCTCTGAATTTCTTAAACCAGTTGTCTTTACCATTATCGATTCTTAGAATCTTAATACCGCCAATCTCATCGATGTCCAATAGGCCTCTTTCAAATTTTTCTGTTAAGACAGTCACCAAATGTCCCTTTTTTACAAGAAGTTTTGAAATTTCCAAAACGTGTTTCTCAACTCCTCCAATACGGGGGTAAAATAAACGGGAAAAAAAAAGAATGGTCATAAAGATTTTGCTAGAATTATGATATTATTTGGCTCCCATTTTTTAAAAATCTTAGATATAAAAGTTTTTAACAGATAAAAACGGCTAAAAGCATACAACGTTTTCGTTTTTATAATCTTAAAACCAGAAAGTTCTAGCTCTGATCTTATAAGAGGTTCTGTATACATCCTAACATGCCCGCTAGGATTAGACTTCATGTGCTCCAATCCTTCATTCATCGGAACAGATAATATTAATGAACCATTCTCGTTTAAAATTTTTTTTATTATAGACAAAACCTGGAATGTCCTAGTAGGAGAAACATGCTCTAATACTTCAAGTATTAAAATACAATCAAAGAAATCTTTTGGATAAGTCATTTTATATATAGATTCAAGTCGAAAATATCCTTCAAACCTATTTTGTGCATTTTCTATCGTTATCTTCGAAATATCGTTTCCATAAATTATTATCCTTTTTCTTTTACTCAACAATTCTTCTAGAAATCCATGCCCAATACCTATATCTATAATCTTTTTTGCAGATTTAGGAACGAACTTATATGCTGTTTTTATTCTATCTTTAGTCATTCCATCTTGATCTCTAAGATATTGAACTTTCGATAATTTAGAATCCCAAAATATCTTAGTATTCAAGTTTTTTATTTCCGTAATTTTTTTATTATATGTACTCTTTAAAAGTTTTAGTTCTTTTCTTTCAGCAAGGATATGCCTCCCCTTCTCAATCTTAAATGGATTTTTTCTACATTTATTACAAATCAAATCTCTAGTTCTCTTGTCGCATATTAAGCAATTTTTCATCCTTAAATTCTACCATCATCTATGGACATTGACAAACGTAAATGATGATTTTTGTAAGGGTGCATGAAAATTTCGAAGATGTTCTCTGGAAGGCATAAAGTAACAAAATTCAAGGATAATATTTTATAGCAAGAATTTCAAATGCGTATTTAGGAATAAATTTTATCAAAAACTGTGAAAGATATGAGACAAAAAGCCAAAAATACCATGGTTTTTGCCTTATTAAGGCATACTCTTCTCTTAGCGATTTAAAACCTCTTAAGCCTATTACCTTATAGTTATTTCTGCGAAAATTGCTTACACTCCATCCAGATATATGTTTCTGAAATGGATTTTTATCATCGGAAGATTGTTTAATAAATCCGTTTGGAGTTTGAATAATAACTTTCTTTACTGCAATTTTTTCTAGAGATTTTATTAAAGCATATCCTTCCCTCTTTTTAATATGTTCTATCACGCTTAACAAAACGACTGCGTCAAATGATTTACTTTCATAATACTCTTCAAGAGCTAAAACATTCCCTTTTACATATTTATTATGTATTTCCTGCTTTCTATCTGGGAGATAGAGATCGATTCCCTCCATGTAATGAAGCTTCCTTATCCTTCTAAGAGGTGAGTTTATTCCACATCCTACATCTAATACAGATTTACAATCTTTTAATTCTTTTTCTAAAATAGAATAAAAATGCTTTTCAGAAAGAATAATAAGCTTGTTTGCTATTCTTTGCTTTAGAGCAGTAAGCATAGTATCACCAATAAGTTACATCAAATCCTGTAGCTAGTTTTCTTTTTGTAGATGTTTCTCTTTACATTATGAGATACAGAATACTTAATAACTCATATTAAGAAAAATTAAGTTTGTGGACATGGATGGATTCGAACCATCGACCTTTCGGACCTGCCCGCCGAAATTTGTGACCGTTGAGGGATTTGAACCCCCGACTTCTTCGATGTGAACGAAGCGCTCTGCCGCTGAGCTAAACGGTCGCTTTGGCAGACGGGTATAAACGAAGCGCTCTACCGCTGAGCTATGCGCCCGGCAAGAGGTATGATAACATACTTTACTCTCATTGACAAAAAAGCTCAAATCTAAGACAATTGTGGCTATGGAGATACTTAGGAAAATTTATGTTTTTTTGATAGATATCGTTCAGACGCTTCTACTTGCTGCAGCCGTATTCCTTGTTATTTATGTTTTCCTATTCCGGCCTTTTCAGGTAAATGGCGACTCTATGTACCCTAATTTTACCGACAGAGAATATATTCTAACCAACATTATCACCTTTAATTTTGGAAACCCCAAAAAAGGAGAGGTCGTGGTATTTAAAGCTCCTAATGATCCTGAGAAAGATTTTATTAAAAGAGTTATAGCAGCTCCGGGGGATAGAGTGATGGTGAAGAATGGAAGCGTCTTTCTGAATGGAGCCCTCCTTAACGAAAGTAAATATCTTAAGCCAAGTGTGAAAACACAAAGTGGCTCTTTTCTTAAAGAAGGTATGGGGATAACTGTTCCTCCTCAAAGTTATATTGTTATGGGAGACAACAGAAGCTATAGCTCGGATTCTAGAGAGTGGGGTTTTGTAACAAAGAGAGACATAATAGGAAAGTCGTTCTTCGTGTACTGGCCTCCCAATAAAATAGGGCTCGTAAAAAGGCCTTAAATGGTTTCCGAAGTTTGATTCGCTGAAGGAGAAAACTCTTCGCCAACTATCTTTCTGTAAATTTCTTTTACTTTTGGTGTTGTTTCTTCTACATCTCCTTTTATGGCTATTACAATTCTTGCTATGCTTCTTGACTGATGAACTGCGACTCTTGATAGATCGAGTTTTTGAGCCATTTTACGAGCCATTTCATCAAGCTCTGGCACCCATAGCTTATCGTGTCTGGTTCTTGGTTCCTTCTTTTCAACTTCGGCTTTTGCTCTCCTTGCCATATCCTCTGTTTGACGAACAGTACTGTTCTCTCTAAGAATCTTTTTGAAAAGATCCAGCATTAATCTCTGATCACCTATTGATATCAATGGCCTGACATGTCCTTCGGATATAACTCCTGCGACCAAAGCATCTTTTATGGCATCGGGAAGACTAAGAAGCCTGATGGTATTGGAAACTGCAGGAGCACTTTTCCCCACTCTTTTTGCCACTTCATTTGTGCCTAAACCAAACTCATCTATTAATCTTCTATAAGCAAGCGCTTTTTCTATAGGGTTTAAGTCCTCCCTTTGAACATTCTCAACTATTGACATTTCAAGCATGGAGCGAGGTGTTGCATCTCTTATGACAACAGGGACTTTTGAAAGGCCTAGAATTTTCGCAGCTCTCCATCTTCTTTCACCCGCTATTAATTGATAACCGGCCGGCGTTTTTGCCACAACCAAAGGCTCAAGAATGCCCTGCTCTCTTATCGAGTCTACTAGCTCATTTAAGGATTCTGGGGAAATTACCCCACGGGGCTGAAGAGGATTAGCCTGAAGTAAATTAATATCCAGCTCGTAAATTCTTTGTCCTTGATCATCCATACTAAATTAAGCGTTCTTTATCAGTTCGACGATTTTCTTTCCTTTAGAATTTTTAAAAGCAACGACTCCTTTGTCAATTGCAAAAATAGTATAATCTTTCCCCATAGATGCCCCATTACCTGGGAAAAATTTAGTTCCTTTTTGTCTGACAATAATATTACCTGGGAATACTTCCTGACCGGCATAAATCTTAATTCCCAAGCGTTTTGCTATTGAATCTCTATTTCCTTTTACTGACCCTTGTGCTTTTGTATGTGCCATAAATTATTCTCTGTGAAAACTAAGACCATTTTATTGCCACCGTCCTATTAAGTCAAGACGTAGTTATTGACTCTTAGCCTTCCTCTTGGCGGTTTTTCCGTTACTAGTTGCGCCCGAAACTATATCTTGTATTTTAAGACGGGTTAAAGAGGCTCTAAACCCGGAAGTTTTTCTATACCTAGCCTTTGCTTTAAATTTGGCAACTCTTATCTTCTCTCCTCTTAAATTATCTAAAACCTCAGCTTTGACTTTTGCGTTTGGAAGTTTTGGTTTGCCAATTTTTACGTTTTGTTCATCTACTATGAGAAGGATATCTGAAAGTAAAATTTCTTTATTTTTATCTTCTAATTTATCTACTTCAAGAACATCGCCCTTGGAAACTTTATATTGCTTCCCACCGGTTTTAATTACTGCGTATCCCATAGCTCAAGATTATATCAGACGGCCTATCTTATCTCAAGCGTTTCTTTTCTTTCTGCGTACTTTCCCATTGACGTCAAAAAGCCAAGTAAAATAAAACTTGAAAGAAGCGAACTTCCCCCATATGAGACAAAAGGTAGAGAAACTCCTACTATGGGCACTATACCTATATTCATTCCCACATTTACAAAAAACTGAGCTGCCAAAAGGAAGAAGCTGCATACTGCAAAGACTTTGATAAATTTTTCTTTTGCTTCTCTTGCAATAACTAATATTCGATAAAGGAGAAAAAAATAGGCAGTTATCATAAGGGAAGCTCCTACAAAACCTAGCTCCTCTGAAAGAGTTGCGAAAATAAAATCTGTATGTCTTTCGGGTAAAAATCTTAAAACTGATTGAGTACCTTGCCCAAATCCCTTACCAAACACCATCCCCGATCCAACCGCGATAACTGATTGTATAGCGTTATAGGAAGATCCCAGAGGGTCAACTTTAAGCTCTAGAAATGTCATTATTCTTTGTTTCTGATAAACTTTTAAAAAATTCCAAAAAATAGGCATGAAAAGCATAGCTGTTGCAAAAAAAACAATAAAATACCGAATCGGGAAACCAAATGTAAATAACACAAGCAGGAGGGTTATAAAATAAATAAGAGCATTTCCTAGATCCGGCTGAAGAAAGATAAGCATAAAAATGGGCAGTATAAGAAGAATTGCAACGATGAAGCTTCTAAAAGCGTAGCTCTCCTTATCTGTGAGAAACGAAGCAAGAGATAAGGCTAGAAAAGGCTTAAGGATCTCGGAAAATTGAATTCTGAAGCCAAAAAATTCTACCCATCTAACCGTTCCCCTGCTTTCAATCCCCACAATTAAAACTATTACAAGTAGTACAATAGAAGTAATATAAATAGGTAAAGAATAAATTTTGATACTTTGATAATTTACCTGAGAAAAGAAAAAAAAGGCTAAGAGTGAACCAATCAGAAATATTAACTGAGACTTAAAAAGAGTAATATTCAAAGAATATATTCCCGAGACTCCAAGAATAACCAGCACTAAGGCGGAAATTAAAAGTCCAAAGTCAACACGGAAATAGGATTTATTCATTTATGCGTTTGACCGCAAATTCTTCCCCTTTTACTAGGTTAGATACGAGAGCTCTTTTTTTTATATAATCTTCAAATTCTTTTGGCCATCCCGGAAGAACTACGTTAACTTTCTCATCCAATCGTGTTCCCAGAGCCTTTCTTTCTTCTTGGATTTTTCTTGCAATCTCCCTAGCTTCTGCTTCTTTTCTTAGATTACCCGTGATATTCACGTCAAGCTTAATAGATAAAGCTTTTCCCCTCTTCACATCCATACTCTTGACATTTGTTTCGTCCAGTATTAGTTTAGAAATTTCATTAGACATTGAGTGCATAGTAATAACTCTAAGAGAACTTAAGGGTTGTTTAACTTTTATACTTTCTTCTTTTCTCTTCGCATGTACTCTCTCCACTATTTCTCTCGCTTGCTTCATTTCTTGCTCAATTTTTTCATCAATCAAACTCTTGTCATAAGCGGGCCAATTGGCTAAATGAACGGACTCCTTATCTGTTAAATTACGATAAATTTCTTCTGAGATAAAGGGTGCTATTGGAGCAATAACAGTTGAGAATGTAGCCAATATTTTGTCCGTTGTGCTATAGAAATTATTCTTATCCTCTTCGTCTTGCGAGGAAAAACCTACCCTATCCCGACTTCTTCTTATATACCAATTGGAAAAATCACTCATAAAAGCACTGAGCTTTGAAATTGCCGATACCGTATCGTACTTATCTAAGTCTTTAGTAATATCTCTAATCAATTTTGAAAGTAAGGATAAAATCCATTTGTCTAGAATATTATCGCTTTCTTTTTCCTTTCTGGGCACCCATTTGTCCAAATTAGCATAAGTAACAAAAAAGTTGTAGGAGTTCCATAAGGTTAGCATCAATCCTTTTAGTTGGTTTCTATATTGTTCTTCCGAGATTATAATATCTTCCCCATGCATTACAGGACTTCCCATAAGATAAAGCCTTAAGGCATCCCCGCCATACTTTTGGAGAAGTTCTTTTGGATCAGGGTAGTTTCCGTAGTTTTTGCTCATTTTTCTCCCATCGGTTCCTAAAATTACACCTTCAACAACAACATTTTTGAAAGCATTACTCTTGTAAAGTGCTCCTCCTATTACATGAAGAACATAAAACCATGCTCTTATCTGCCCTGTGTACTCAGCAATAAAATCGGGCGGAAAGAAATCTGAGAGTTTTTCTTCGGTGTTAAATGGGAAATGTCTCTCCGCAAAAGAAGCAGAACCTGCTTCTGTCCAGCTGTCCAATACTTCAGACACTCTTCGGACTTTTTTCCCGCATCTCCTACAAACTACCTTTATTTCATCTATTTGTGGCCTATGAAGGTCACCAATCTTGCTACTTGATGCTTTTTCAAGCTCCTTAATCGACCCTGGAACAAACCTTTCTCCACATTCACACTCCCAAACCGGTACAGGAGACCCCCAGTATCTGTTGCGTGATATATTCCAATCTGGCGCGTTTTCAAGGCTTTTTAAGAATCTGCCATATTTAAAATGCTTCGGAAACCAGCTGATAAGTTCATTGGTCTTTTTAAGAAGCGGTTTGAGAGCTTGTATGTCCACATACCACGCGCTGATTGGGGAATAATACAAACGGGTATGGCATCTCCAACAAAGTGGGACATTGTGCTTTTCTTTCTTATCGCTGTAAATCAAGCCTCTCCTTAAAAGATCTTCGTTTATCGCCTTGTTGGCCGAGAGATAATACATTCCTCCAAATTTTGGAACATTGGATTTAATTACTCCCTCTTCGTCCAAATGCATCTCGATGTGAATATTTTGCTTTTGCATTACCTTCAAGTCATCTTCACCGTATGGAGCAATTGTCACAACGCCTGCTCCTTCTTCTGCTGTTACAAAATCTCCGCCTACAATTTCAAACATTTTCTCACCCGGCTCTTTGGGATAATAATCGTAATGCGGTTCAAAATCTTTTCCCACTAATTTTTTGCCCTTAAACTCATCGATAATTTCGTATTCCCCATTTAACATCTCAAGCCTTGGTTTAGCAAGAATATAATGCTCATTTCCCTGTTTTACTTTTGCATAAGTGAGCCTGGGGTTTACGGCAAGAGCGGTGGTCACTATTTTATTCCAAGGGGTTGTCGACCAGGCGAGAACATAAGTGTTTTTTTCTCCCCCAAGCTTGTATTTATACACGGTTGCGGGGTCTTCCATTATCCTATAATTGTCCGTATCCATTGCGACCTCAAAATTAGAAATTGGAGTTGAGCAATGCGGACAGTAAAGAGTAACACGAAACCCGCGGTATATATAACCCTTATCATACATTCGCTTAAAGACCCACATTACAGACTCCATGTAGTCCATACTCCAAGTCTTGTAAGCATTCTTAAAATCTACCCAGCGTCCTATATGCTCAACATACCATTCCCACTCTTCAGACACTCTCTCCACATATTTCTTGCATTCAACTATAAACTTATCAATTCCAATCTTTTCCTCGATATCCTTTTTTCTTTTTACTCCAAGTTTTCTTTCAACCTTATTCTCGACCGGAAGTCCATGACCATCCCATCCCCACACCCTTCTTACACGGTAGCCTTTCATTGTCCGATATCTGCCAAAAACATCTTTTGGAATGCTTGAGAGAAGCGATCCGTAATGAGGGACACCCGTCACAAAAGGAGGTCCGTCGAGGAATGTCCATCTTTTACTCTCGGGACGGGTCTCAACAGATTTTTCAAAAATCTTATTTTTTTTCCAATATTTTAAAGTTTCTTCTTCAAGCTTTGGAAAATCTACTTTGGGAGAAACCGGCTTAAACATAAATTTAATTCTATCTTAAATGAGGCTATAGTTCAACTAATTGAAGTTTGCAATTTCTAAATTACACTGTTTATAATGAGAGTAGGTATCACAATGACTATCTACATAACGACGGGTAAGGGACATGGGAAGACTCTGATATCAGCGTTTGACGCGGCTCTTAAAAACGCCGGTGTCTACAATTATAACCTCATTCAGCTCTCATCAATAATTCCTCCTTCGTCTGTAATTAAGATAGGGAAATATAAGGCGGAGCCTTTAAGTTATGGAGATAGACTCTTTATAGTTAAAGCCGAATATAGAAGCAGGGAGTCGGGAAAATACATCGGCGCTGCAATCGGATGGTACCAATTTTCAGACGGAAGAGGAGTTTTTGCTGAGCACGAAGAAATTGGTGAAACAAAAGAAGCGGTCAGGTCAAATCTTAAAAAGGAGATTTATAACTCTCTAACTGATCTTTGCAAACTCCGCAAACATCCTGTTATAGTAAGAAGAATGAAATCTAAAGTAAACATAATTCAGGTCAGTAATCAAGCAGCCTGCGTAAATGTGATCGCAGTCTTCAAATCCGAACCCTGGATCCAAATAGCTCAATGAATGATTGGTTTTTCTTAGCTCTTCTTAGCCCCGCACTTTTTGCTGTGGTAAATATTATAGATGACAATCTTTTAAGAAATGCCTACAGGAGTGCTTATTTCGGGGCAATCATAACTGGGCTATTTGCTATTTTACCCCTATTTTCTCTATTTTTTCTACCAATTCATGTCCCATCAGCTAATTTAATAGCTTTGGGTATTCTCTCGGGCTTTCTTACTGTTTCTTACTATTTATTTTATTTTAAAGCACTTAAAGTTGAGTTTCCATCCACTGTTATTGCACTTTTCAGCCTGTCTTATGTATTTATTCCCCTTTTAGCATATATTTTCCTTGGCGAAAAGCTTCATTTCAGGCAATACATAGGAAGTGTTCTCATAATAATGTCCGCTTTTTTTATAACTGCTGAAAATATTAAGAAATTTAAATTCTCAAAAGCTTTATACCTCGTTGGCTTTGCCGCGGTTTTGTTCGCCGTCACTGCCCTACTTCAGAAATATGTTTACGACACAGTGGATTTCTTTTCCGGGTACATGTTTTTCTGCTTTGGGATGGGGCTTGGATCTATCTTCTACGCAATATCTTTTAAGGATGGTCGAGTATTCTTTTCGGATTTCAAGAAGGTTTTTGTGAAATGGATATTTATTTTCGCAATAGCAGAGCTTATCAATATTGCTGCAGAGTTCACAATGAATCTTGCTATAAGTAAGGGTCCCGTTTCTTTGGTGAAAGTCATTGAGGGAATTCAGCCAATATATGTTCTAGGCTTTGCTCTTATTCTGGCTCCGTTTTTTCCAAAATATGCCAGGGAGGCAGTGGGCGGAAAAATTTCAAAAAAGCTTTTTCTTATGTTGGTCATTCTTGGGGGGCTTTATCTCATTTATTCCTGACCTGGATAAATCTTGTACTTCTTCAGGAATTTAACTGGTCTCCACAAATTCTTGGCAAGCCGGAGGCCGGGTTCTCCGACGTCCTGCATAAAATTTAGATATAACGCTCCTTTTTTAAGATATAGGTCACAGGTTTTTTTCATAAGATATTCTGTTATTCCGTGATACGTAGGGTCAGTCTTTTGAAATAATATCATTGATATTTTATTCGGATAAATCTCTCCCATGTTAAAAGCAACTAGCTGATTCTCTATGAAGATCCCCAAAGAAATCATTTTGTAGTCAAGCATAAAAGCCTTCTGTATAGCAATTGCTTCGTCTCTATAATCCTTATAATCTTTATTTCTTTTCTCAAGCCATTTATGCCACACGTAAACCATTTGCCGCTGGTTATATTTGTTTTTTAAATTTAATAGCTTAACTTCGGGACTGTAAAGCTTTTCAAACCTACTTGCGAGATGACGTTTTTTGTGATACTTGCCGCCTGAAAGAGTAGAAATTTCCCTAACCAGATATATATAGTCAAATTGATTGCGGTCAAGATCGAAAATATATTTTCCAAAGATATATTTATCTCCATTTATATTATGCTCAGGAACAAGATGAAGGCTTTTCTCACCCATCGATTTTGATATATACAGGAGGTTATAAATCGTATCCGATAAATTATTTGCTCCCAAAAAAGTCAATATTGGTTTATGACTAGTATAGTCTCTCATCTTGACGACAAGATTTTTATTAAGAAGACTTATGGAAAAATCATTGTGGGTATTCCAGCACCAAAGACTTGCAAAGGTAAAGTCAGAGTATCCATGAATATTTTTCTTGTCAATAGATCTTTTATCTGACAATTCTAGCGGTTTAAACCTGGGAAATCCCGGAACCATATATGACATAATTATATATAGATAATAATATTTGAGTCAACTCTTGACTTTTTCACTTAAAAATATAATGCTTAATGTATGCTGGACATTATAAAGAAGCAGCTTTCCGCTAAAACAGTCTTAGTTTTATATATAATTTTTACATCTTGGTGGATTTATCTTCGCCTTACTACTACTCCTGAAAGCCTTGACAATCAACTTTTCGCAGCTTCATACGGCCTTCTGGCTCTATTTGGGGGAATTATTGGCATAAGCATTGCGCAAAAATGGGGAGGCTTCAAAAGTCTTTTTGGTCGCTCAATTTATATGTTTTCCTTTGGACTACTGGCTCAAGAATTTGGTCAACTGATGTATTCTTACTATATATATTTTAGCAATAACGAAGTACCATATCCATCATGGGGAGACTTGGGGTATTTCGGAAGCATTATCCTCTACATACTAGGCGTTTATTTCATGGGCAGAGTCGTGAAAGCTAATCTGGGATCATTTAAAAACAAAATTCAGGCAATTCTTATTCCGATTCTGATGCTTGTTGTCGCATATTTATTATTTTTATCAGATTATGAATTTGACATTTCAGCTCCGCTAAAAATATTTTTAGATTTTGGTTATCCATTTGGACAGACCCTTTATGTCTCCCTCGCGATACTTGTTTACCTTTTGTCTAAAAATTTACTCGGGGGGATTATGAAAAATAAAATTCTTTTTATTCTCTTCGCCCTTGTTGTTCAATTTCTTGCAGATTACACATTTTTATACCAAGCAAGTAGGGGAACCTGGTATGCGGGAGGGTTAAATGATTTCATATACCTTACTTCATACTTCATGATGACTTTTGGACTGATTCAGCTTAAGACAGTAATTAATACATTGAGATCATAATATGGACGCGTACGAAGAGATAGTAAAAAAAATTATAAAAGAGCAAGAGGCTATAATTGGTCCGCTGGCTCTTGAGCAGGCACGTAAAGTCTCGGGACTAAAGATTGATTGGGATAAACAAAAAGTTGAATTTGAAGGAGACAGAAAAGAAATACTGCAGCATCTCGTAGAGCAGTATGAGCATCTATTTGGAAGAGCATCTATAGAAGTTTGCAGGGAAGCGGCTAAAGATTTTATAAAAAATATCCCACCCGATAGCATCCCCTCTTTAATCGCTTAGAAAAATAGGCTATTATATTATTAGTGGATAACTCACAGGGATTTTTCCCGTCAGATAATAAACCTACCGAGAATTTTAAAGAAATCCAGGATGAACTAACTCATGTCAACCATGAGATGTACAAAAAAAACCTGGAATTATCTGAGAAGAATAAAATACTTTCTCTGATCCGCAAAGTTGACGGAATAATATTAAGTACTGTTACGGATCCAAAGTTGATTGCCCAAAAAGTAACAAATATCATTACAGAGGAAGCAAACTTCATAAAAATGATGACGATTTTTCTTCTTGATAAAAGCTCTGGTTCTCTGAATCAGTTGGCAATTTCGCAAACTCAGGCAGAAAGAAAATCCGAACTCGAGCTGCACTTAAATCTCCAGGAATTAAGAATCCATCTTAAAGATGAAAAAAATATTATCGTCAAGGCTGTTACTGCAAAAAAAATGCTTCTTACTCACGACCTCTATGAAGTGTTTACGCCCTATATGAGCAGGGAACAAGCAAGCCAGCTGGTAAAATATTTTGAGACAGACACTTCGTACGTGTACCCTTTAACTATCCGAACAGACGTAATAGGGGCTATGGTTATAAGCGTTGAGGAACTGAAAAAACCTCTGCCTTATTACAAAATTGATCTAATAGACAGAATACCCGGAACTATTGCAATTGCAATAGGCAATGCTCTTTTATACCAAAATATTCAAAAGGCAAATGAACATCTCAAGCAGCTTGATAGGCTAAAAACCGAGTTTGTTTCTATCGCATCTCACGAACTCAGGACACCAATGACAGTAATTAAATCATATGTGTGGATGCTTCTGAATGGGAAAAGCGGCCCTGTTTCGGATAAGCAAAAAACTTATCTTGAAAGAACATTTTCTTCTATAGAAAGGCTACTTGATTTGGTGAATAATATGTTGAACATCTCAAGAATTGAAGCGGGGAGACTGGTAGTAAGCCCTGTTTTGGTGGATATAAGGGAGATTGTTTCAAATGTTATTACGGACATGAATCGAAGAGCCGAAGATGTCGGAGTGGAGTTATATTTTTATCCTCCCTCTACTCCTCTTCTCGTAAAAGCTGATAGCGGGAGGCTAAAAGAAGTTTTAATAAATCTTATTGGCAACTCCCTTAAATTTACTCCAAGGGACGGATCTATAACTGTTTCTGTCCACAAAAATGAGGATGGTATCGTAACGCGAATAAAAGATACAGGCTGTGGTATAAAAAGCGAAGACATTCCTAAATTATTTCAGAAGTTTAATATGGTAGGGAGCACCAATCTGACAAAAGAAATTAGTCAGGGCACAGGACTGGGTTTATATCTGTCTAAATCCCTTGTAGAGCTTCATGGAGGTAGAATCTGGGTAGAATCGGAAGGAGAGAACAGGGGCTCAACTTTCTCCTTTGTACTTCCTGCTGTTGAGTCAGCTGCGTTACAGACTTACCAGAGCTCTGAGGATCCTATTGTCGAACCTACACCGAGTCAGGAGATAAATACGCAGCTATCTCCCTTACCAAATCACCAGGCGTAACTTGACTTTTTATTAAATATCCGTTCGCAAGCTTAAGGCCTTTTTCTATTTCTTCACTTCTATCAAGGTTTGTCAAAAATACTACTGCCTTATTGAGATTTACCGGCGGCTGATTCCTTATTTGAGCCATGATGTCGAGACCGTTTATCTTTGGCAGAATTATGTCAAGTAAAACTAAATCCCACCCGCCTTGCTTCATCTTCGCAAGAGCAACTTCACCATCATCTGCAGTATCTACCTCGTGCCCTTCTCCTCTAAGCGTTTCGACATATACTTCCTGAAGCGGCTTATCGTCCTCAACCACTAAAATTCTTGCCATAAAATTATTATATTTTAAAAAGAAATCGCAATCAATATTTAAAATTACTGGGTATAATCCTAAACATTTACATCATCTCCTGAGGAGACTTTTATTTTTCCTCTTGCCAAACTTAAAATAACTATCCCAAGCTTCTTTTGATGCCTAATTTAAGCTTCCATCTTTCTCTGTGATATATCCATCAACCGAAATGGCCACATAGAAAATTACTTTCATATAAAACAATTATACCAGAAGATTTTCAAGAAATTAATTCCTCTGCCTTAGGAATGCGGGGATTTATAAGTCATCCCCTAACTTTGAAGCCAAATTCTTACTAAAGCACCTTATTAAAAGTTTGCTTTCTTAAGCCTTCAAGAAAAATATATACTTATTGGGAAGAAACGTCAAGAGGAATAATTGTGTCTTGCGGTTTTCATATCAACAATTCTTTCTCAAGTATATGTCGGCACCTTCGTGACTCCCAATGTATCCTAGAACAACTTCTTTTTCTTTTTTTAAAACTCCGTAAATGAGTCTTTCATCCTCCGTTAAATCATACTGACGACATTCACGCCCTACTTTTTTAAATTTCATTTTATGATCTTGATGACCATTGGGAGTATTTTTTAGAAAGTGGAGTATCTTGTTGTATTTATCTTTGGGAAGATTATTCATAAAGTCATCAAACTTCCTTATAATCGTTCTTGTTCCAACAATCTTATACATTCCATTTAAATTAGAGGCTTTTACTTATAATCAAGCTTACTTTCAACTATCTCTGGAGATTTTGTTTTTGCCAAAGTAAGAAGTACGTTCATTGGAACACTATCATCAGTAATCCATATAACATGAGAGGTAACTTTCTCCTCTGGTTTTACGTCTACATTTTCAATTTCTTCTGTATATGGATTTGTAAGTCTATTCGTATATTCTGAAAACATTTGTGCGTTAGGCATTTTGTCCTCCTTTTTTTCTCTTATCATGCACCTTTGCTGTCATAAGTATGGTTTCGGCTAAATTAATTCCAATGACTAAAGGAAGAGTGACTCTTGATACAACTTGTCCCGAAGTTTTGTCTCTAGGATTTACAAAGACAAACTCTAAGGTAATATCAATGTCTGTTACTGAAATACCAACAAGTTGTGAGTATTGACTGCCAACAATAGTTCCCGCATTTACTAATGTTTTTGGAGTTTTTTCTTCAGCCATATCCGCATTATAGCACTTCGCCTCTGACAACTTCAACTTGCCTTGGAGTTTAATCACTATGTCGCAGAATGTGTGATTTATGACGTAGTTTTGAAGCTAAGTTAAAATTGTCAAAAGAGGTCTGAGGCTAAGAGCATAACTATAAGTCTCCTATTCTTTAACAATAACGCATAAATCTCAATGGGCTTTGTATTGTAGCTAACGGGAGTAAAGGGGCATAATTTATGCTAAGTTCTTCCCAAGCTACACTCTTTTTTCAATTGCCGTATTGTTGATAACATGATTGCACTCTAGCTGCATGATCACTTCTGGCTTGATCTGCTTCACCACTATACCAAACTCCTCTCCTGTTGAGTTGTTCCATTATACTTTGCCAATTGCTTTCCTCATTAGATAAGCATATTTGTAAATCCAGACTATGATCTACTGGAATGGGAGTATTTACAGGTGTCTGTTGAGAAGTTGGGGCCTGGGTTGGAACTATTATGTTTATTATAGTGTTTGCTACTGGTGGAGTAAATTGGGAGCTTGATTGTTGTCCTGGAACATTATTGTTTGTATTACTTTGAGAAGAAATATTTTGTGTTGCTTGAGATGCCTGTGGGTAAGTTGATGGTGAAATCGGATTAGTTGTGGGTGGGCTGGGCTGTTTGGGCTTAAGTTCTGCTTTTTGATTAGAAGAGTCGGTCTGACTTACTCCGAGAACATTTGCTGAAGACGTCGCTTCTTTTTTAATTTGTGCTTCCTGTTTTGAAGAGGGATTTGGATACACTGAAGGTTTATGAAATGGCAAAATAACCATTACTGCTGTTACAACAACAAAAAATATGGTTACAACTAAATTATGTTTATTATGTTGAATGCTGCTAGTCAGATTCTCCATAGGATTTTTCAACTCGGCTTAAATCATACCATTTTGAAAAAGCTTCTTCATAGGCGTTGCCTTCAGTACCAAAGGAATGTATTTGATATTTATATAGTGTTTCTGTACCGCTGGCAGCACTTCCATGAGAATTTGTTAATATATCGAAATATCCATTGGTTTTATTTTTTGAAATGAAATAGCTGTTGCCATGCAGTTGCCCAAATACTTCAAAGGTATTGTTTATACTTCTTATAATTAAGACATCTCCATTCCCTGATGCACCTCGCATAGGAGTATTGCATATTTCATAAGGCATCAATAAATACTCTTTTTTACCGTCCTCGTTTAAATCTACCTCCGTTGATATAAACTCACTATCATCAAATGAACAATCAAGGTTGATTTTTATATCGGGATAAGTATAGCTATGAGTAGAGTAGTAGTCGTTGAGTAAAAATTCTCTTAACTCCGTAGGTATTAGTTTTTGGTCTCTGTTATCAGGCTGGGAGTAGCGTCCATTTTTAAGTATTACATCATCGTCGTTAATACTAAAATAATCAACTACTTGTCCGTTGTTCAAGTCTTCTGCTATAGGTTTCTCCTGTAAGCTTGATATTTTTAACGGCTGTTTGAATACTAAGGAGTAAAGAAAAAGAAATCCTAATAGTAGAATTAAAACGACAATGAATTTACGTTTATTTTTCATTATTGATGAGATATTTCTTGAAACATTCATTTTTTGCTTCTCAACTATATCAAAAATTATTTTTCCAATCCATTTCTGCGTAAACAAGCAGTGTAATAATATTCAGTCGCCGTAGCCCATTCTTTGGTGTTGCCTAAATTAGGAGTGCTATAAGCATATTTATAACATTCATTTATAATTTGTGTGGGTCTTATCCAAAACCAATAAAGCATTCCAATAGTTAGTAATATGAGTAGAACAAAATATTTATTTCTCATTTATATTAAAAAATTAAGAATTCAAATCTGAAGGTGTTTTATCACTTTTATTTTCCAGCTCCTGAATCCTTTTTTCTAATCTATCTATTCTTTCTTTATCGTGCTTAAAGCCATCCGCTGAAATAAATATCGAACCTATAAGAATAACTATAAGAAAAAATTCAAAAAGTCCCATAGATTTTTTTAAAAATTATAAAGATAATAAAGAATGTTTTTTCTTTGTAAAAAATCTAATTCCCCCTCTCCCATTCTGCAAACTATTTTTCTAGTTCTAAATCTATTTTTTTATCTTCAATATTATCATCGTAATTTACCCACACTGGCATAAAATCCCATTGATTATTATCGTTATCCCAACTTCTACAAAAAACATAATCTGGCGAATAATTAAGTCCTCCAAGATAACAAACTAGTTTGTAAGTATACTTATAGACATTTTTTGTAATCTGGATTTTTGCAGTTTTATTGTTAAGTAAGGTTACTCGAAGAGGAGCACAGTCTTTCAATGAGTAGTAAGGTTGTTTACAAACCTGCACAATATCAGTTCCTTTCCAAAAAGGATTTCTTTCTCCAAGCTTCCATTCTTGATAAAGCTTATAAGCAATCCACCCAATGACTAAGAGAATTATTAAGCCAACAACGAAACCTCCTGCGATATTGTTTTCCTCGTAATCGCTCATCTTTAATGGGTATGAACGGTAAATTCATTCATACAAGGCTAGTATATGCTTAATCTTTGATTATAGTCAATACACATTTAACCTCATTATAACCATAATCTGCCTATGACTATAATCAATAAAAGGCTCGGGCAGAGAATTAGGAAATATAGAATAGAACTGGGAATAACACAAGAAGAAGCAGCTTACAGGGCTAATTTAGACTATAGTTATTTTAATCAAATAGAGAAAGGAAAAAGAAACCCTAGTGTTAAGGCACTTGAAAGGATCGCCAGGACATTACGGGTATCATTAAAGCAGCTTTTTGAGTAAAAATGTTGCCGTCCCAGATTCAAATTGAACGTAACTATCATACTTCGCTATCTTGTTATACCCCAGTAATAAAGTAGTACCGCTCCCCTGTTAAGTAAGACTGCAGATGTAAATAGATAGATAAATAATAGTAAGTAAAGTAGTGGAAGCGATGGAAGGAAATCGTATTTAACCCACAAAATATTGCAACTTCCCCTTCTTTATCCGTATTTGGTAGGCTTTCATTTTCCTTGTCAAGAGGCAAAAATGCATAACTATAAGTTAAACTAAGATAAACATAATATAACGTATCATAATATGATCTGTTGTATTTTTGAAGCCAAAATTAACCCCACAAACTGCATGCTATAATTTACCCTAATCAATATTACAGGTTATCGGGAAGAGATAAAAACTCCCGTTGGGGACTCTTCCCGAGACGGGAGTTTTTTATTGGGATAGAGAAGCGTAGAGTAAACGCAACCTGTGGCAAGAGCTGACTGCTAAACGGATTGAAACAAGCCACTTCCCGATCTTAAGCAGAAATAGGTTGAGATGCTGAAAACGGCAATCACTAAAAGCTCTGGTGTATTCATTTCATGTATGGAGAAAAAATATTAGAGGGGGGAGGAAAAGCATATGGAGAATCGACAAATTGACAGAAAATTAACAAAACAAATAAGGATTGATACTGGATACCATCAACTACTCAAAATTAAATCTGCAAAAGCAGGTACATCAATTAAAACGCTTCTAGAGGGATATATTGCCGACATTCTAAAAGACGAAACAGCTGGAAATTAACTCTTGATTTAAAAACACATGTTAAGTAATATAAGAGATAGATTCTCGCAAAATCCACTCCAAGCCACAACCAGTTCCCCAAAAGGGAACATGGTAATAGACGAAAAAGATTTCTATTCTTTCATATTTATAAAACAATCTCTCTCCGAAGGAAGCATCCGAACATGTAAGTCCAGATTAAAAATTATAAGTATGTGGTTTTCAGATAAAGACTTAAATAAACAGAATGTTGAAAAATTTTTCATGAATTTAAAATCAAAAGGAAGAAATAATAATACTCTTAATACTTATGGTTTTGTGTTTCGTCAATTAGTTGCTTATTGCAAGGATAGAGGATTTCCTTATGACTTCTTTGAAGGTTTCAAATCTTTCAAGAAAGTCAAACCAGACATAATTATTTTTACTAGAGAAGAGATTGAAAAAATACTTAATACTTCTTTGTCTTATGGAAACTTTAGGGGAATGGGCTGCAGTATTCTGGACTTTAGGTTTAGGGCAATGACAATGTTCCTAGCGTACACAGGATGTAGATATTCAGAAGCCGCAGAGTTGGAAGTTAAGCATGTTGATATTAGTGCAGGCAAAGCAATTTTTGTTAATACCAAAACTAACCAAAACAGAACTGCTTATTTTATAGAACCCCTTAAGAGTAAATTGGCAAAACTTATTAAAGAAAGAGAACCAGACGACAGAGTTTTCAGGAATATGATGGAAAAACAAGTTCAAGTGACAGATTTTAGCTCTGATTTGAAGAGAAGAGCAATAGCAGCAGGAGTTACTAAGAGAACATTTCCTCACAATTTTCGCCATAGTTATATAACCCACATGCTTGAAGCAGGAGTTCCGATAACAGAAGTTGCACCACTAGTAGGACACAGGGATATACAAACAACTTATTCTACTTATATGCATTTAGCAGATAAAACTCTTCAAAAAGCTGCCATGAGACATCCAATGGTTAGAAAAAATGTTGATCCTTCAGAAATATTAAAATCTATAAAAGAAACTATAGAGAGTCTTCATTTAGAAAGTGACTCGAGGTTCATTTATCAGCTGATTGAAGATGGGATTAGTATAAGTCTTAAAATAAAGACTAAATAAGTCTATTGACTGGTATAATTACTATGTGTCAAGAACTCCAAGAGACAAAGTATTTAAAATTGTTTCTAAAAAACAATATTTAAAAAATATACTCGCTCGACTCGATACAGAATATATTCAAATACTAAATTTGGTAACTGAACACAATCTGAAACATGAAAGAGGGATCGGTTTTTGGTCACTTGCAAGAATTATTTTTCCTGTTATTGAAGCAGTTGCAACAACTGTCGGCAAGAGAAAGGAAGATTTTCTTGAGAAAGATTTGCAAGTGCCCTTCGGGCATCTTGTTTGGGAAATCTACCGCCATGCTCTCATGCATTCTGATGAACTCAGATATGCGGTCTACAAGGAAAAAACAATTTCTTGGGCTATTCATCTAGGCAACGAGAATATTGGACATATAGTTGCTAAGCAGATAGATTCTACCCATCACACTACAATTCATCTTGCAGTTCCAAAATTATACTATGATTTACAAACTTTCTTAATCGAGGAAATAGCAAAAAGCAACAGTTCCAAAATTACCGTTCAAGTAGGAGTGCATTTCCCTTCTCATAAAAGTAAAGTGATCGAAGAGTTGGAAGAAATTTATAAAAACTTTTAAGCTTGGGATTTGATTCGTGAGGACTTAGATTTCTTCAAATCCCCACTCTCAAACCACAAACAGCTCCCTATTGATTCTCGCAAAACCTTTAGGTTATTATGATTTAGGAAGACATTAAAAAAGCACCTCTTAGGTGCTTGGTAGAAATTTGTAGCTTCTAAAGCTTAATTCCTCTGTCTTAGAAATGCGGGGATTTCGAATACGTCTTCTTCTGTTTCAGTAGTTTCATCCGGAGCCGGTTGCTGAGCCTGATTATTTGACATAGTTGCCATCGGAGCAGTCTCTTCAACTTTCTTTTCTGGAACGACGAACTCTTGGAGTCTCTGTCTTGCTTGATCAAACCCTGAGGCAATTACCGTTATTTTTATCGTATCGTGCATAGTCTGGTCAATTGTTGCGCCAAAGATAATGTTT
>Ga0209541_10003155_pt1 | contig 30626 bp, 26 predicted proteins | sample RifCSPlowO2_01_FD_184027 | JGI IMG/M metagenome (GOLD analysis project Ga0209541, IMG submission 184027) | Groundwater microbial communities from Rifle, Colorado - Rifle CSP2_plank lowO2_0.1 (SPAdes) (version 2) | ecosystem: Environmental > Aquatic > Deep subsurface > Groundwater | place... | reverse complement strand
GCCGCCGCTCGCGCGATGGCTGCCCTCGCTTACGTCGTACCTGTCAGCGGTGGTCGGTCTGGTGTTTATGCTTTTTGCCAGCTGGATCGTCGTTTATCTGCTTGAGGCCTACTTCCGTTATCGTTATTTTAATAATCCAGATTTGAGTTTTGAGGCCGGACGTTTTCTCTGGCGCGCCGCCGAGCCGGATCTCGTTCCCGCTTTCCTCGATTCTGATGTCGGACGGGCCTGGCTGGCGCGGCTCGGTATTGGGGCCGATGCCCGTGACCAATTTCTGGCCGCGCGGCAGAAACTCCAAATTTCGACGCCGCTTGAGTCCAAGGCCCTCGGCGGTCTCGCCGATCTTCTCGAAGTTCTTTTCGATGGCCAGCCGGATTTCGCCAAGTGGCTCCTCGAATTCGAGATTAAAAAAGCTGAGGCCGTCGGCGCGGCGCGCTGGGTGGAGCGGGCGCGTCACGCCATTCGAGAACGAGAACGATGGTGGACGCGCGAGCGGCTTGGCCTGATTCCCGGTTTGGCCAAAGATTGGGCCTACGGCGAGAGCCCCTTGCTCGATCAATACAGTCTCGATCTCCTGACCGCGCCCGCCACGGAGCCAGCCAGTCTCGTCTTGTGGCATAGCTCGGCGGTCGGAGAGGTCGAGACCATTCTAGCGCGTCACCGCGAGGCCAACGCTCTCGTCGTCGGTTCCGGCGGCGCGCCGCTCGAGGTAATTTATGAATTGACCAAACTTATTCGCTCCGGTCGGATTTTACCGGTGCTTGAGCCCCAACACCCCAAGCTCTTACGGACGGCTATTTTACTCTCGCGCTTCAAGGATCGGCAAAGTCTTGAGGCCGAGATGGTGAAAATTTTTAACGAGGTGATTAAAGCCGGCAATGTGATTTTAGTCATTGATGATTTGCCCTCGTTTGTGGCCGAAGCCGCCGCCATCGGGGCGAACCTTGAGCAATTGCTTGATCCGTATTTGGCCTCGGGCCGCGTTCAAGTCGTGGCTTTGGCTGAAAACGACGCCTACCATCGAGTGCTGGCGCCGAAACCGTTCCTGCGCGAACGATTTGAAACGGTCCAACTGGCGCCCCAGCCGCCCGCGGTCGAGCGTCTCTTGGAGGCGGTCGAGACCGTCGAACGGCGCGGGCGCGGACGAACGATCTTTACTTATCCGGCCGTGCTGGCACTCGCTGACCTCGGTGAGCAGTTTGCTGGTTCCGAGTCCGCGCTTGATCAGGCCCTCGATCTTTTGGTCGAGATTGCGCCGTGGGCGTCACGCGCCGGCCTCTCGATTATCAGTAAGGAGACAGTGCTTAAATTCGCCACCGAGAAACTGCACGTGCCGCTCGGGAGCGTCAAGCCAGAGGAACGGGAAAAGCTGTTGAATTTGGAAAAATTGCTGCAGGAACGGGTGATTGGTCAGGATCAAGCGATCGTGGCGATCGCTAACGCTCTCCGCCGTAGCCGCGCCGGTATCCGCAATCTCAAGCGGCCGATGGGCTCGTTTCTCTTTTTGGGGCCCACCGGGGTCGGCAAAACGGAAACGGCCAAAGCGCTAGCCGCGGTCTTTTTCGGCGGCGAAGATCGCCTGCTTCGTCTGGATATGTCGGAGTATCGCGGCGCGGAGGCGATGGGACGTCTAATCGGTTCCCCGACCACCGGCGAGCCGGGAGTCCTCGCCAAACTTTTGCGGCGTGAGCCGTACGGCGTCCTGCTCCTTGATGAATTTGAAAAAACCGAGCCGGAAGTACTCAATCTGTTTTTGCAAATTCTTGATGAAGGCTTCTTCTCTGACAGCCGCGGTCAGCGAGTCAGCGCCAGAAATATCATGTTAATCGCTACCTCTAACGCCGGCGCGCCTCTCATCTGGGAGCTGGTGGGTGCCGGTCGGCGTTTGGTCGAAGCGGAAAAAATGATTATCGGGTCGCTCATCAAACAAGGCCTTTTCAAACCCGAACTCCTTAACCGTTTTGACAGCGTGGTCATTTTTAATCCTTTAGATCAAGAAACGGGTCGGGCCGTGGCTCATCTTCTGCTGGGGCGTCTCGCGACGCGGCTTAAAGAGCGCGGTTTGATTTTCCACATTACTGATCAGGTTCTTCTGGCCGTGGTCGGCCGGGGTTTGGATCAGCAATTTGGCGCCCGGCCGATAGCCAGATTTATTCAGGATAATTTGGAACAGACGGTCGCCGAAGCGTTGATTCGCGGCGAAATAAAGAGCGGCGCGGCCATTGATTTCGACGAAAATTTGCAGTTAATCGTTAAACCTTGAGCCAGTTAAAAATAACCATTGTTTTCGGCTTATTACTCTCCGTCGCTTTTTTTGTTTGGCTTTTGCCTGACGAACACGGCTTTTACCCAGTGGCCCTGCGCCGGCTCCTCGGTCAAGTTTTTCCTGAAAGGTTGACGCCGCAGGGAGCGGCCGATAAATACGCCGCCGGCCGATTGCGCGTTTTGGTCGTGCCCGGTCACGATAATAAGTATTCGGGCGCCGAGTTCGGCCGATTGAAAGAAGCCGATCTAAATAAAGCTCTTGGCGAGCGGCTAGCTTATTATCTGGCGCAAGATAAAAATTTGGCCGTGTTCGCGACCAGGGATTGGACGACCGGCGTTTATCGTCAGGAGTTTCTCGATTATTTTACGCGCGAGCGCGCGGCGATTCACTCGTTCCGCGCCCGCTTGCGGGCGCAATTCGTCTCCCTGGTTCGCTCCGGCGCGGTGACGGAAGAAGTAATCGTGTCGCACAATTTCGCGCCCGAGGAAATGAGTCTTCAGCTTTACGGCATCAACAAGTGGGCTAATGAACAGGGGATTGATCTGGCCGTGCACCTCCATTTCAACGATTACGCCGGCCGGCCCGCTGGCCGGCGGGGTCCCTATCGCGGCTTCTCGATTTATGTTCCAGAACGGCAATTGCCGGTTTATCGTTTGAGCAAAGAGCTTGCCGAAGCGGTGAAAGAGCGTTTGCTTTTGGAATCGCCGATCAGCAATTTTCCCAAGGAAGACGCCGGCATCATTGAGGATCAAGAGTTGATTGCCGTCGGCGCGCGTGGCTCGCGTGATGGCGCTTCGTTCCTCATCGAGTATGGCTACATTTATGAGTCTCGTTTTACTGATCCGGCCCGTCGCGCTGTCACATTAGACGTTATGGCCCGGCGCACCGCCGAAGGGATCAGAAACTACTTTGCCCCAGTCGTCGCCCGGCGGTAAAAAATCTGACAATTTTACAGAGTTGCGCGTATAATAAAAGTAGAAAAATGATCCGGCGTGAGACCGGATTGTGGAAAGTAAGACGAAAGGAGAAATAGATGCGGTTGGAACTCTCAACACGTTGTCCTTTTTGTTCTTCTGCAAAAGAAGATGAAGACTCTGGAGGAGTCCTGTGTGATCAAAGGTCTTATAAATGTGGTACGAGAGGTGTGAGTCATATGAATAGTTGGGCCGATTTGTATGGTGGTCTCTGCAGACAAAAGATTTATCGTTTACAGTATGATCAAACTAGTCAATGCCGTACCGCAGAATTGAAGATCGCTCGGTCCAAAGCCAAACGGACCAAAAAGAGGAAGTAGGTCACGGTCTCCCATTCCAGTGATGATGCGTTTTTTACTTTATACTAAATAACTTACGATCGTTGGCTATTTAGCATATCAGATAAATCACCTCGCAGTTGTTAATTGTAATAATTGTAAGTTAAGCTATGGCGATGATGAAAGGTTTTTGGACCAAATTGCCGCCGCCGTTTTTCGCGCTGGCGCCGATGGCGGATGTTACCGATGCTGCCTTTCGCCGGATTATCGCTAAATACGGGAAGGCGGATGTGCTATTTACCGAATTCGTGTCGGCCGATGGACTGGGCCATCCCAAAGGCCGGGAGAAATTACTGATTGACCTTCTTTACTCCGAGAGCGAACGGCCGATTGTGGCGCAACTCTTTACCGCCCACCCGGAAAAAATGGAAGCGGCGGGGCGGTTGATTCAAAAACTCGGTTTCGACGGTCTCGACATCAATATGGGTTGTCCGGATCGCGCGGTTGAGAAACAAGACGCCGGCGCGGCGCTGATCAAGAATCCCAAACTGGCCCAAGAAGTTATCTGGGCGGCCCAACGCGGTGCGCCTAAACTGCCAATTTCGGTTAAAACTCGTTTAGGATATTACCGTGACGAGCTCGATGTCTGGTTGCCGGCGCTTTTAGAAACTGGATTGGCCGCCATCACGCTTCACGCTAGGGCGCGGCAAGAGATGTCCAAAGTGCCGGCTCATTGGGAGGCGATTGCGCGCGCCGTGAAAATTCGCGATAGTTTGAAAGGTGGAACGTTAATTATTGGCAACGGCGATGTGGCCGACCTTAACGAAGCGCGCCGTCGGGCGACGGAGACTGGCGCCGACGGCATCATGCTCGGCCGGGCAATTTTCGGGAATCCGTGGTTGTTCGCGCCAAGGTTCGACCTTGGGGAATTGAATCAAAGGGTCACCCTTAAGGATGCCCCAAGGGTGACCCTTGAAACGCGTTTGCGCGTTTTGGTCGAGCACACCAAACTTTTTGAAGAACTCTTGGGCGGGGTAAAAAGTTTTGCCGTTATGAAGAAACATTTCAAACATTATATCAGCGGTTTTACCGGCGCGGCGGAATTAAGGCAAGAATTGATGGGTTCGCCAGATGCGGCAGCTGTTGCCCGAGTGGTTGACAAATATCTAGCGACTATGATACAATAGCGATCAGAAGTCAAGGATGGTCCTTGGCCCGGTTCTTAAAAAAGGAGTCGAGTATGAAAGATTACACTTACACATTGGCAGATGAGATTGACGAGGTAACAGCCGGTGGTTATTCGCTCCGACAATGTCCATACCCCGGCTGCATTGGCGTGATCGACATGGATGAGCAAAGACGCAATGGTTGCAGCGCAATCTTTTTTTGCCCGGAGTGCAATCGCCGCGCTTTTGTTCAGAAGGATGGACAGCTGGCGACCGAAGAAGATTACGCCCGGGAACAAATCGCTCAGTGCGAGACCTGATTTGCCCTCCTCCTCGCGCCACGACCCCGCTTGCCACTTCGGCTCGCGGGGTCGCTTTTTTTATGTTATTTTACAATTATGGATCGGCTCGCCCTCTACCGTAAATATCGGCCAACCACTTTCGCCGAAGTCGTCGGTCAGGATCAGGTCGTGGCGGTACTTGAGGGCGCCCTAAATCGAGATCAGATTGTCCATGCCTACCTCTTTGCCGGCTCGCGCGGGACGGGTAAAACCTCGGTGGCTCGCATTTTGGCGCGGCGGCTCGGGACGAGCCCGAACGATCTTTACGAAATTGACGCCGCTTCCAATCGCGGCATTGATGAAATTCGGGAATTGCGGGAGGCGGTGCGCACCTTACCCTTCGAATCAAAGTATAAAGTGTACATTGTTGATGAGGTGCATATGCTGACCCGCGAGGCCTTCAATGCCCTGCTTAAAACACTGGAGGAGCCGCCGGATCATGTTATTTTCATTTTGGCCACGACCGAAGTTCATAAGTTGCCGGAGACCATTATCTCGCGTTGTCAGATTTTGACTTTCCGTCAGCCAGCGGTTGAAGCCTTGGTTGAAGTTTTGAGACGGGTGGCCAAAGCTGAAGGTTGGCAAGTGGCGACGGAGGCGGCGACGCTCCTGGCTCTTCTCGGCGACGGCTCATTCCGTGACGCTCTTGGTGTTTTTCAACAAGTGATGAGCGTGACGAAAGGTAAAGTGATTGGTTTGACGGCGGTTGAACAGGTGTCCGGTGCGCCGCGGCACCGGCTGGTAGAATTATTCTTGGCCGCCGCGGCGGCCGGTAACCTGGAACAGATTCTCGGCGCGGTCCGTCAGACGGCGGCGGCCAATCACGATTTAAAAATTTGGCTTAAGCTGATCATGCGCCAGCTTCGTCTAGCGCTCATTTTGAAATTTGCGCCAGCGCTCGGTCAGGAGTTGACGGCTGGCCTGCCGCCGGCGGAACTAAAGTTTTTGATTGAGCTGACGCGGGCGCCGGCCGCGGCCAAATTAGTCACCCTGCTCCGCGAGCTCCTTACCGTCTATGACGAACTCGACCGGGCCACCCTGCCGGAACTGCCGCTCGAGCTGGCGCTGATTAAGCTTTTCGGATTAGAATCAAACCCATAGGCCGTTTGTTCGACGTCAGACGTCCAACATCACACAACTACGGTGACCCACTATGTTTGTGCGAGGCAACTCGCTTGCTGGGATTGGCAAAATCATGCTGAACGGTTACTAGGTCTTTTCTGCCAGCCATTCGGGAGTGAGTTGGATCCCGCGTTAAAGACGGCAAGGAGATTAACAGATGTACCCGCCCAAAAACTCTGGCTTAATGCCAGAGTTTTTGTTAGTGAAAAGAATCTACTTTTTACCCCACTTAATTAATTGAGAGCCTGTAAAATATATTTTAGGAACACTCTAAATTATCAATAATTTTGTAAGCTTCGACAATTTTTCTTAATGTCGGCAATTTAAAATTGCTATTCTTATCCATATAATCTGGTGATGGATTACCAATAATAGATACTATTTTCTCATCCTCTAAATTGCTAAACCACTTAACAACATCTGGGTATGCCGTCATAAACCATTTAGAATATCCCAAAGGCTGATTATAAATTAACGCCATCCAGTGAATTGTTTTGGTGGCATTATCACTCTTATCCTTTTGATTATGTAACTTCGCAGTTGCTTGATATATCTCTTTTGTCTCATTTTTTATAATTTCAGAATTGGCTAAAAACTTAGTCATGTCTATATTGTCTTGTTCTAAAAATTGTTTTACATCTTTTTTCATATATTTTATAAAATATCAGCCATTTTGTATTTAATTTCTGGAAAATTTAGATATTTAGGAATGTTTTCTATAGCAGTTTCTGATCGTGGTTTTTCTTTTTCAATATCCCTTTTTGTACTCACAACAGCTGATAAAATTAATATCTCAGTCTTTGCTTTTATAATATCTATCCCATATAGTTTCTTTAACCACCACTTTCCTAGCTTTGGTAAAATACTGTGGGCACCAAGTATCTCTGAAGTTATATTCTTTAATTCTCTACGAAAATGTTCTATTTCACTATCCATAAGTCCGCCATTAGAACCGTATTCAAAATCACATAGAAATGCATATCTGGTCAGAAGTGTTTCTAATTTTGCTATGCATTTTTTAAACTCCACAATTGGAATGATCCACAATTGAGAAACTAAATTTTGTAAAGTGAATATAACAACACCCATTACGACTATTAAAAAGCTTCACTATTTAATATGGTTTTAATCATGTTATTTTATCAATCTCTTTCATAATCCTATCTGTTTCAGTAAGAGCGACAATAATTTTTTGATAGTGTTCTATGTGATGGGCCCAAACCAGCTTTTTCCACCTCGTTCTTAAAGCCGTTCATATTGTTTCTCATTGTAAAAGGCTTTTTTGTCCAAATACACTATCCCATTCCTACCATGTGGTTTTGGAAAAGTAAAGAAAAAGCCCCATTCACGCGAACAAGGATTTTGCGAGCGAATCTTACGGGACTGCCGGGCTAGGGATCGAACCTAGAATTCCTGCTCCAAAGGCAGGCGTGTTACCATTGCACTACCCGGCATTATCTACAACAATTTATCACACCGTTTATCCATCCTGCAATCTTTCGGTTGAGCATAGAGCTCGATTTTACTTTAATTCTAACTATTCCATAATAGGAATCTTCTGCATTCTTTCTTTTTGTTTTTGGGTTGCCTTTTTTAAAATAAATATGTTGGAAACTATTTTTAGGGAATTCGGTAAATTTTGCCCAATGATTTACCGCTCTAGGGATATTATCTCTGTGATTTTCATGTATGTATAACTCAAGAATTATGTCGTTTCTGTTTATTTCACAGATCTCGACGAGCCATTTTATAAACAAGCGAATCATATAGGGATCAGAATTAGTAAATTGTACCCCTAACCCTGGATTATTTTCCTTTTCTTTTGACCCTTCTGCCCAGTAAAGCATTACACCCATAAGCCAGAGTTCCCTTTTTGACATACTTGTGATTTCTTTAGCTGCCTCCTCTTTTATCTTTTGAGAGAGGAATAGGCGGGCTCTTTTTCTTACTTCTCCACCCTTATGAGCTGCTCTTATTTTCCTTTCTGTTATTTTTTGTATTTGTCTTTTGGAAAGACCAACATCGCGCAACCATAAAGAAAGCGTTGATTTAGCTACGGGCACTTCTTTTAGTATCTCGGAATAAGTTAGTCCTTTCCAACGCAAATTAACAGCTTTGTCTTTCAGGTCTACTTTTATCGAACCAGGCATAACAGTTATATTCTATATCAGCCTTGTTCGATGAGCAAGTGGGGTAACAAATAAAACCGGTTGTCGAATTTCGCTTTGACAACCGGTTTTATTTTTGCCATGATTGGGGTGGCGCTAGTTCTTTATGGTTTACCGACAGAAAGGGGTAACATGCTGGTTTTATCCAGACGGCGCGACGAGACGATTATGATCGGCGACGATATCGAGATAACCGTGGTGGATATCCGAGGTGACAAAGTGCGATTGGGGATCAACGCCCCGCGCCATATCCCGGTTCATCGCAAGGAAGTTTACGACGCGATCAAACGGGATTCATCCAAGCCGCCACTCGCGCCGCCGACCCCGCCGACAGATTAAACGTTTCTTTCGACCATCGACCCTCCGTCTGCCGCCGGAGGGTCTTTTTTATCCCGTTAGAAGTAATAGGATTGATTACTCCGGCGCGGCCTCGAGACGGACGGTAACGGTTTTGGTCTCGCCGCGGTGGAAAATTTTTAAGGTTATTCTTTCGCCGACGGCCTGGCGGCGAATGATGCTTGATAAATTTTTGTCGTCGGCGAGTTTAACGCCGTCAATCTCAAGGATGATATCGTTTTCCACAATTCCGGCTTTATCGGCCGGTGATCCGGGAATGACCGCCAGGTCGGCGACGGTCTCGCCGCGCGCAACGAGCGCGCCGTAATCAAACAGCAAATCATTTTTCTCTTTGAGCTCGGGCGTAATTTTGGTATAGCGAATGCCCAGGTACGGCCGGATAATCTTGTTATTTTTCTTGACTGATTCAATGATGCTCTTAATCAAATTGATCGGCAGGGCAAAGCCGATATTTTCCGAGCCCCGCGCCACCGCCACATTAACGCCGATCACTCGACCTCGTAAGTCAAGCAGAGGTCCGCCGGAGTTGCCCGGATTGATGGCGGCGTCGGTTTGGATGACTTCATCCAGCTGTTCGGTTTCGCCAAAATCGTCGGCCGCGACAATTGAACGGTAGAGGCCGGAGATGACTCCGACCGAGACCGTGTTTTCAAATTCACCCAGCGCGTTGCCGATGGCGATGGCTGTTTGGCCGACTTTAATCTTATCCGAATCGCCAAGCGCGAGAGCGGTGAAGGGGCCGCCCTTGAGGCGCAGGATAGCGATGTCGAGAATAGTATCTTTGGCTACCACCGTCACCTCGTGTTTAGCACTATCGTTGGTTAAGGCGGTGTAGGCGGCCGCCGTATCAGCCACGACATGGCGGTTGGTCAGGGCGAGACCGTCGGTTGAAATAATAAAACCCGTTCCGCCGCCAACCTCGCGTTTTTCGGTGCCGCGTCCACGCTCCCGCGGGATCTGGAAGTTGAAGGGGCCGAAGAAATCATAGTAACGCTCGATGGTCGGCACATCCTTGGTGACGACAATGGAAAAGACGGCCGGATCAGCTTTCTCCACCGCGGCCGTGACGAGTGATTCTTCAGAGAGCAACAGCGGTTCGGCAGTTTTTTGAGGCGCCGCCGCGGCCGGGCTCAAAGCGGCGGCGTCCAGCTTTAATTCTGCTAGGTAGTGAGAGGCGAAATAGCTAAAAATGCCAATAACAATTACGCCACCAAAACCGCCGGCGATGAATGGTTTGAACCAGGATTTATCAACTTTTACCATGGGCTTAATTATTTTGTATGATATTATATAAGAGCAACGGGTGAATGCAAATCAATGAGCCTGCGGGTTTTAATGTTTGGCTGGGAATTCCCGCCGCAAAACAGCGGCGGGCTGGGAACGGCTTGTCAGGGTTTAACGCGGGCGCTCGCCGGCGCCGGCGCCGAACTGATTTTTGTTCTGCCGCGCCGTTTTGATGTTAAAGCGTCTTGGCAGCGCGTCATTTTCGCCGACGACGTCAGCAGTTTTAATCTTCTTACTGTCAAGGCCGCGCTCTCGCCCTACCTAACAGTTGATGGTTACGCCCGTCGTCGGGCCGGCGCCGACCCGCTCTACGGCCCGGACTTAATTTCCGAAGTCTATCGTTACGCCGCCGCCGCCGCCGACCTGACGCGCGGCGAGCGTTTTGATGTGATCCACGCCCACGACTGGCTTTCGTTTCCGGCTGGTCTTCGGGCCAAAGAGGTCAGCGGCAAACCTTTGATTGTCCATGTTCATGCCACCGAATTTGATCGTACTGGCGGCAACGGCGTTAACCCCGAGGTCTACGCGATTGAGAAAGAGGGGATGACTCGGGCTGATCGCGTGGTGACGGTCAGTCACTTTACCAAAAATTTGGTCACGCGCCACTACGGCGTGCCGGACTATAAGGTGACGGTGGTGCACAACGGGATTGATTTTGAAGTTAAACCGCGTCTCGACGAACGGCTCTCGGCGTTGAAACGCCGAGGCGAGCGTTTGATCCTTTTCGTTGGCCGGATCACTCTGCAGAAGGGGCCGGATTATTTTCTGCAAGCCGCGCGACGGGTGATTGATTTAGAACCGGGAGTCACCTTTGTCATGGTTGGCTCCGGCGATATGACCGGACAAATTGTTGAACAAGCCGCGGCGCTCGGCTTGGGTCAGCGTTTTATCTTTGCCGGGTTCCTGCGCGGAGACGAGCTCGACGCGATCTATCAGGCGGCTGATCTCCTGGTGATGCCCTCGGTCTCCGAACCCTTTGGCCTGACGCCGCTCGAGTCTCTGGCTAATGGCACACCGGTGTTGGTTTCGCGTCAGTCGGGCGTGTCCGAGGTGCTCCGTCACGCCCTCAAAGTTGATTTCTGGGATATTGATGAGATGGTCAATCAAATCATTGCGGTGCTCCGGCACCCGCCGCTTAAGCGGACACTGGCCGTTTATGGTCAAACCGACGCCCGCCGCGTTACCTGGTCTGCCGCCGCCGAGAAGTGCTTGAATATCTACCGTTCTCTTGTCGGTGCGGTTTAATTTGCTAAAATATATTCATGCCCTCGGTCTGTTTTTATTTTCAAGTTCATCAGCCACGGCGGGTAAAGAAATACCGCATTTTTGACATCGGCCGCGAACCGGACTATTTCAACGACAATTCCGAAAGCAATTTGAACAACGAGCGGATTATTCGGAAGGTGGCCGGCAAATCGTATTTGCCGGCCAACGCCGTTTTACTGGAGCTACTCAAATGTCATCCGGAATTCCGCGTCAGTTTCTCTTTCTCCGGGGTGCTTTTGGAACAACTGGCCGACTGGGCGCCCGAGGTACTTGATTCTTTCCGGAAATTAGTCGCGACTGGCCGGGTGGCGGTCCTGGCCGAGACTTACCATCATTCGCTGGCCTTTTTCTATTCTTTAGCCGAGTTTGAACATCAAGTGGTAGCACACGGCGAATTGATTCGTCGGATTTTCGGCGTTCGGCCAAAAGTTTTTCGCAACACCGAGTTGGCGTACAACGATAACCTCGGCCGTTGGGCCGAGCGCGCGGGTTACCTCGGAGTGCTCGCCGAGGGCTGGGATAAAGTGCTCGGCTGGAAAAGCCCCAACTTCTTGTACCGTCCGGCCGGTACCAAACGGATTAAACTCCTGCTTAAGAATTACCGGCTCTCGGACGACATCGCCTTTCGCTTCTCGGAACGTTCCTGGTCCGAGTGGCCGCTTGATGCTCCCAAGTTCGCTGGCTGGGTTAATGCCGTGAACGGACAAGGTCAAGTTATTAACCTCTTTTTGGATTATGAAACCTTCGGCGAGCATCAATGGGCCGATACGGGCATTTTCCATTTTCTGCGCCAACTGCCGCCGGAAGTTTTGAAGTATCCGGATAATGACTTTGTCACCGTCGAGGAGGCCAGCGCGCGCTATCCGGCGATGGACGTCTTGACGGTGCCGGAAGTGCTGACTTGGGCCGATACCGAACGTGACCTCTCGGCCTGGACCGGCAATGAGCTGCAGACCTCGTCGCTGGCGGCACTCTATGACCTGGAGCCGGCCGTACTCGCCTTCGGGGATGACAATCTAATCGGCGCTTGGCGTCGGCTTCAAACCTCCGATCACTTTTACTATATGTGTACCAAGTGGTTTGCCGACGGCGATGTCCATGCTTACTTTAATCCTTATGCCTCTCCCTATGAGGCCTATATCTCTTATACGAATGCTTTAAATGATTTGCGTTTACGGGTGGAAGAGTTAAAATTTAATCATGTCGAAAGTTAAAAAAATACTTAAGAGGAATAGAAAGAAGTCAAAACTTTTAATCGTCAACGGCGCGAACGCCTTTTGGGTTCACCAAGGACCGATCCTGCGCAGTCTCTGGGATTTGGCCCAGTTCTTGGAAATTATTACCGAGGAACAGTTCGTCTATCATACCAAGCGTGACGGCAATGATTTTGCCCGTTGGGTGGGTGAAATTATTCAAGACAAGATTTGCGCCGGCGCCTTAACGCGAGCCAAAACGCGTCGGGCGGCGCTCGCCGCCCTACGCCGCGCCTTGACCCGTTACGATGTCTAAGGCGCTGACGCTTGGCAACGGCAAGCTCTTAATCAATCTCGGCCCGAGGGCCGAGGTACGCGATTTATATTTTCCGTATGTCGGTCTGGAGAATCATATCGGCGGTCACCTGGCTCACAGTTTGGGTGTTTTCGCCGACGGCCGGATGTCGTGGTTGGCTGATCCAGCTTGGGACATCGTGATTGAATCGGAAGATGATGTGCTGGCCGGCAAGATTCGGGCCGACAACCGTTCCTTGGGGGTTTCACTGTTCCTGACCGATCTGGTTTATAACGAGAAAAATATTTTTATCCGCAAGGCGGTGGTGAAGAATTTATCCGCCAGCGGCGGACTCCGGACGATTAAAATTTTCTTCCACCATCAGTTTGAAATTTATGAGTCGCATACCGCGCACACCGCTTACTTTGATCCCGCGTGTCGCGCCATCATTCATTACCGCAACCGCCGCGTCTTCCTGATCAACGCCACGCTTGAAGGCAAATCATTTGATGATTACTCGACCGGTGTGTTCGGGGCCGAGGGCAAAGAGGGCACGCATAAGGATGCGGAAGATGGCGCGCTCGCCAAAAATAATATCGAGCACGGACAAGTGGATTCGGTAATTGGCTTGACAGCCGAGCTAGCGCCGTTGGAGGAGAAAATCCTTTATTATTGGATGGCGGTGGGAGAGGCGATCAGCGAAGTGGCGGCCCTCAACGACTATGTTTTTAAGCTTGGCCCCGGCCACTTGGTGGAAACAACCAAGAATTTCTGGCGGGCCTGGGTCAATCGGCGGCGGTTCAGTTTCCACGGTTTGACGCATGAGGTGGTGCGTTTATTCAATAAATCGCTTTTGATTATCCGGGCGCATGTCAGTCACAACGGCGCGATTATCGCCTCCGGCGATTCCAACATTTGGCAGAAGGGCAAAGACACTTACGCTTATGTTTGGCCACGTGACGCGGCGGCGGCGGCCCTGGCGCTCTCCGCCGCCGGCGACACCAATGTGGCTCGTCTCTTCTTCACCTTTTGCAACAACGTGCTGTCACCGGACGGCTACTTTATGCATAAATACAGCCCCGACGGATCGCTCGGCAGTTCTTGGCACCCGTGGCTCCGCGATGGCGAGCGGCAGTTGCCGATCCAAGAAGACAGCACGGCACTCGTACTCTGGACGCTCTGGCGGCATTACGAGATTTCCAAAGATTTGGAATTTATCGAAGAAGTTTACAATTCCTTGATCAAGAAAGTGGCGGATTTTCTGGTTTTATATCGTGACGAACGGACAGGTTTGCCCCAACCGAGTTATGATCTCTGGGAGGAAAAATGGGGTGTGGCCACTTATACCGCCGCCAGCGTCTACGGGGCCCTCGCCGCCGCCGGCAACTTTGCTCGTCTTCTCGGCAAGGTGAAAAGCGAGAATCTTTATTTTGACGCGGCGGCCGCCATGAAAAACGGCATCCTTAAATATCTCTATGATGAATCGCGGGATTATTTTGTCAAAATGATCGCGCCCGGGCGGGAAGAAATCGTTTATGATTATACGATTGATGTGTCGAGTGTTTATGGCCTGGCGGCTTTTGGTGTTTTGCCGTTTGCCGATGAACGAGTCAAACGAGCGATGGCGGCGGCGGAAACGGCTCTGGCCGCGCGGCCAGGGATTGGCGGGTTGGCGCGCTATGAGAACGATGCTTACAATCGGGTCTCGCCCACCCTCGCTGGCAACCCGTGGTTTATTAGCACTTTATGGCTCGCTCAATATTATATTCAGATGGCCGCGGCCGAGAGTGATCTTGCTCGAGTCAAAGATTTACTTAACTGGTGTACGCGGTATGCCGAGCGCTCGGGGATCATGTCGGAGCAGTTGCACCCCGTGACTGGCCAGCAGCTTTCGGTCGCGCCGCTGGTTTGGAGTCACGCCGAGTTTGTGCGGACCGTCATTGCTTATCTGGATAAATTAGAAGCACTCGGCGTCTGCCAGGCCTGTAATCCGGTATACTAGTCGGGTGCGATTTAGGGTTGAAAAAATATTAAGAAATTCACTGGCGCGAGCTGGTCGAATTGAGACGGCGCATGGGGTGATTGAGACGCCGGCGTTTGTGCCGGTCGCCACTCAAGCGGCGTTTAAGGGAGTAACGCCCGAGGCGGCTAAAGCCGCGGGGACGCAGGTAATTTTTGCCAACACTTTCCATTTGCATCTTTCGCCAGGAGAATCGGTGGTCAAATCAGTCGGTGGTCTTCACCAATTTATGAATTGGTCAGGGCCGATTATGACCGATTCCGGCGGGTTTCAAGTTTTCTCGCTCGGGGCGGCGTACGGGCAGGGGGTGTCGAAGGTAGCTAGTTCGGCCCAAGACCAAGGACTCTCCTTGGGGCATCCTCTTAAGGAGAGTCCTTATGATGGTTCTGATCAAAAATTCAGCCAAGTTTCCTCGCTTGTCAAAATAGACGACGACGGCGTTACTTTCCGCTCGCCGCGGGACGGCTCGCTCCGCCGTTTGACGCCGGAATCTTCGATTGAGATTCAACACGATTTAGGGGCCGACATTATTTTGGCGTTTGACGAATGCACTTCGCCGAGGGCGTCGTATGACTATCAGCGTCAAGCGCTCGCGCGCACGCATCGGTGGGCCGAGCGGAGTATGATCGAGCACCGACGATTATCAAGGGTGACCCTTAAAGAAGTCCCAAGGGTCACCCTTGGTGATGCTCCGGCGTTGTTCGGGATTGTCCAGGGCGCCCGTTTTTCAGATTTACGTACTGCCAGTGCCCAATTTATGTCAACACTCGGTGTTGACGGTTTTGCCATCGGCGGTTCTTTCAATAAAGAAGATATCGGGGCGGTGGTGGCGCTGGTCAACCGCCAGTTGCCGTCTGATCGGCCAAGACATTTGCTTGGTATTGGTGAAGTCGAAGATATTTTTGCGGGAGTGGCAAATGGTGTGGATACTTTTGATTGCGTAACGCCGACTCGGTTAGGCCGACATGGAACAGTGGAAACTAAACAAGGGCGAATCAATTTAATATCTAGCAAATTCAGCGCTGATTTAAAACCGATTGAAGCTGATTGCGGTTGTTCAACTTGCCAGAATTATACTTGCGCTTATTTAAGCCACTTGTTTCGATCAAGAGAAATGTTGGCCACTACTTTGGCTTCGATTCATAATCTCTGTTTCTTCGTTTCACTCCTCACTCAAATCCGCCAAGCGATTTTTCAAGATACTCTCGACTTGTTTCGTGAACAATTTTTGGCCCGTTATTTATCCACTACTCAAATTTGACACCTAAACAAGGCGGTTCCACTCTCCTCTCTCCGGCCTGAACACGGAACCGTCTGGGGTTCCTGCAGTGATTTGCAGAAACCCCTTTTTGTTTGACCCCGTAGAAGCGTTTCGCTTTTTACGGGGTTTGAAAAAGTTTAGAGAGCAAGGTAGAGTGAGGCGGCATGAATACCGCCGGTTTTAAATTGCATCGCCCGTTTCAGCCGGCCGGCGATCAGCCGCCGGCGATTAAAAAGTTGCTGGCTGGTTTGAGGCGTGGCGACCGGCATCAAACTTTGCTTGGCGTGACCGGTTCGGGAAAAACTTTTACCATGGCTAATGTGGTCGCTGATTATCAGAAGCCGACCCTAGTCATTGCGCACAACAAGACTCTCGCCGCCCAATTGGCCCAGGAGTATAAAGACTTTTTTCCCGAGAACGCCGTTCATTATTTTGTTTCTTATTACGATTATTATCAGCCGGAGGCCTACATCGCGGCGACCGATACTTATATCGAGAAGGACGCGATGATTAATAAGGAGATTGATCGCCTTCGCCACGCTTCAACTCAAGCTCTTCTCTCGCGCCGAGATGTAATCATTGTTGCTTCCGTGTCCTGCATTTATGGTCTCGGCAGCCCGAAGGATTATGAGGCGGAGAATCTCAAATTGGCCGTCGGCGACAAAATTTCCCGCTCTGATCTCGTTCGCCGTTTGGTTAAAATACACTACGAACGGACCAATGCCGATTTGACGCCAGGCACTTTTCGCGCCATTGGCGAGGTGGTGGAAGTGATGTCGCCGGCGTCTCAAGTGATTACGCGGATTAAATTAACTGATAGTTTAGTGACCGAGCTAGTTGAGATTAATTCAGTGTCGCGCGAGATTATGGCGGAGTTGGAGACAGTTTTTCTCTTTCCGGCTAAGCATTTTATCACCGGCGGCGCGGCGCGTCAGCGCGCGGTTAAGGCGATCCGCGCCGAATTCAAAGACCAGCTGAAAAAATTAGAACAAGGCGGTAAATTTCTAGAAGCCGAGCGCTTGAAACGCCGCACCAATTATGATTTGGCTCTGGTTCGCGAGGTCGGTTATTGTTCAGGGATTGAGAATTACTCACGTCACTTATCTGGTCGGCCGGCCGGCATGCCGCCCGATACCTTGTTGTCTTATTTTTCGGCTTCGGCGAGAGGAAATCAGATTTCCACAGGGAAATCTGATTTCCTGACCATTATTGATGAATCCCATGTGACGGTGCCGCAAATTGCCGGCATGTACAGCGGCGATCGGAGTCGCAAACAGACGCTTATCGAGCACGGTTTCCGTCTGCCTAGCGCTTTGGATAATCGGCCCTTGACCTTTGAAGAGTTCAACGCGCGGGTCGGGCTTATCATTTACACGAGCGCCACGCCGGCTGGTTATGAGCGGCGCGTCAGCACGCAAATTATTGAACAGATTATCCGGCCGACTGGTTTGGTGGATCCGGAGATTGAGGTGCGGCCGATCACCCCATCAAGGGTCACCCTTAAAGAAGCCCCAAGGGTGACCCTTGGGCAAGTTAAAGATTTTATTGTTGAAGCAAAACAAGAAATCGCCAAGGGTCATCGCGTTCTCGCGACCACTTTGACAAAAAAAATGGCCGAGGATCTGAGCTTCTACTTAAAAGAACAGGGGATTAAGGCCGAGTATCTGCACAGCGAGATAAAAACGATCGAAAGGATTAAAATTCTGACTAATTTTCGCCGCGGCTCTGCCGCCGGGGGATTCGATTGTTTGGTGGGAGTTAATCTTCTGCGCGAGGGTCTTGATTTGCCGGAAGTGACCTTGATTGGAATTCTGGATGCCGATAAGGAAGGATTTTTGCGTTCGGCGGTATCACTTATTCAAACGATCGGCCGGGCGGCGCGCAATGTGGCGGGACGCGTTATTCTCTATGCCGATCAAATCACCGATTCAATGAAAGGAGCGATTGATGAGACCAATCGGCGACGGGAGAAACAAGTGGCTTATAATCGTGAGCATCATATTACTCCGAAAACGATTATCAAAAAGATTAGCGACATCAGCGAGGGGATTGAGAATGAACGACAAAAAGCGCTGGCTGATTTGGTTAAGCTTGACCGCGCGACTTATGGCGGCAACACTAGAAAAATAATCAAAGAGAAAGAGCGTCAAATGCGCGAAGCCGTCAAAGAACTTGATTTCGAAACCGCCGCTCTCCTGCGGGATGAGATCAAATTATTGACGGAGAAGAAAAACTGACGGAGAAGAAAAACCAAACTAAAAAATAGAAATGTTACTACAATCACAACGGCCGTAGGATTTTGTCGTAATTTTATTTTTTTAATTTGAATCTGATTAACAATTCCGGTTCGTTGGTTATTTTATCAACCAAGAAATTTATCTCGTCAGTGCAAGGATAAGGCTGGATGAACACTGATTGCTGGAATTCTCGGAAACCGATTTCTTTCAATTTTTCTCGTAGCGCGTCGCGGGCTCGCCGATGTTTCTCCGGTATATCAAAAAAGACTATTCGCCATTTCCGATCCCACTGGCTAGTTTTTTTGATTTCCATCTTGTCAATTAAGTAACAGTAAAACTTTAAATCCAACGGTCGTGGAAAATTGGGAGCATTTAATTTTGTGTCGCAAGTGACATAACACAATGAAAGAAAAAAGCCACCGGCGACTCGGGCGAGTCGAGGGTGGCTTGTTGGTTCAGAGGTGTTGCACAGATTTAGAAGAATGGGCTATCTCCTAAAATGGCGGCTATGGCCAGAATGATACATATAACTAGGCAAATCAATCCCACCGTAATTTCATATTTCTCATCTTCGTTCATTTCAGCTTTCTTTCTGTTGTCAAACAACCATCAGTTTTCAAGGTTTGTCTAGCTACACCAGACTCTATATTAAAACAAGCATACCAAATTATTTTTGTCAAATTTTGCTTGGTGTGATAGGATTTATACTCGCTTAATTATGGAAGACAAAATAATTATTAGGGGGGCGCGGACGCATAACTTAAAGAATATCAATCTCGAGTTGCCGAGAAATAAATTAATTGTTTTCACCGGTTTGTCTGGTTCCGGAAAATCATCGCTTGCTTTCGACACTATTTTTGCCGAAGGCCAGCGCCGCTATGTGGAGTCGCTATCGGCTTACGCGCGGCAGTTCCTGGATCAAATGCAAAAGCCAGATGTGGACGAGATCCGCGGTTTGTCGCCGGCCATTGCCATTGATCAGAAATCGCGCTCGGGCAATCCGCGCTCGACGGTGGCCACCATCACCGAGATTTATGATTACCTGCGGGTGCTCTACGCGCGGATAGGAAAAGCGCATTGTCTCATCTGCGGCCGGTTGATTGAGAGACTCTCGCCCTCCGAGATCGTGGCGTTTATTGAGAAAAAGGGGCGACCGCTGACTATCCTCGCGCCAGTGGTTCGCGGCCGTAAGGGCGAGTATTACCAATTGCTTTATGATTTGTTGGCTAAGGGTTACGAGACGGTGGTGATTGATGGTAAACGGTTGAAACTGCGGCAGAGGGTTGTTTTGGCTAGGAATAAAAAACATCAGATTGATATACTGATAGATGATTTCAACCGTCAGGGAACAATCGAAGATGGACGATTGATGGAAGCAGTGGAACGGGCGCTGGTCGAAGCCGATGGCCTGGTTAAAATTGCCGCTGGCGGCGAAGAGACGATTATGTCCACGCGCTTTGCTTGCTCGGCGGACGGTTTTTCCTATCCGGAGATTGAGCCGCGCCTTTTCTCTTTCAACTCGCCTTACGGCGCCTGCCCGGCCTGCCGCGGTTTGGGGACTAAACATTTCTTCGGCGAGGAGATGTGTAGAGTGTGTTCTGGCGCCCGCCTGCGACCGGAGGCGCTGGCCGTGCGGATCGGAGGAAAAAATATTGTTGAGCTTAGTGCTCTCGCCATTGACGCCGCCGCGGCCTTCTTTGACGAGGTTAAACTCTCAGTCAAGGAGCGTGAGATCGCCAAGGTAGTGATCAAAGAAATTACCGCCCGGCTCAAATTTCTACTCGATGTTGGACTCGATTACCTGACGCTTGATCGGCGAGCCCATACGCTTTCCGGCGGCGAGTCGCAACGGATCCGACTGGCCTCGCAGTTGGGCTCACGGTTGGTCGGTACCTTGTATGTGCTTGATGAACCGACGATTGGTCTGCATCCTCGCGACAACGAGCGGCTGATTAAAACTTTGAGCGAGTTGCGGAACCTCGGCAACACCATCATTGTGGTTGAGCACGACGAGGACACAATTTTTTCCTCCGATTATCTGGTGGATATTGGTCCGGGCGCGGGCGTCCACGGCGGCCGGATTGTCGTTTCTGACTACACCGACAGTTTGTTGGCCAGTCGGAGTTTGCCGCCAGGCCAGTCACTGACGCTCGATTACCTCTGGGGCGATAAATCAATTCCCGTGCCGTTGAAACGTCGGACGAGTGAGAAAGGAGCGATCAGAATTCGGGGCGGCAATATTTTTAATATAAAAAATCTTAATCTTGATCTGCCGTTGGGTCGGCTGGTCGGGGTGACCGGCGTGTCTGGTTCAGGTAAATCGTCTTTAATCTATGAGTTGCTTTATAAAAATTTTCAGGCTCGTTTCGACCGGCGCTATCGTTCCAACGAAATCTTCCACTGCCGCGAGTTTGCCGGCACCGAGTATCTGTCGCGGGCGGTACTGATTGATCAATCGTCGATCGGCCGGACGCCGCGTTCCAATCCCGCCACCTACACCGGGGCCTTTACCTTTATCCGCGAACTCTTCGCCGCCACCGAGGCGGCCCGCCTCCAAGGTTGGTCAGCCAGTCGCTTCTCTTTTAATGTTAAGGGCGGCCGTTGCGAAGCTTGCCGAGGTAACGGTCTTATTGCCGTCGAGATGCATTTTTTGCCGACTGTTTATATTGAGTGCGAAGTTTGTCGCGGCCGGCGTTTTGACAAAGAAACTCTCGCCGTTAAGTATCAGAAGAAAAATATCCACCAGGTTTTGCGAATGACAGTCGAGGAAACGCTCGAATTTTTCCACGATATTCCGGCGGTGGCCGATCGGCTGAAAACTCTGAATGAGGTTGGGCTTGACTATCTGGAACTCGGCCAGCCGGCGACGACGCTCTCCGGCGGCGAGGCCCAGCGGATTAAAATTTCTTCCGAGCTCTACCGGCCATTTACCGAGAAGACGATCTATCTTTTAGATGAACCGACGGTCGGTCTGCATTATGAGGATGTCCGTCATCTGATTTCGATTCTCCACAAGTTGGTGGAACGGGGAAATACCGTCGTGGTGATCGAGCACAATATGGAAGTAATTAAGAATGTCGATTATCTAATTGATTTGGGTCCAGGGGGCGGCGAGCGGGGCGGCAAAATAGTCGCCCGCGGTACGCCGGAAGAAGTGGCCTACGCGCCCGGCTCGCCGACCGCCGCCTATTTGAAAAGAGCGCTCAAACATCGTGTTGAAAAAAGAAAAAATTAAACATTTGCCGGATCAACCCGGGATCTATTGGTTCAAACGCGGGCGGGACATTCTCTATCTCGGTAAGGCGGCGTCGCTCCGCGATCGAGTGCGGAGCTATTTCTCCTCGGCCGAGCTTGGAGCGAGCCGCGGGCCTAGACTAGTGCGGATGATGGCCCTGGCCACGGGCCTTGGTTTCCAGGTGACGGATTCAGTCTTAGAGGCCCTATTGCTTGAAGCCCGGTTGATCAAGAAATATCAACCCAAGTACAATGTCAAAGCCAAAGATGACAAAAGTTTCTGGTACGCGGTGATTACCAAAGAAGCCTGGCCGCGGGTGCTCTTGGTGCACGGTAAAGATTTAACTTTAATATCCTCTACGGTTTTCGGTCCTTTTCCGAACGCCAGCGAACTCCGCGTCGGCCTGACGATTATCAGAAAAATTTTTCCCTTCCGCGATTATTGCCAGCCCAATGCGGGCAAACCTTGTTTCAATTATCAACTTGGTTTATGTCCGGGCGTGTGCGTGGGGGAAATCAGCGTCGCCGATTATCAAAAGATCATTAAGCAAATCACCTTGCTTTTCCTCGGCCGGAAGCCGGTATTGCTTAAACATTTGCGGCAAGCTATGCGCCGGGCCGCCCGTCGCCAAGAATTTGAAGAAGCTGTCTTGGGGCGGAATAAAATTTCGGCTCTGGAGCATTTTCAAGATGTGGCGTTGATCAAAATTGATAAGTTGGATGTCCCACCGGCCAGGATCGAAGCTTATGATGTTGCCCACCTCGCGGGCGGGAGTGCCGTGGGAGTGATGGTGGTAGCCGAGAACGGAGAATTAACGAAGAGCGAGTATCGAAAATTCAAAGTCGGTCACAGGGCTGATGATTTGGCGAATCTGCGGGAAGTTCTTGAACGAAGACTTACTCATCACGAATGGCCAAGTCCAGATTTGCTTGTGGTTGACGGGGGATTGAATCAACTAAACGCCATTAAAACCGTTTTAACCAAAGCAAAAATTGTTATACCGATCGTGGCGGTGGTCAAAGATGAACGGCATCGGCCGAAGCAGATCCTCGGGCTGCCGGGGACGCCTCTAAACGTTGAGGAACGCCGGCTGATTTTTTTGCTTGACGCCGAGGCCCATCGTTTCGCTATCAGTTATCACCGCCAGCGCCGGAAAAAATTACACCACTTCTAACTTTTGCCAAGGGTGCCCCTCAGGGTGCACCCTCGGTGTTCCGCCCTCAATTCTTCAGGCGGGCGGAGTGTGTGTTGATTTTCCAGCTCGCTCAATGGGCTGGCGGAAAATTATTTTGGGACTATTCGAAAAATCCTATCATCGGATATTGATGGATTGCCTCGGCCATCACGATTAGAAGTTGAAAAATAAATTAAACCCTCAGGACTTTCGGTGACATCACGGATGCGGCCATATTTTATTTCTTTCAATTTTTCGGCCGAAATAATTTTCTCATTATCATTTTCATCAAAAATAATTCTCATAAGCCCCTCTCCCACTAAAGCTCCAAAGAATAAATTATTTTTGAATTGTGAAAATACTTTTCCGGAATAAATCATTGCTGAAGCAGGGGCTTCCGCCGGTGTGAATATTTTTAAGGGTGCGACTGCATCTTCTTTTGTATTTTCGTGGGATACAAGAGGCCAACCATAATTACCCCCTTTCACAATATGATTTATTTCGTCGCCGCCAGCCGGACCATCAAATACAGATGGGCCATGTTCGGTTGAGTACATCTCGTCGGTTATTGGATGCCAAGCGATGCCCTGCGAGTTGCGGTGTCCGTAACTCCAAACCGGACTGTTTGAGAATGGATTATCTAATGGAATACTACCGTCATTGTTCACTCTTAATATTTTGCCGGCGAGCGAAGATAAATTTTGCGGCAATGCTTTATCAGTTGCATCTCCGGTCGTAATGTAAAGTTTTCTGTCGAGGCCGAAAGCAATACGACTCCCTGCATGAAATTTGGCTGCAGGAATTAAATCAATAACACTGCGCTCTAAAGAGATATGATCCTCTTTATCAATAAACGATACTACCTTAACAAACATCGCACTGTTTTTCAGATAAGCCATTGAAGCATAAACGCGATGATTTTTTTGATAGTCAGGATCAAGTGCTAATGACATCAGACCTTCCTCGCCAGTGCTACTCACTTCATCAAAAATGTGAAGCGGGAGCGCTAATAAATGTCCATTTTCAATCACCCTTAATCTGCCGAGTCTCTCGCTTATCAATATGCGATTAGGTGATGTAAAAACTATACTCCACGGCGTATTTAAGCCGGAGGCAACTTCTTCTATCGTGTAAGCAATCTGATTTACTTCTTTCTCGACGTCATTCGCTGGTTGTGATATTTCAACTGGTGTAGTTTTGACCCAAACCAAAAATAAGGCTAGGAGAATTATGACGATAGAAAAAATGGAAAAATTTATTTTTCTCATACGATTTTCTTTACCCTTTTTCTCAAGTTATATAAATAATACCAAAATGGGCTTACAACGACATCAAAAAAATCAGAGTGCGTTATCTCTTTACCACCGAATTTCTTTTTGAAATTTGTTAAGCCGTCCCAGCCCTTGTATATTTTGTTTTCAGTGGAGATACCGCCGAAATTGTAATAATCACAGTTAAGTTTTTTGGCGTGGCAAATTGCTTTCCATTGCGCTAAATAAGTCGGCGTACGATTCCTTTCGTCATTGCTTGAACCGCCAAAAACATAGTTGGCGACTTTCCCAAAAACAATAATGAGATCAATTGCTAAAATTTTTTGATCGTATTTCGCTATGGATAAATACGAGTTTATCTTGTAGAGATTTTGAAAAATAATTTTGTAGTAATCTTTTTGGTGAAGACTAAATCCATTTCTTTTCGCCGTTTCTAACATCAATTCGTAAAAAATCTCAAAATATTTTTCAAAATCTCCTGTTATTACTTCCGCGGTTATTCCTTTTCTTTCTGCCAATCGTATGGAGTAGCGCGTTTTTTCATGCATTGCCATAAGCAATTCGTTTTCGGATTTATCCAAATCTAAAAACCACTCTACGCGCGGCTGAAAATACGCCGAGTGATAGGTGTAAAAAGGAGCTTTGGTAAAAAGTTTTGAAAGAGTATCGCTCGGAACTAGCGGGGTGAAATCAAGCCGGACAAAAACGGCGTTCTCTGTTTTTGCAATTTGTTTTAATTCTCTACTGAGATTGGCAAAAAAGTCTTCCGAAAAATCTTTTATTACCGGTCCATAAGGTATGTAAAAATAGCTTTTGCCGAGCAAAAGTGGATACTTGACTAACTGAAAATAAGCGACAATTTTGTCGCCGTCATTTACTAAAAACCTTTTTACTGTTCTGACTAAACTTTTTTGCCAATCTCCATAAAAACTCGCCTGCGTAAATGGAATATTGTCGCAAAGATTACTTGGATCAAAATTTTCTTCGTTTCCGATTTCTCGGAACTCAAATTGTTTCATCATGTGGTTGGGTTTTGGTGCTCGCGGAGAGGAAACAGAAAGCTCCTCACGAGCGATAATCCTTTCGGACTACCCAATAACCTTTCGGCTATTGACCCAACCACGAGTGCTCAATGAGGAGCTTACTATCGTGGTTGGGAATTTTTTGCCATGCCCCGAGAAAAATCGTCGAGGTTTAGGCGGTTATATTTTCTATTCTGTATTCATGTTTTACATTTTATCTTATTTTTATGTTTCCCGCCAGCGCCGGAAAAAATTACACCACTTCTAACTTTTCCAATAGTAACCCTTTGGTGCTATAATGTTTACGGAATGGAATCGCCGGAACGGATTAGCTTACTTGAATTAAGTAAAATGCCAGTTAACCCGCTGGTGTTTTGGGGAGTGATTACGGTGGCGCTCGTGGTGGTGATGGCGCTGATCTTGAATTCCATCGGTGTCATTACCGGCGTCTACTGGCTGATTCTCGTGCCAGTGGTCGCCTATCTCGTCGTCATGGGTCTGTTTATCTTTTACCTGTTTAAACTGTATGCCGAACGCAATCGTCTGATGGTCGAGAAAATCCGGAGGGAAGAAACAAAGGTCGGAGAATTTAAAAAGCTTAACCAGGATCTCGAATTTTACGCCAAACAGCTGTTTGATAAAGATTTCGAACTGACGCTGGCGAACAAACGTCTGCAGAATTTGGAACAAGCCAAATCCAAATTCGTGTCCGTCACCACCCATCAATTACGCACGCCGCTCTCGGCGATCAAGTGGACTTTCCACATGCTGCTTGGCGGCAGTCTCGGCGTCGTCACCGATGAACAGCGCAATTTCTTGCAGAAAGGTTACGACAGCACCCAGCGCATCATCACAATTATCAATGATCTTTTGAATGTGGATTATATCGAGGCCGACAAGTCTGATTACAACTTTCTGGCGGTTAATCTGGCTGAATTGATTGACGGTATCATTTTTGAATTCATTAATATAGCGGAGAGTAAAAAAATCAAGCTAAGTTTTATTAAACCATCGAACCGTCTGCCGTCAGTGGTCGCCGACCCGGTTAAGATTAGCATGGTGTTGGAAAATTTGATTGATAATGCTCTTAAATACACGCCCCGCGACGGCCGGGTGACAATTGATTTAAGCGATGCTAGAATTAATAGCGCCCGGCCGAGTCTCGAAGTGATGGTGGCCGATACCGGCATCGGCGTGCCCGCCGTCGAGAAAGACAAACTTTTCCACCGTTTCTTTCGCGGTTCAAACGCGATCCGGCTCGAGCCGGATGGGACCGGCCTCGGACTCTTCATTGCCCGCGACATTGTCGAGAAGCACGGCGGCGAAATCTGGTTCGAGAGTAAAGATGGTGAGGGAACTAATTTCCATTTTACCCTGCCCATCTTTAAATGATACAATGATACAATGTACAATGAGTTTAAGTTATCAGTTTTAAATCAAATTAAACATGGACAATGCGAAAAAAACAGTGCTGATTGTTGAAGATGACGAATTCTTGCGTTCACTGACCGCCAAGCGGCTGGAAAAAGAGAATTATGCCATTGAGGTGGCGGTGGACGGCGAGAACGCGATTTCGGTTCTGGACACCTTGAAACCGGATATCATCCTGTTGGATCTCCTGTTGCCCGGTAAGGACGGATTTGAGGTCCTGAAAAAAATTCGTTCAACCGAGACCGTTAAAACCGTGCCCGTTGTCATTTTTTCCAACCTGGGCCAAAAAGAGGATATTGAAAAAGCCAAAGCCCTTGGGGTGGATGATTTCCTCATCAAAGCCAACTTTACTCTCGATGATGTCGTGGCGAAAATTAACAAACTGACCGGTAAATAATTTTTTATGCGCGTCGGGGTCCTGCGTGGCGGGCCTGGTTATGAATATAAAGTCTCTTTAGCCACCGGCCAAAGCGTCCTCCGGCATTTACCCGATGGCAAGTATGAAGGACGCGACATTCTAATTGATAAAAACGGGCTTTGGCACTTGGCTGGTTTGCCGATGACTCCGTCCCGGATCGCGAAACAGGTCGATGTTTTTTTTAACGCCCTGCACGGCGAGTTTGGCGAAGACGGCCAGGTTCAGCGGATTTTGGACAGTTTGCAAATGCCTTACACCGGTTCAGGTCTGGCGGCTTCGGCCCTAGCGATGCGTAAAGATCGGGCTAAGAACTTGTTCAGGCAGATCGGCCTGCGCGTTCCACCGGGTCTGGCTTTGGCCTCTTCAAACGGCGGCCAGTTGTTTGATCCCGAGGCCGCCAGCCGTCAGGTTTTTCAGAAAATTTCGCCGCCGTGGGTTGTTAAGCCAACTAACCGCGGTTCATCGGTCGGGCTCTATTTTGTCCGGACGCTTAGAGAACTGGCCGAGGCGCTGGCGGCGGCAAGCATCTACTCGGATACACTGTTGGTTGAGCATTACCTTCAAGGCCGCGAGGCCACTTGCGGGGTGGTAGATAATTTCCGCGGGCGAGACTTTTATCCCTTGCCGCCGGTCGAGATTAGGAGACCGGGCGGGAAGCCAGTTTGGACTTATAATGATAAGTATAGCGGCGAAACTGAAGAAATTTGCCCGGCCGCCTTTTCGGAGACAGAGAAACGAGAGATAGAGCGAATAGCGGTCGCGGCCCACCAGGCGCTCGGACTCCGGCATTACTCACGATCCGACTTTATTCTGACCTCGCACGGGATCTATCTTTTGGAGACCAACAGTCTGCCTGGGTTGACGAGTGAATCGCTTCTGCCCAAGGCCCTTGCGGCCGTGGGCACGAGTTATAGTGATTTTCTCGATCATGTTATTACTTTGGCCGTATCGCCCTGACGGGCCTGTAGCTCAATTGGCTAGAGCGCCACATTTGCAATGTGGAGGTTACCGGTTCGATTCCGGTCGGGTCCAAAAAATTCACCCCCGACCCTTTACAAAATTAAGTGGCAGTATTATAATAGCTAAAGCTAAGAAACGGGGTCGTGTTTCTGGGTAAAAATAAAATAAAATTATGACTGGAACTATTAAGACACTGACGGAGAAAGGCTTTGGCTTCATCGCTCGCGAGGGCGAAACCAAAGACCTCTTCTTCCATTCTAAGGACTTGAGCGGCGTAACTTATGACGAGCTCAAGGTCGGCGATACGGTTACTTTCGACGTCGTGGACGGCGAGAAGGGTCCGAGCGCCAAGAATGTGACCCGCGCTTAAGGCGTTGGTTAGATTGGGATAAAAACCGTCCCGCTGTAAGCGGGACGGTTTTTCCTATGATCAGGAAGAGTTTTTACTTCTTCGGACAAGCGGGACCGCCGGGGAGACCGCATACTTTGATTACTCCGCCGGAAGTTTGGGGGACTGTTTGGGTGGGTGATACTGCAGATGGGGGAGTTTCGCTTCTTACATCGGTGCTCGGGGAATCCTGCCCCGACGGAGGCGCTACGCAACTGATTTCAGGACCACGCAGTTCCACCAATCCGACCTTTCCTCCGCCGCCGTACATCATCACCGGCTCTCCCAGCTTGCCTCCCTTGACGTAGGTTATTGTTGGCTGGGGATCGTAAATGGGTGTGGCTCTAAAAAAAACTTTATCATAGCCTAACTTGACGCATGTGAATCGAGTCGTTATTCGATACTCTTCTGTGGCGCCAAGATCCGCTGCCTCAAGAATAACCTTAATTGGTTCAACGACCCCGTTTGTATAAATAGTGCTACTGTTTTCCCAAAGCTCCCATCGAGTGCCATTCCGAATTTCAATCGTTACTATTGTGAAGTTCCTCTCTTCTGGACGATACTCATTTTCCATATCGCGCGTTGTCACTTGGTACCTCGCTTCTCCCGTATCAGAATCTATTACGATTTTGGACAGTTGTTCATATTTTCTGGGAGTGATGACATGTGTGATGTTAAATGATTGTCCGATCGTGGCAGTAATATTCTCCTTGGGGATATGCTGTGCGTCAAAAATATACCGATCTATTAATAAAAGGTCGGAGAAGTGAGACAACGCGCCCGAGACTATGTATGTTCCACGTTCTTCGTCCGGCCGGAAATCCGCGACATCAAGAATCTCAACTTCTTTTTCTTCGCCCGAGTAAGTTAGAAAGATAGGCGAATATGCTTTGTTTTTGTCATAGGGCAATGTAATCGATATCGTTGCGGGCTTTGAAAAGGTGAGTCCGTCCGGCTCAAGTCTGTAAATCTTCACTGAAGCGGTGGGTTGGTTACTTTCTTTAAAAAAATCTGTGGGCGCGATTGCGGTTATCGTTATATCTTTGATCGCGCCACCCTCAAGAACTGCGTCTTTGGGTATGCGCAACTCTGCCGCGCCGTCTTGCGCGCGGATAACAAACGCGTCATCGGCTTTTTTCGGGAAAGCAAAGTATGCCCCCGCAAGCACCAACACAAGCAGAACCACTAAAAGAGAAAGCTTCTTCATGTGGGTATTGTACCGCTTCTTAGCGATACCGCAAGCATGTCCGGAGAAGTATACATTTTCGGAGGTTGAGCTCCTACAAATTCTGAATGGTGGACCCAGCGAGAATCGGACTCGCGCCTCGGCAATGCGAATGCCGCGTAATGCCATTTTACTATGGGCCCTTTAATCTTTAATCGGAGTGCCGGGATTTGAACCCGGAGTCACACGCTTGCCCGCCGGTGGCGGGAACCTACGAACCCCGCACCAATTTCTCCTATCGGGATGCCGAGATTCGAACTCGGGCCGCACGCACCCGAAGCGTGTATACTGCCACTATACTACATCCCGTTAAATTTGGTGCGGGGCGGGTCGTGCATGTTACCGTTACACCACACTCCGGCTGATGGGCGACAAAGGGATTGAACCTTTGACCTTTCGCGTGTGAAGCGAACGCTCTGCCACTGAGCTAGTCGCCCGGACCTCGGCTCAATGGACCTACGGGGAATCGGACCCCGACCCCATCCATGCCATGGATGTGTAATACCATTTTACTATAGGCCCCTAATATTTTGAAAAGATAGCACAATTTTGCTAGATTGAGAAATATTATGTCTCTAACCATCGGGATTGTCGGTTTGCCGAATGTGGGGAAATCCACGCTTTTCAACGCGTTGACCAAAAAGAGCGTGCCGGCGGAGAATTATCCGTTTTGCACCATTGATCCCTCGATCGGGATCGTGGCCGTGCCCGATGACCGTCTTATTAAATTAAGCGAATTTTCCAAATCGGCGAAAACTGTGCCGGCGGCGGTGGAGTTCGTGGACATTGCCGGGTTGGTGAAAGGTGCGGCGAAAGGTGGAGGATTGGGTAATCAATTTCTTGCTCACATCCGCGAAGTGGACGCGATTGCTCATGTGGTGCGTGTGTTTACCGATAAAAGCATTACGCATGTGGAAGATCGGATTGATCCGCTCGCGGATGTAGAAATTATCAATTTGGAATTGCAACTGGCCGATGAGCAAAGTCTGGCCCGCCGAGCCGAGCGAAGTAAAAAAGATAAAAATTTGCCGCCGTTGCAACTTTTGAGCCAGAAGCCAGTACTCTACGTGATTAATACCTCGCAAGCTAGTGAGAATATGGATGTCAAGTTGCCCGGCCGATCGGTTAAGATAGATCCCATCTTTGGCACTGGTTTGGGTGAGTTGATTCGTGTCGGATATGAGTTACTTGATTTGATCACTTTTTTCACCACCGGCAATGATGAGACGCGGGCTTGGACGATTAAGGGCGGCAGTACCGCGTCCGAGGCGGGC
>Ga0209541_10003154_pt1 | contig 30629 bp, 29 predicted proteins | sample RifCSPlowO2_01_FD_184027 | JGI IMG/M metagenome (GOLD analysis project Ga0209541, IMG submission 184027) | Groundwater microbial communities from Rifle, Colorado - Rifle CSP2_plank lowO2_0.1 (SPAdes) (version 2) | ecosystem: Environmental > Aquatic > Deep subsurface > Groundwater | place... | reverse complement strand
AAATATGTACGATTTAACCTTGGTTTTAAAGACTGATTTGACGGAAGAGAGAAAACAAGAAATTTTAAACTACGCACAAGAGACGATCAAGAAAAGTTCTCTGGAATCTAGTGAATTTAAAATTAATCACTTAGGTGAGAAGAAACTTGTTTTGCCAGTCAAAAAAAATTTGGCGGGGGATTTTTGGCAGATAACCTTTTCCGCAAAACCTTTTCAGACAAAAACCCTAAATGAAAAATTAAAGATAATTGAAGAGGTGCTTAGATTTTTGCTAGTTAAATTGGAAAAAGACACAAAGGGAGGTGATAAAGAAAAAAACTAATTCAAAATAGAAATTTATTGATTTAGGAGGAGTTTATGTCTACAAGGAGTTTGAATAAAGTAATGTTAATCGGTAATTTAACTCGCGACCCGGAGCTACGTTATACCCCAAATGGTACCGCAGTTTGCTCTTTTGGTTTAGCAACGAACCGAAGTTGGATTCCATCTGATTCTAGCGAAAGACGAGAGGAAGCTGAATTCCACCGCATAGTTGCTTGGAACAAACTAGCGGAACTTTGTGCCCAACTTTTAAGCAAAGGTAGAAAAGTTTATATTGAAGGTAGACTGCAAACGAGAAGTTGGGAATCACCAAGCGGTGAGAAGCGCCAAGGAACCGATATCGTTGCGGAAGATATGGTTATTTTAGATTCAAAACGAACAGAAGCAAAAGAAACCGAAGTCAAGATGGAGGTAGAGGAAGGTCAAGAACCTTCCCAAGTAGAAAAAGAACCAGAGTTAGTAGAGGAAAAAGAACCCGCACAAGATTTAGAACTAGAAAAAGAGGAAAAGGAAACCAAGAAGGATAAGAAGGTTAAGGACACGCAGGAAGCCGATATCGATGTTGAAGATATTCCTTTTTAAAGGAGTTAAGGTTAAAACTTAAGAGGTGGATTGAATTTAACTTCCACTAACTTACTATGATCCAAAAAAAAGTAAATATTATTGGTAGATATACAAGAAAAAAGTGCGTCTTTTGTAAAGAAGATTTAGAGCCAAGTTGGCTCGATACCAGTAGACTCCATTATTTTATTACTGAAAGAGGTAAGATAATTCCTCGTCTAAAAACGGGAACGTGTATCACGCACCAAAAGAAACTCGTAAAACAAATAAAGCAATCAAGATTTTTGTCCCTTTTACCAATTACCCAAAAGGTATAAGGAGGAATTAAACGTTGTAAATTAATTAAGGAGCTGCTTTGATTTTAAAAAATAATCGAGCTGAATTTTTAATAATTGATGTTGGAAGTGCCTGGAGCAAAGGTTTTTTAGTTAATATAAACCGCTCTTTTGAAACAATCATAAAAATTGAAGATAAAATTTCCCTACCAACATCAATAGGTCAACTTGATCTAACAATTAATTTAATTACCAACAAGTTCAAATTAAAAGAAATTCCAGTTATTTTAAGTGGAAAATTAGACGGATTGGCACTTCTTGCAAGGGATAATAAATATTTCTGGATCGAACCCGAGGAGGCGGAATTATCCAAAAATCGGTTTTTTGGTTCCCAAACCCTAATTTTCGATGCTGGTGCTCACCTCTACAATGAGGTTTCAAAGCTTTCCGATATTGATCGAATAAACTCTTTTTTGACAGAAGCTACTTCTCATATCGAAACTGAAAATTATATAGCCAACAAGAAGATTTACCCCCATTTATTACCGGAGAATAATTTGCAGCTTCAAATCGAAGAAGGGTTTTCAAGACTGGTTTTGCAAAAAAAACTTAAACAAAATACCGGGGCCCTAATTTTAACCGGAGGGGTTTTATCTAATCATCCAAAGATGACCTCTTTAATTCTGCTTGTTTTGGACGCTCTTGACGAGGAAATACTCCAAATCTATCTGGATAAAGAACAATTTATACCATCTTTAGGGGTATTGCTCTCCTTTTTAAAATTAAACACTACTTTGAGGTTGCAGCCAGAAATAATTAATTTAGGAGCAGCTGTTCAAATAGGGGCAAGGGAAGTTATTTTAGATTCTGGTGACGGGGGGCAGAAAATTACAATTAAAGAGGAGGACATCGTTCGTTTACCCGCGAAGGAAGGGGTGTTTTTGAAATTAGAATTTAAAAGAGGTAGTAAAAAAATTGTAGCTAGTCTTTTGGGGGGAAGTACGGGGTTGTTTTTAGACAGTAGAAAAAAACCAATTAACACTGGTGAGGTAGATACAGCCCAAAATCTAAAGTGGCGCGCGGCCGTTGGGGAGGAGAAATGAGGCAGAGTCTCTTTTATAAATAAAATGATTTGTCGGGTGGCTCGTCGATTGACAAAAAGAAGGAAAATTCTCCTTGAGCGTAAATTTCCGGCTAAAGCAAAAGTTACGGTTGGTATTGGTGAACACATCATGGCGGAAACTGTTATCGGTCAGGCTCAAGTGAGTAGTGGGCAGCGCCTAGTTAAAATTGCCCAAATTTTAGAAGTGAGAGGCAGCGACGTCCCTAAATATTTACTTAAAAAAGAGGGCGAGCGGATTTATAAAGGAGAAATTTTGGCAAGCCGCAAAACGCTGTTTGGCACAAAGGCGTGTGTTTCCCCGAATGACGGTGTTTTTGAATCTATTGAAGGTGGTATAGCGATGATTAAACTTTTGCCAGTTCCTGTGAAAGTGGCGGCTGGTGCCAAGGGAAAGGTTGTTCAGATAAAAGAAACAGCCGTGATTATCGAGGGAGAAGCCGCGCAAGTTTTTGGGACACTCGGAATTGGTTTTGATAGAGAAGGAGCGATTAAAATAGTGGCTAAACCAGACGAGTTTATCTTACCTAACTTAGTAGATCATACCGCTCGTGACAAGATTTTGGTTGGGGGTGCTTGCGTTGGTCGAACCACGATTGAAAAAGCAGTTACGCTCGGAGTTTCGGGAATTGTAGCAGGAGGAATTTCTTACCGGGACTATTTAAGTTTGGGAGAAAATAGTGATATTGGGGTGACAATTCTTATTTTGGAGGGTTTTGGAATTATGCCAATCAGTTCAGATTTATGGGAGATGCTGCAAAAACTTGAGAATAATTATGCCTTTTTAAGTGCTAGGGAGCGTAGCCTAACCGTGCCGCTTTCGTTTAGTAATCATGCCCAAATGCAGAAAGAAATTCCGGCTTGGAAGGAACTGGCAGTGGGTGACAAAGTAAAGGTAATCGGTTCTTTCATCACTTCAAAATCGATCGGAAAAGTTGTCGAAATTGGTAAAGAGGCAAAGCTAGAAAATGGAATAATTGTGCAGAAAGCGACGGTTAAATTTAATCAAAAAATAGAAGACTTACCCAGTGCGAATTTGGAAATATTAACGGAATGAAAAAATTCTTAAAAAAGGCTTTAAAAAATTACCCACTTATAATTCTTTTTTTGTGGGTTTTTGGTTTCGGAGTCTTCGTTGGTCAAAATTGGCAAGTAAAACACGAAGGCTTTAATATTTCAATTTCCTCCAAAGAAACCCCAAAAAATTTAGACGTAGATTTTTCGCTATTTTGGAATGTCTGGGATAGAGTGAGTAAAGATTATATCTATAGAGACAAAGTCGATCCGCAGAAACTTCTATATGGGGCTATCTCCGGTATGGTAGCCGCAATTGGCGATCCTTACACGATTTTCCTCGACCCAGAAACCAATAAAGAGTTTGAAACTAACTTTTCGGGAATATATGAAGGAGTTGGTATCCAAATTGGTTTCAGGAATAAAAAATTAGTAGTAATTGCTCCTCTTGAAGGGATGCCAGCAAAAGAAGCTGGAGTTAGAGCTGGAGATCAGATTATAAAAATAGGGGATAAAGATGCCTTTGATCTTACTCTACCAGAAGCAGTTAAATTAATAAGAGGCGAGGCTGGAACAGAAGTAAAAATAACCTTTGCTCGAAAGGATAAAAGAGATTTTGGACTCACTCTTAAGAGAGCAAGAATTGAAGTTAAAAGTGTTACCTGGGAGAAAAAAGACGATATTGCGATCATAAAACTTACTCGTTTCTCGGATACTACAGAGAGAGAATGGGAGAACGTTATCTCGGAAATTTCACCTTCTGGTATCAAAAAAATAATTTTAGATCTTCGCAATAATCCCGGGGGTCACCTAAGTGGAGCAGTTGATATCACTGGTGAATTTGTAAAGGCCGGAACGACGATTGTATCTCAGGAAGATGCGAACGGGAATAGGGTTCCCTTAAAATCTCGAAGAGATGGCGTACTAACCGGTTATAAAGTAGTTGTTTTAATAAACAAAGGTAGTGCCAGTGCTTCGGAAATTGTGGCCGGGGCGCTGCGCGATATTTTAGGGGTAAAATTAGTTGGTGAAACTAGTTTTGGAAAGGGAAGTGTTCAGGAAAGAGAGAACTTACCTTCTGGTTCAGGACTTCATATTACTAAGAGTAAATGGCTTACCCCAAATGGAACATGGGTTAATGACACCGGTTTGGAGCCTGATCTCAAAGTCGAATTAACCGAAAAAGACGAAGAAGCCGGTCTTGATCCTCAACAAGCAAAAGCCTTAGAACTTCTAAAGTAATTATTAGTTCATTAATTCGGAAATAATTGTTAATTAATTTTTGCAGGTTCAAATTTTGACAAGTTTTGCTCGAGCAGAAAATTGTCAAGAAAGTTGGGAAATTGATGAAAGAAGAAGAAAATCAGTATCCAAGTGTAAAAGAAGTCTTAAGATTACTTTCTTTAGGAGTAATTTTGATGGCAGCTATTGTTGTAGCACCGGGGTTAGGCGGTGCATTAAGGTATTATTCAAGATCAAAATGGAGGAAGTACTCTAGAAGCTATCTAAGGAGAACGGTAAAAAGAATGTTAGATCGTGAACTTGTATCAATCCGAGAAATAAGCGGTAAGTCTAGGATTGTCTTGACGGAAAAGGGGAAACAAAGAGCTTTAGAGTTTTCTTTAGACGAGCTAAAGATAGCAAAACAAGAGTGGGATGGTATATGGCGACTTGTTGTTTTTGATATCCCTAATAAAAAGAAAAAAGAAAGAGAAGCATTTCGCAAAAAATTGAAAGAACTTGGTTTTTTACCACTTCAAGAAAGTGTATTTATCTTTCCCTACGAATGTAAGGAACAAGTAGATTTTTTGAGAGAGATCTTGTTTATACGTGATTATGTGAGACTATTGTGGGTAAAAGAAATTGAAAACGAGGATTACTATGAATCAAAGTTCGATCTCGTTAATTAATCTGGTAATTAGTTTCGGAAGCTAATTTTTGACAAATTATGCTCGAGCGAATTTATGGAGGTAGTGGGTAGTAAAGCAAGAGCTTTAAAACTAAGAGACTTAAGTCTACAATTGTACAAAGCTGGTAGTGCGTACGCTCGTGAGCGGGGAATAATGATCGCCTATACTAAATTTGAGTTTGGTCTGGATTCTAATGGTGAGTTGATGTTAATTGATGAGGTTCTTATCCCAGATTCGAGCCGTTTTTGGGACGCGGCCGAATACGAACCCGGTCGTCCGCAAAGGGCAATGGATAAACAATTTTTGCGGGATTGGGCGAACGCAACTACCTGGGATAAGAACCCACCCGCCCCAGAAATCCCGTCCGATATCGTGGAAACAACTGCCCAAAGGTATAGAGAAATTTTTTACCGTTTAACTGGACGATCAATTAGTTAAATAGTTAAAACCGGATATTTGGCGCAGACTTTGAGAGTTTGTGCCTTTTTTATACAAAAAATTGACAGGCTCTTATTTAGAGACGATAATTAAAATAGCCGCTTCGCGGAAAAAACTGTCTCGATGGAATTAATATCAAGAGTAAGAGCGATAATTAATCCTCCCTATACCCCTAAGGATTTATTTATAATTTTTAGTACCCTAATAATCTTCGTTAGCATACCGTTAACTGTTTTTCTTACTGAAAAGATTAGAGATCTAAGATCAAAAGCAGCTTTTTCCGTGCCTAGAGGAGTAGTTGGTGATTTGTGGGCAGACACGGTAATTGGTAAACCAGACTTTTCGGAGATTACACCAAATGAAGTAGTTGCTGATAAATTATTTATCCCATGGGGGGGTAACGTTGTTGTTGATCGTAGCGTTAGTCCTGGCAGGCTTTATGTTTGGGATGGGGGGAATAGTAGAGTGCTTGGTATTGATTTGGCGACATGTTACGCTGGTTCTTCCCGTTGTAGCGGTGATATTGTGATTGGTCAACCATCCGCTTATGATCATTCGGCTTGCAATGGCGATTCCGGTTTCCAAAATTATCCAAATAGAGCCCCAGCCAGCGCCACGACCCTTTGCGGCTCGCCCGATAACACACTTAGCGTGGCGGAGGCGATCACTCGGGCAAATATGGCAGTTGATGGCCAGGGCAATCTTTTTGTGCCAGATCAACACAACAATCGAGTTTTGAAATACAACAATCCTTTTACCACGGATACGGTTGCTGATGAGGTTTGGGGTCAGGATAATTTCACAGGCAATCTTTGTAACAAGGGTCCAGGCGATACTACATCACCAACGGCATCTACTCTTTGTACTTGGTATTTAGGTAGTGCTGTGGTTTTTGATCCGGCTGGTAATATGTGGGTGGCCGAGTCTGGTAACCACCGGGTTGTGCGGTTTCCTAAAGATCCAACTACTGGAGTGATAAGCAAAACAGCTGATTTAGTTTTAGGCCAGCCGAATTTCACAACCGGAGGCAGATATGCAAGCGGCGCTGGTTTGAATCAGATGAAGGCTCCAAGCGCCCTCGCTTTTGATGCTGGTGGTAGTCTTTATGTTGCTGATACCGAAAATAATCGGGTTTTGGTTTTTAGACCAACACCAACTTTTACCAATGGTATGAATGCTTCGGGGACATTTGGTACAAATATTCGCTATCCTCTTGGCTTGACAGCAGATCCGGCAGGTGAAGGACTTTGGGTTACCGATACCGATAACGGCATGGTGGAACTTTGGGATTGGGACGGGGTAACTGTGAAAAAGGTTTTGGGCAAGGATACATATAAGCCGGATGGTGGATGTACGGCACTTTGTTTAATAAGTAGTTCAGTCGGAATTGATGTTTTAGGGAACATTCTTGTTGTTAGGTCACAAGATTACGATGTTTATCGTTACTCTGCCCCGATACCAGATCCTACGCCCGGAATTGTCTATGCGCCAAGTAAAAAACTTTTTTCTCCTCCGGTCTCTCCTAATTTGATCGGCGCCAAAGGTTTGGGAGGTGGTGGCATCGCTGGCGCAGCAGTTGCTGCTAACCAGTTAATTGTCAGCGATGGCGGAAACGGAAGACTGTTATTCTGGAACAACCCGCAATTCTTAACAAATGGAAAGCCAGCAGATGGCGTTATTATCCCTGGATCCTCGACACAAGATTTTACTACAAAGGGTTCGCGGGTCACCTTTATTCTTAAGGCAGACTTGCAGCATCTCTGGGTTGTTGTCAACATAGGTGTTGCATCAGATATTTGGGTGTATCAGTTGCCTTTGACAACCGGTGCCTTGCCTGTCAGGAAAATGTCAATGAATTTCCCTGTATTGGGCGGCGGCACTATAAGCTTTGCAGGAAGCCCGACTGGCATAGCCATTACACCAGATGGCAACTTCTTATGGCTAAGCCATCGTGATACAAGTCGGGTGTTGCGTATCAGAAATCCACTGACAAGCCCGCAGGTGGATGTAATTTTGGGGCAGAAAAATATTACTGGCACTTCGTGCAACCAGGGGGTTGTTTCAGAGATAGATGGTAGAAACGGCCTTGCATCAGCTGACATGCTCTGCGACCCTGGTAGTTTAAGTATTGATAAGCAAGGAAATCTTTTTGTTTCTGACCATTCTTTGGAGCATGAAGGAAATTTCCGCCTTTTGATGTTTAGTAAAGACCTTTTTCCAACCAATAACGCCGCCGTCATTTTCGCACCGGCAGCTACAAAAATCTTCCCAAATGGTCCTCCCCAGCCTCATGATACTTGGGACCCGGCATTTGATTCCTGCAACCGAATGGTGGTTGGCTATAATGCTTTTTCAGGTAGCAGATTTGTAGGGGTGTACAACGATCCTTTGGGACCATCAGTAAATCCCGATGTTTATCTAAAAGATTATTATGCCCATGCTTTTGCGGCTGCTTTTGATGCAAATGATAATCTTTATATGACCGATTTAAATCGTGCAAAAGTATTGATTTATAAAAAGCCTCTTGGAGGAAGCTGTGGCGGTCCTGCTCCAAAGATCGGAGATCTAAACGGTGATAACAAAGTAGATATATTTGATCTTTCCATTCTTCTTACTAATTGGGGTGCTAGTGGTGGAGCAGCTGATATTAACAAAGATGGTACTGTTGATATCTTTGATCTAAGTATCCTTCTTTCTAATTGGGGAACATAATAATTTGACAAGTATATCGTGATTGTTTGACAATTATATTAAATAATAATGAATTTCGTCAATCTATTGCAAGCCTACCGTAAAGCAATCAAGCCCCCTTATACCCTTAAGGATTTACCAACAATTATTCCCACCCTTTTTATTTTAATTGCGATACCCATAACAGTGATTGCAGTTATTTCATCCCGAGAACCTAGAGGTCGAGCAGTAATTGGCGGACCAACTTTATATCTTTCACCGGCGAGTTTAACGGTTAATCAGGGAACAACTTTTTCTGTTCAAGTCCGAGAAAATAGCGTTACTGAACCGGTCAACGCTGTACAAGCAAATTTAACTTACGATTCTACGAAACTAAATTTTGTTAGTCTTGACGATCCACCGGTAGGTACTCTCTTTAAAACAGTGGCCGAAGGTAGCGGTGGTGCTGGTTCCATTCGTATTGCCCGATCCCTAGAGGGAGGCGTTCCGGCTGCGGTCGGAGATCAGTTAGTAGCGACAGTTATCTTTAGAGCTAGGTATTCCCTTGGATCGACTAGTGTGGGTTTTGACGCAGGTTCAGCCATTGTTAGAAGTACTGATAACACTAATATTTTAGTAACTACTAGCGGTGGTTCTTATACAGTAATTGATCCACCTCCCACAGTAATAATTACTAATCCAACAAATGGAGCAACCGTGACCGGGACGATTAATATCAAAGTAAATATCACTGATGATTTAGGGGTGACTAAAGTAGAATTTTATAAAGATTCCGATCCAACCCCAATTGCTACCGATACCACAGATTCGTTTGAAACTACTTGGGATACTAATTCTGTAGCTGATGGGAATCATAGCCTTTATGCAAAAGCTTATGATATAGCTAATGTAGTCACAAGTACCCTAGTTACAGTTACTGTAGCTAATACAGTTCCGACTGTTGATATAAAAGCTGACGGTTCTGATGGTCCAGTATCCATTCCGTACAATGCCGCCGCTACATTGTCTTGGACTAGTACACACGCGACTTCTTGTACAGCTTCTGGGGCTTGGTCTGGTAGCAAGTCACTTTCTGGTTCTGCCTCTACTGGAAACCTTATTAGTGATAAAACCTATACTTTAACTTGCACCAATCTATCTGGTTCAGACTCTGATAGTGTAGGTATTAATGTGGTAAAGATTGGCGATCTGAATGATGATAACAAAATAGATATATTTGACCTATCGATTCTCTTATCTAGATGGGGAACAACCGACGCCGCTGCTGATTTGAATAAAAACGGTACTGTTGATATACTTGATTTAAGTATTCTTCTTACTAACTGGGGTACCTAAAGCTTAATGAAAAAACTGCTATCGCGATTATTAATTCTAGCCCTTTCCTTAGAAATTTTTTCCTTGCTAAATCTACCATCAGTTTACGCAGTATCCGCCAACTTGTATCTTTCACCAGCAAACCTTTCCGTAAATCTTAATTCAGAATTTACAATAGCAGTTAGAGCTGATGTTAATGGTGGTCAAACTAACGCTGTCCAAGCAAACTTAAGCTACCCTACAGCACTTTTGCAGTTTGTAAGTATTGATACCATTACCAGTGCTTTTGATATTCAAGCCGAAAATACTGGCGGCAGCGGTTCGGTAAAAATTGCTAGAGGGATTCTAACACCAAAAACTGGCGATCAATTGGTGGCAAATGTTACCTTCAAAGGTATTAGTACTGGTGCAGCTAATGTTAGTTTTGCTTCCGGATCGAACGTAGTTGATGGTGGAAGCGCAATACCGTTAACTACTACCCCTGGTACATACACTGTTACAAGCACGCAAGAGGGAAATTGGGTCAATAAAATTGTGATTAACTTAAGTTTGCCAGATGTACTCCAAGGGAATTTAATCTCTAAGGTCAGTATAATCGGAGAAAGTCCTGAATATAGCGTTGATCTGAAACCGGGAACAACTTCGGTTACCTTAACAATTCCCGACGGGGTTTTTGCTGTTTCCTCTCTAACTAAAAAACTAAAACTAGCAACCGAAAAATCCTTAACTAGAGTTGTTGATTTTATACCGAATGCAAAAGAGTTGACAATTAACGTTGGTTCTATCAAACTAGGAGATATAAATAGTGATAATGCAATTAACTCCATTGATTACTCAATCCTGATTAGTTCCTACATGCCAAAGAATGACACAAAGGCTGATCTAAATCTTGATACTGTTGTAAACTCCATTGATTACTCAATGATGCTGGCCAATTTTTCGGGGGTTGGTGATTAAGAGGATTAATGAAATTATTTGACGATTATTTAAAGGAAAATATAAATTTTTTAACAGCTGTTCTTGCTTTAATAATTTTAGTTGAAGCGACTTTTATTACCTCTTTATTTTTGCCAGAAAGATTCGAACCGATAAAGAAAAAAGTTACTAGCAGCCTAACAAAAAAACCGGTTGTTGCCTCTTTAACCTTAACTAAGGGGGCTACTTCTTATAAAGTGGGAGATAGTTTTGAGGTCGGTGTAACCTTAGATACGCAAGGGAATAAAACGGTTGGGACTGATTTAGTGATCTCTTATGATAAAGATAAACTTGAGGTTGTCGACGCGGAGGCCGCAAAAGAGGGAATACAAATAAAAGGAGGCAGTTTATACGATACAGTGGCAACAAATAAAGCTATCAAAAAAGAGGGGAAAATTTATTTTGCGGCTATTGCTTCTCCGGGTAAGCCAGAGTTTAGCGGGAAAGGAGTTTTAGCTACAATAAAATTTAAAGCAGTGAAAGCAGGAGAAGCCCTGGTGCAAGCGGACCATAAAATTGGGTCAACAATTGACTCAAATGTGGTAACGGCTGCCCAAAAAGATATACTCACGAGAGTTGAGAACAGTTTAGTTTCAATTGTTCAATAGCCTATAAGTTAGCTATTGACAAGGTAACTGCTTGTTTGTTATCTTAATAATATAGATGGAAGAACCTACTGCCCGTGATAAAAGAACTCTTCTTATTATTGCTTTAATCGCTCTCGCAATCCCTCTAACCACCTTTGGTATTAAAACTATTCAGGATCTGCGTTCCCGCGCCGCTCTACCCCCCTCTGATTCTCCGGAAGTTACAATAAAGACTTGGTCTCCCGAAGCCGGCGAGAAAATTTTAACTGATGGGGCAGTTGTCAAAGGAAAGCTTTTTCTCGAAGGTTATTTTACATTTATAACCAATAACTCTGGTTATATTATTACGAAAACAGCCGGAGGCCCACCCTTATTTGATCTTGGTTCAGCTTCAATAACGAAACAATGTGGTTATGGAGGTATCTATGCAGTTAAAGGTTGTAATATTATCTGGGATACTACTAAACACTTTAATGGTACCTATTCGTTGATGTTACAAGCTCAAAAAACTAAGAATCCGTTGGAAGCCCAACCAAGAGATGTTATAAGACTTAATGTCCAAAATGAAAAACCACCGACAGTTCTTCCCCATTATGGCGCTTGGTCCGGGCTTTCCACTTTAACTACTCCTACCCAGCTTCAAACGGTTAGTGGACCAAACGTTAGTATCGCTTCTGATATTAGAAATCAATACACTCCCAACGGAGGTATATTTATTGACAATGAAACTACTCCTATCAAATCATGTTCCTTCCCAAAGGGACAGACTCAAGCTGGTAATTGTAATACAACCTGGAATTCAACTAAGGTAAGTAATGGCTTTCATTACATCTCATTACAGTTTACCAATGAATTAGGAGGTACATTTACAGATTTTGTTAGAGTTAATGTTAACAACGAAGGTGTAGGAAAACCGGATTTGGTAATAATTGATTTTATTAGAGCTCTTCCCGATGGTGCTACCGCCGGAGATAAAGTAGAGTTACACGGTGTAGGACAGAATCAGGGCGATGATTATACGCCAAGTATAGCCATAGATCTTCCTTACCGCTTCCGTTTGGATATCGATAATAATGGTAGCTGGGATAGGACTTGGGATACCTCGACTAATTTGACCACTATTGGTGCGGACTTTGAAGAAAGAAAGTTTGTTACTTGGGACGTAGCCACCGCTGGAACCCATAAGTTTGAGATTTGTATTGATACTAGAAGCACCGGTAATGGAATTGTACCTGAATCCAATGAAAATAACAACTGCAAAGTGGATACCTTTACGATCTCTGGAGGTGGTGGAGGAAAACCGGATTTAGTGATAGATTCTACTAGGATTACTCCAAATAATCCAACTGCCGGCGGACTTGTAGGTTTATACGGCGTAGGTAAGAATGTTGGAAGTGAGTATACCCCACCATCAACAATAAACCTTCCTTATCGGTTCCGTTTAGATATTGATAATAATGGTAGTTGGGACAGGGATTGGGAAACCGCAAGCTCGGTGACAACTATACCAACGAATTTTGAAGATAGCGAAAGCGTTGCTTGGGAAGCAGCCACTGCCGGAACCCATAAATTTGAAGTTTGTGTTGATACTAATACCTCTGGAAGTGGGGTTGTTTCTGAATCTAACGAAGGCAATAACTGTAAAACCCATAATTTCACGGTTGGTGGTACTGGCGGCGGAGATACAACTAAACCAACAGTAACAATTACTAAACCAGTAAACGGTACTACTGTGTCTGGAACAATCAACGTTGAAGCAAGCGCAACCGATAATGTTGGTGTGATCAAAGTAGAATTTTATATTGATGGGGGTTTAAAATCTAACGACACAAGCTCACCGTATACTTATAGTTGGAATACCACCACCGTTAGCAATGCAAATCATGCTCTTTCTGCCAAAGCTTATGACGCCGCCGGCAATGTGGGTGTATCGAGTTCTGTTAACGTTAATGTAAATAATGGTGGTACAGATACAACTAAACCGACAGTAACAATTACTAAACCAGTAAACGGTACTACTGTGTCTGGGATTGTAGATATTGAAGTTACTGCCACGGATAATGTTGCTATATCCTCAATCACAATTGATATTGAAGAAGTTAAAAAAACCTGTTCGGTTAGTCCCTGTACCTACTCTTGGGATACTAGAACAGCGGCCAATGGACCCTGGCTTATTATAGCCCAGGCTACTGATTCTTCCAGTAATGGGGGATCCGACGAGATAACAGTCAATGTTAATAATGAGGGGGGACCAACCGATACTTGGGTAAACACGATTTCTTTAAGCATGAACCTACCAACCGCTCTAATTGGTAAATTAGCCGGAACAGTGTCTATTCCGGGAACAAGTTTTAGTCAAGAAATTAGTGTTGGTGGAGGAACAGTTACTTTGAACCTTTCTTTGAGTGATGGGGTGATGAAAGTTGGTATTGCCGGGAAAATTAAAATCCAGATCGCAAAGGCCTTAAGAAGAGTCGTGGTCCAAACACCATCCGGTAAACAAATTACCGTTAACGCTGACAAGATTAAATTAGGGGATCTTAATAGCGACGGTGCAATTAATTCAATCGATTATTCGATTCTGGTTAGCTCTTATATTCCCAAAAATGATGCCAAAGCCGATCTTAATCTAGACACGGTCGTAAACTCGATTGACTATTCAATGATGTTAGCTAACTACTCCGAAGAGGCGGATCCTGAGTAGCATTCTCCGTATCTAAATCCATTCGCTAACCGCGAAGGTAATTTAGGTACTCTCGAATGCTGCGTCGCTAGGGCTCCTAAGTCGGGTATTATGGATAAATTTTTAAAGGGCAATAAAAATTTACTTTACACAATTTTAGCTCTAGTTATCTTTGTGGAGCTGATCGCCGGATATTTTTATATTGTCTCGCCAATTAAAAAAGAAAGTGAGGTAGTTCCTCCGTCGTCACCACCGGTTAAAAAAGCGGCTGCTTCTTTGACCCTTTTGCCTTCCTCCGCAGCTTATAAAGTTGGTGGAAGCTTTGATGTAACGATAAATTTAGATACTGATAAGGGTCTAACCGTTGGGACTGATTTGATTGTTTCTTATGATGCAAAAAAGCTAGAAGTAGTTGACGCTGACCTAACAAAACCTGGAGTTCAAATTCAAGCCGGTTCCCTTTACGATACAAACCCAGTTAATATCGAAAAGGCAGGTAAAATTTATTTGGGCGCGATTGCTTCTCCGGGGAAAAAACAATTTGCCGGCAGCGGAACATTGGCGGTAATTAAATTTAAGGGGAAAACCGCTGGACAAGCCGGCGTAACAATTGATTTTACTCCTGGCTTGACAACTGATAGTAACGTTACGACCGCTGATTCCAGAGATATATTAGCAAAGGTAGGCAATGCCACCTTTAGTGTAACTCCTTAAGCTATTGACAAGTATTTATTAAATGGTTTATAGTTAAAGAAATATAGTTCTCTAGGTTCACTATAAAATGATAACTGCCCAATCAATATTTACTTCAAAAACCAAAATCCTTCTTAAATTAGCCTCGGTTTTCTTACTAATTATCGCTTTCCATTTTAGTGCAAAAGCAGTTTTTGGAGCCGGTTCTTTTTATCTTTCTCCAGATACTGATGTAGTTGGCGTTGGCGAGACTTTTAATGTTGATGTAATTATTAATACTGGTGGAGCCAAAACTGATGGAGCAGATGCTTTGCTTAACTACGATGGGGCGAAGCTGCAAGTTGTCTCAATCTCGACTGGTAGTGTCTACCCAACTTATCCAACCAAAACAAGTACTAGTAGTACTGTCACGATTGCTGGAGTTTCTAATACCAGCGGTCCGTTTTTCTCTGGGAGCGGTGTATTTGCGACAATTCAGTTTAAGGGTTCAAGCGCAGGAACTGCCTCGGTTACTTTTAAATTTACTTCTGGTTCAACTACTGATTCTAATATAACTGAAAACGGAACAAATTCGGATATTTTGACAAGTGCTTTGGGAGGAACCTACACTGTTTCCACTTCTGGAGGTGGTGGAGGGGGAGGTGGTAACGGTGGTGGGGGTACAAGTTCGCTTCCGGTAAGCGGGCCAAACCCACTTTACATAATTATTTTTGCAACAAGCGTATTTGGTTTGGCTTTTGCTTTGAGGGAGATAGCTTTAAGCCTAAAGAGAAGAGCGTTTGTACCTTTAGGTGTGGCGGCTTTGGCAACAAACTATAGTAAAATTGCCAAAGACTATTTCCAAAAATTTGAAGAACCAAAATTAGAGGTTTATCAATTTCCTACCCGCAACGAAAAAACCTACGAAACCATTAGATTACTGCGAAGCGCTTTAGGGTGGCTTTTAGAAGCTTTTGATAGCAAACTAAAAGCAAGTTTAATTTACCAAAATATTCAGGATCATTATTACCAAATTTTGATTCTAGAAAAAGAATTTTTAAATTCTAACCAAGAGTTTATAAAAAGTTATTCAAAGACTCTTATTGGAGTTTCTGATATGCTCTTTAGAATAAGCGACCAAATTATCCAGTCAAAAGCTACTTCTGAAGTAGAGAAGGTACAAATGATTGGCGGATTGGCTAAGGAACTAGAGAAAGAAATTTTGAAACTTGAAACTGAAAGCAAACTAAACAAAGAAGGGAAGATTCTAGAACACCTGACCCATTCCCTAACCAAACTCCTCGAAGTTAAAAAAGCCTCCTAAAAAACCATCGCTTGAAAATATAAATAGATTTTTTTAGAATAGTAGTATGGATTTTCAGACTAGAAAAACGTTGATAATATTTGTCCTTTTTAGTTTAGTTTCCGCAGTTGTCGGGGGAGTTCTTGGTGCAACATTTCCAACCTGGAGTCAAAATTTACCTTTCAATCTTAAATTACCCCTAGTTACTTCCGATAAACAAATCATAAACCAAGGAGAAAAGAGAATAATTTCCAGCGAGGAATCATTCGTTATCAAAGTAGTCGAGAAAGCCTCACCAGCAGTGGTAAGTATTGTTGCCAAACAAGTGGGTTTTGATCCCCTTAGAGGTCCTACATCTGACAGTCGAGGTATTGGTACTGGTTTCATCGTCGATTCAAACGGAATTATTTTAAGCAATAATCACGTCGTAGAAGATAGAGATGTTTCTTATACCGTGGTAACAAAAGATAAAAAAAATTACGAGGTTACCAAAATAGACCGTGACAGCCTCAATGATTTAGCCATACTGCAGGTTGAAGCAAGTAATTTACCCACAATTGAACTGGGAGATTCTGATAACCTTCAAGTTGGTCAAACAGTAGTGGCGATTGGTAATGCCTTGGGCCGTTTTGATAATACAGTAACAGTTGGAGTTATCTCTGGTATTGGTCGGGGAGTAACTGCCAGTGACAGCTTAGGAATTAGAAGTGAAACGCTAGAAAATGTAATTCAAACTGATGCTGCTTTGAATCCCGGAAATAGCGGCGGACCACTGCTGGATCTTTCCGCTCGCGTGATTGGTATAAATTTTGCGGTTACTGAAGGAGCCCAAAATATCGGTTTTGTTATTCCTGTAAATCGAGCCAAGGTTGTTTTAGAACAATTTAGGAAGGTCGGTAGAATTATTAAACCTTTTCTTGGTGTTGCTTACCAACTGATCAATAAAGATATCGCGGAGATAAGAGGATTACCGCAGGGAGCTTTTGTGCAAAGAGTGGTCGAAGATTCACCAGCCCAGAAAGCTGGTCTCAAAAGGGGTGATATAATTACCAAATTTTCTGGTAGCCAAATTACTGAAGAACAAACCCTAGCGACCGCTATTAGTAAATTTAAAGTTGGTGAAACAGCCGAAATTGAGGTTTTTCGGGACGGAAAAACCCTGAATATCAAAGCCACATTAACTGAAGCCGAGAATGAGTAAATAGACTAAAGGAGGAAAGAGGTGGTAAGAACTAAAGACCAGTTAATAACTTGCTGTAAATGTGGTAAAAATTTTGTTTTTAGGGAGCGATTCTTTTTATTTCCGCAATAATTTTTTCCAAATTACCGTCCAAAATACTTTCCAGATTATACCAAGATTTGTTAATTCGATGATCGGTAATTCGAGATTGAGGAAAATTATAAGTTCGTATTTTTTCAGACCTGTCCCCAGATCCAATTTGGCCTTTTCGAGTAGTATCTATACTCCCTTGTTTGGCTTTTTCAGCCGCTTCGTATAAACGGGAGCGCAAAACCGATAAGGATCTTTCGCGATTTTGAAATTGACTGCGTTCATCTTGGCTTGTTGCGGCTACGCCGGAAGGCAGGTGCGTAACTCGAACAGCGGTTTCTACCTTTTGGACATTTTGCCCGCCGTGGCCACTAGCCCGAAAAGTCTCAATTTTAATATCCTTCGGGTTAATATAAAAATCGCGTTCTGGGATTTCTGGCAGAACCGCAACTGTTGCAGTTGAGGTATGTATCCTTCCCGAAGACTCCGTAGCTGGTACTCTTTGAACGCGGTGGACACCCGATTCATACTTTAAAGTATTAAAGACCTCTGGGCCTTCAATTCTGAAAATTACTTCTTTAATATTACCGATGCCACCTTCATTAATTGATATTTGGTTTAATTTCCAACCCCTTTTTGTAGCGAAACGAGTGTACATCCGGTAAAGATCTTGCGCAAAAAGACCGGCTTCATTACCACCAGCGGCAGAGCGTATTTCCAAGATAGCGGCGCCTATTTCTGAATTTTGTTCTTCTTTCATCAGTGCCTGCTTAGTTTATTCTTTTTCTAGTTGCGAGAGCATTTCCCGCAAACTCTTTGGTCGCTCCAGCTCCTTTGTACTTTCTATTTTTTTAGGTTTGGGTTCTACTTTGAAGGAAGAGCGACGTTGAAACCGCTCAACCCTTCCTTCGGTGTCAATAAACTTCTCACTGCCGGTAAAAAAGGGATGGCAGTTGCTGCAAATTTCCACGCGAATTTCGTTCTTGGTAGAACCAACATTAAATCTATTGCCGCAGGCACAAACAACCACTGCCTGCGGAAAATATTCTGGGTGAATACCTTCTTTCATAAGAACTTATTTTAGCAGATTCGTTAAAAATAATAAAGAAAAAGCGTTGATAAACTTCCTTTAAAGAGTATAATATCTTCTGTACATTAAAAAGGAATCCAAGAAGGGAGGATGGAGTGAAGCAGAAAGTATTGAGAGCTCTTCTGATTTCTGCAATTTTGATAATAATTTTTGCGAGCTGTAATCTTGGATTAAAATACTCCGAAAAAAAAGATTTCGCTGAACAAAAACCCATCACAAATTCGACACTTTCTGCAATTTCTGCACAGTTATTAGGATTGACAGAAAAAGAGGCTCAGTTTTTCATTGGCTTGAACATCGAGCGTATTAATGCCGGTCTTCCGCTTTTACTTTTAGATCCGATTTTGGTGAAAGCCGCCCGTTATCGTTCTCAAGACATGGCGAGGAAAAATTATTTTTCTCACGAAGCTCCTGATGGATCGACGGTATTTGACTTGCTCGACAGCTGGGACGTTCCATACACCTGGGCGGGCGAGAACCTAGCCCGCAACAATTATCCGAGTACCGTAACGGTGGCGGAGGCTCTTCGCAAGCTCATGACCAGTCCTTCTCACCGAGCAAAAATCCTTCTCCCAAATTACATTCGAGTAGGGGTAGGTTATGCAAGAGACAAAAGCGGTATGCATTATTTCACTACCATCTTTACCGACCGTGCGGAATTGGGTAGGAAGATAGAATAGTAAGCCCTGTCGAAATTCAAAGGCAGGGCCTTTTCTTTTTAATTAAGGTTGCCTCGGTAATACCGGGCTCGGCAGCGAATAGTAGATTACAACCTGATTACAACCTGAAAAGTTAGCTTTAAGTGTCAGACACCTAGGCATAACTTTTGGATAGCCTACACGCCCTTGAGTGGTTATTGGTTGCACAGCAGACTGTGCCGGAGATGGTTTCACCAAGTCTGACTTGGTTACCCTTTCCCATCTCGAATTCTTTATCTAATGTCCAAAATTTTAATTTAAACGTTAAAATTAATTCTTAATAAAATTCAAACCCGATGACGTTGGTGGTATTCGTGTTTGGAATAAGTTCCAAAAAATGTGCCAATTAGAATAAGAACCGCCGCAAGAATGAAACCTTGGCTAATTTTTTCACCTAAAAGATAAATAGAAGAGACTATTGCCACTAGAGGGATTAAATAACTCGAAATACTAATAATATGAATGGGTAAGATCTCTAATGACCACTCATGAATTAGGTAAGCTAACCAAGAAGAAAATACTCCTACAAAGACTACACCAAAAATTCCAGACATTTTAACATTAATCAACCAATTTGGGTTATCTATATACTCAATTATTGCTGTTGGCAAAAAGGAGATTGCGCCTATAAAAAATGAAAATGTGATGATAGTTGTCGGTTTATAATGAGAAAAAAGTTTCTTTGATAAAATTACAAAAAACGAACCGGCAATTACGGCCCCAAAAATTAGAAAGTTACCCAATACTGAAGACTGTTGCTGTATTTTGGTGGAGGATGTTGGTTCAAAAATGATAAATAGAACCCCCAAAAAACTTAAAGCAATACCAAATAAATGGATTTTAGATATTTTTTCCTTAAGGTAGACAAAAGCAATAATCGAGGTAGCAATCGGTCCAAGAGAAATTACTAAAGAGCTGTCAATAGCGCTTGAAAACTTAAGCCCAGTAAAAAAGAGTGAAATACTTAGAGTTGTTCCCAGAAGCGCCACAATTAAAAGAGCAGGCAAATCCTTTTTATCTAATCTTTTTTCCCTATCAAATAAAAAAATTGGCAAGGAAAAGATACTTGCCAACGCAAACCTTAGGAATGCTAAAGTAAAGATGGGGATTTGTTCTAGGGTCATTTTTAGGATTGGTATAGTAATACCCCAGATAATACTGGCGATCCCGAGATAGATTAGGGCAGTTTTATATTTTGTCATTAGGCAGATTTCATTTTTTCAATAGCTTGCGCAAGTGTAAAGGTACTTTGCGTTTTTTCACTTAAATTTTTTAAGGTAATCGTCCCACTTTCCAATTCTTTTGGTCCCAAAATAGCGGCAAACGGAATTCCTTTATTATCAGCGTATTTTAATTGTTTTTCTAGTTTTTCACCCGCATCCAAAGCAACTTCAGCGGCGATTCCTTGGTTTCTCAAGTTTGTAACCAGAGAAAGAGACTGCGGCAAAAGTTTTCCATTAAAAATTGTCACTAAAACACGAGACGAAGATGAATAACTGGGTATTAATACTAACCTTTCAGCTGCTTCCAATAACCGGTCAAATCCAAAAGAAAACCCAACGGCTGGAGTTTTTTTACCAGAAAACTTCTCAATTAGATTATCGTACTGACCACCGCCGCCAATTGATAAATTCTCGTAACTTTTAACTTCTAATTCAAAAATAATCCCAGTATAATAATCTAATCCGCGAGCAAGAGTGGGCTCAAAACGAACCTTTTCTTTACTTATTTTTAATTTTTCTAAAAGAGAGAACAAGTCGTTTATTTTTTGAGTTGGTTTACTTCTCTTTATACTTTCTATTGTTCTTAAAGGATCGGAAATTCCCTTGTTTTTAAGTTCTTCTTTTGCCTTACTAAGCGAAATTTTCTTGATTTTATCGATAACTCTAATTGTCTCAGCGCTCATATCTTTAAAGATTTCACGATCGTTTACGTTGATTACAAAATTTTTAAAACCAATATCTTCTAGAGCTGTTTTAGCTACCGTGATTATTTCGGTAGCGGCTAAAAGAGAAGGAGAACCGACAATATCAAGATCAATTTGAGTAAACTCACGATAGCGCCCTCTTTGGGGATTTTCGGCTCGGAAAACATTGCCTATTTGGTAGCGTTTAAAGGGAAAGGGGGGTTTATTATTGGCAATATAACGGGCAAGAGGAACTGTTAAATCGTAACGTAAAGCTAAATTCCGACCACCTCTATCAGTAAATTTATAAATCAGTTTTTCCTCACCGCCGTATTTTCCTTTTAAAGTTTCGGCAAATTCTATTGCCGGAGTTTCCAAAGGCTCAAAACCAAATCGGCCGAAAGTCTTGATTAATTTTTCCAATAGAAAAGCGCGGGCGCTGGCTTGTGATGGTAAAAAATCCCGGAATCCCTTCGGTGTACTCAAGGTAAGACCTTTTGGAGTCTCAAATCTTTTAGCCATATCGAATAATTCTAGCATAAAGAGGCTAGAAAAAAGAAGAGCCACCAAACTATAAAGTTGGGTGGCTAGCTTGAACAGGTACTGGGTTTTCAATCGGTATCAGTCTCGATTCTAATTCTTTGATTATCTCTCTTCTTTCAGTTAGGATAGCCTGGCGATGGAGTTGGTAAGCACTTTCCGCTGCGCTTTTCTGCCCGAGTGGTAGTTTTTCAAACCACTCCCTGATCTTTGGGTGCGAGCGCAGTTTCAGCAGAGCCCGAGTACAGAGTTGACATGCCCTTGATTCGGATACGCCAAGCGAGTCTCCAATCTGTTTGAAACTCCAGAAACGACGATCATCCGTTAGGTTGAAGCGCAGTGCGATTATTAGCCGTTCTCTAGGTAGAAGAACTTCATTGATTACCGACCGTATGTCCTTTTGTTGAGCGCGCCTGACGGTTATAAGCTCTGGATTATCGGCTTGGATATCTTCGATGAGTTCTTCCCATTGTTTACCACCGAGCGGTCCGGAGCTTTCCAGAGGAAGCGGAGTCTGGGAAACAATGGTGCTAATGTAAGTAATTTCCTCAACCTCTTCTTCGCTTATCCCAAGGTGCTGCGCGATTTCTTCATTGGTTGGGTCGCGGCCAAGAGTCTCCATTAACGTAAGAGCGATGTCAATAATCTTTGGTCCTAAATAGCCGACTCTCCTTGGCTGACCTCGACCAGCCCAAACATTTCTTATTGTATCTCTTATTGCTCCTTCGATCCGGTAGCTAGCCCAGGTTGAGAATTTAGCGCCCTGAAACTTAAAAGTTACCGCAGCTTGAATCAACCCCTCGTTGCCGGCTTGGATGAGATCGTTGATGTCCAACCCGGCATGCCAACCTTCAATAACCTTTCTTTTGGCGATGTGAATAACCAAGCGAAGGCAGTGATGAATTAACAACACTCTTGCCCTTGTATCGCCTAGGCTCGCCAGAAACTCAAGCCTTGGTACCTGCTCTTTTCTTACTCTCCATTCTGGGGAAAGCTCATTGATATCTCGTAGGTACTCGTCGTAGACATCGCCCGGGAAGGGGCGATCGCCGTTTCGGCTAAAGCTTCCTTTCATTTCTCGCCCCTTTCTTTGCAGTCGACTTTGCCTGATTATAAACTAAAAACAGCAAGAAGACAAGATATTTTCCTAAAAACAAAAAAAGCCGCTTCTCGGAATGAGAAGCGGTTTGGTATTAAGCTAGAGAAAGTCCTTTAGGTAGACGTCCATCCATTATGTCGTGGACGATAATCATAAACTTTCGGTTGGACGAGATTTTGTCCAGCTTTAACGCTGCTCGGATTTTCCGTTTAGCATTTTCTCTGTGCACACTAACCGTTTTGACAGAGATGTAAAGCATCTCCGCGATTTCGGTGTTACCGTAACAAAGTGCCACTAAAGCGGTTACCTCAGCTTCTCTAGGACTCAGATTGTAAATAGAGGTAAGGCTATTTGTTTCCAGATGATCGGGATATTCCCTGTTAAGCTTGGTAGCTCTAAGTCGCCAGCCTTCAAGCAGCTCGTGACAGATAATTACCAATTGCCTTATTCGGGGTATAAATCCGAGTTTCAACGTGATACTGACAATCAGTAGTGCCTGTTGAATCTCGGTTTCTACAGTTTTGACCGAGACACCGCGCAACTGTGCTATCTGTTTATTTCCAAGACCTAAGCCGAGCATAGCACAGGTTACGGCGAGTGCCGGCCGCCTTAGATTCAAAAGAGCCGCAATTTTTGCTGTTTCTGCCGGAAAAATGTCGGTCCCTCTTGGTTTGCGTCCCGTTGTCACCGCTTTAATCTCCTCCTTAATCTTTAATCCAGGCTATTATAGTTTATAGAAAACAAATCCGCAACTTTTTAGAAATAATTTCGCAAAAATAGAAAAGCCGCTTCTCGGATCGAGAAACGGCTTGTTGTGGCAAGATAAATTATCTCTTTACCGGGATGTTGCTACCGGATTTTCTTTTCTCTCGGCATCACTCCCTTCTATTATCCTTTTGATTTGCTCTACCGTGCTTTCAGGCCATTTCGCCCTTATTCTGTTCACGATTTGGGCAGCGCCGGGAGCAAGCGGGCGTTTTGCCTCGTAAGAATGGAGTAGAGCCTCAAGCCCTTTTAGAGAGCCGATTAATATTGGTCCCACTGCACCAAGTGTTTGGTTAGTTCGTTTCGCAAGAGTCTCCGGGTCGAACGTTGGTCCCTGCGGGTGCAGTAAGGCAGCTTCTATCATGCTAGCATGGTTTTCGCTCATGAACCCGGTGAGCGGTGTACCTGTCCCGGTTCCGCTAGCCGTAACAACTGTGGTGACCCGAGCAGTTGCCTCCTCGCTAGTACTTAGTGGTGGAGCAGTGATTGCTACGTCAGCAGATGCCGGCTGCTTTCGTCGGTCGCCGCCCCTTTTCCAACGGAAAGCGTAGCTGCTGACTTCTGCGAAGCTAGGGAACCTTTCATGTAGCCGCCGATAAAACTCCTGCTCCTCCGGTGGCAGTCGGTCTTCGAGCTGCAGGTTTGCCATAACACGCGCTATTATCCGCAACCCAGCAGACCTTGCACATCGAAGTCTGGACATTAGTTTGTGCTGGACTTTTACGTCGGATACCGAATATTCTCGTGGCCAAAGTTCCGCAGTAGCTTCGATCATCTTTTGGTTCCGGTCGGACAACACCGCGGTAAGTACACGGATTCTTTCTGCACCTAGAATATCCCTGCGGCCAACCTTTGGTTTCCTTGATGGGACCTTCTTTGCCCGTGGGAACTTAGGAGCCGCAACGCCGACTTCTTTTATAACTCTACGTCTCGCCGGCAAGATTGGCTTGATCTCTTGCGGCTCTGTAGCTGGAATAACCTTTGGTGGTTCTACTTCTTCAATCGTAAATGCGCCACTTATCTTAATCTTAATTAGGAGATCTCGTAAGTAAGTGAGATCATCAAGTAGGGAAGAGAAGTCCTCGATTTCGGTCGGAAGTACCGCGAACCGTGAGACTGCCTCATTTACTTTCGACCAAAGATAGGCTTCTATTTTATCCAGGTATTCACGCAGAGCACCCGTCAGAAGTTCTCGCTGCTTCTGCAACTTCTGAATCTTAGCTAAGTCCCGGCTACCTAAAGCGTGGATCTCTTGCTCCGCTAAGGCGGAAAGTTCCAACCAAAGGATATCAGCGGTTGGCATTTCGGCGGGCCTCCTCCTTGATTGCTATTAACCTGTAGTGTTCTGGGTAGTTAGACCTATTTTACACCCTCTGCGCAATAGTCTATGGGGGTTTTAGCAAAAAAGAACCACCAAACTTTGCAGCTTGGTGGCTTTAGGTGAGGGAGTCGCCTTCGTTGATAGGTACCAACTGTAACTCCCAGCTTTGCAATATCTCTCTTCTTTCGGTTTCTTTGCCGTAGCGATCCCATAAGGGGAGCGTTTCCTCAATTTCTATTTGGTTATCGTAACCGTCATCTGATCGTACTTTTTGGCCACGTCTTTTTCTCTCCGTCAGATCACCAAGGGCAGGTGCAAAATCTCCGTTGGGATATTTACCGGCATATTCCCGGAAAAGAACTCGGAAATAATCGTGTTGCCAAAGCCTAAACAAGGCTTTATACTGTATCTGTCTAACCCGTTCGCGGGTTATTCCTAGCTCACGACCAACTTCTTCAAGTTTGTAAGAGCGACCACGGAAGCCGAACCTCAAGGTAATAACTAGCAACCAGCGCGGTGGTAAAATCGCCGCCATCATTTCCCAAACCTTCCTATTTTGGATTCTGGTTTCCGCTAGTTCAAAATCACCCGCCGAGTAATAATCAGCTATCACTTCAAGGTATGTTCTATCGTCACTACCTTTTCCTGGTAGTGTAGCGTCAAGTGATAATACTGCTGTTTTGTGGCGTATGGCATCAAGTGCAATCTCCACTTCACTTAAACTTAAGCCTGATTGGCTAGCGATCTCATCGTTAGTTGGCGGTTTACCGTTTTGTTCAAGTAATTCGATCATAACGCGACTAACTTTGCGGATAGAGATTCGTAGGCGAACTGGTATTCGAATAATTCCACCCTCATCTATTGCTCTGGCTATTCTTTGGTGAATCCACCAGGTGGCGTAAGTCGAAAACTTTAGTCCAAGTTCCGGATCGAACTTAGGAATAACAGTTAGAAGACCAATATTACCTTCCTGAATTAGATCGGCGTAATCCAAGCCTACTTGTTGCCCGCGGCCAATATATTCTTTGGCAATGGACAAAACTAAGCGGGTGTTTCTGACAAACATTTCGTGGAAGGCAGACACATCGCCCTGTCGTATCCGCCGACCAAGTTCAACTTCTTCTTCGTGGGTTAATAGCTGCATACTCTCTTCGCCAACATCATCTAAGTACAACCCAACCAAGGTTTTGCCATCTATTATTTCGAGCCAACTTTGGTAAAAGTGTTTCTTGCTCTTGGTGGTATCCACGGAATCTCACCTCCTTTCCTGTTTAAGATTTAAAGAGCTTCTTTGGTTGAAAATATACTACTTTTACGGGAAGAATTCAAGTAGGGGTTTGTAAGAATAGGGTTACAACTTTAGGAGGAACAACCTTAAGGGAAACAACTTTCATTCCATTGATTGGCAATTAATTTTATGTCTTCTTTATCGATACTACCATCACTATTTACATCGTATTTTTCATTGTACAAAGAGTCATCACTTTTGCTGGGGCCTCTTTTGGCAACCTCACTAATATCAGCAATGGTGACTTTATTATCCCCGTTTAAATCCAAACAAGAACTTATGGTTGCCGCCCTTGTGGCTTCTTTTCCTTTACCTGCAGGGGGAGTAGCAACCGGTGGTCTCTTTAAAGTGCCCTCACTAATTTTTGCTCTCAGAAACCCGGTTCCTAACCCAACTACTAATTTTGCATCCAAAGAATTTTCGCGAGTTGCGAGTCCAACCACAAGAACGCCATCGCCAACTTGTAAATCACTGGCCGTGACTTTCCCACCTTTCTTTAAAATTCTGGTGCTGTCAGTAACTTTAACGTTCCATTCGCCACTTCTTTTTGAAATAACCGATTCAATACTAAAACCACCATCCTCAACCCGCGTAATTTTACCTAAAAGGGAAATAACTCTTGGCGGAATTGAAGGGTTTAGTTGAAAAACCAAAAGAGCCGTGCCTTGCGAATCTTTTCCGGAAATCCCGGTTACCGCTAATCTATCACCATTGTCCAAATCAGAAAGCGAAATTCTTTTACCTTTTGGTATGGAGAAGAACCTAGTTTTTTCATTCGTGGCAACCGAAATAGTTCTTTCCGGTTCTTTAAGAGCTTTTGGAGCTACTTTTATTAATAGGGTTGTACCGTCGATAGCGACAAGCACACCAGTGACAAAATTTCTAGGATTCGCAAGTTTTGCACTTGCAGTGGCTATCCTTCCACTAGAAGTTGCACTAGGAGTAGAGGTACGCGGATTTGAGAGTCTGGGGGTAGGTATTTGGGCAAAAACATCAACCGGGGTTATTGTCAAAACAAAAAATATTAAAATGAAAAAAACTGCTCTTTTCATTAATCTAGAGATTCCTTCACGTATAAAATATTTTTGACTTGCGTAGCCTCGTTACCTTCCTCATCAAAAGCGGTTACCTCAATTTGATTATCACCGGCTGTTAATTCATAGTTTTGCGAAAATTGATTTGTGGTTTCAATCGCTTCCTCTTGGAGACCTCCAGAAATTAAAATAATCGCCTTTTTATTAACTGATCCGGAAATTGTGATTACGTTTTGGTTCGTTGCTAAATTATCGGTAGGCGAAGTTAAGGTTAGTTTGAACGTTTTAGCTAAGGTAGGCGCGGGTTCAGACGCTTTCGAACGAGGTTCTTGCCGGGTTTTTGCCAAGAATACGGTTAACGGGACAGCAATAACAATTATTATTAAACCAATTATTACTAAAACTTTTGTGGTAGAAAGACTTAATTTGTTTCTTGTTTCGATTTGAGGAGAAACTTGCATTCCTTCCATTTTGTTTACAAAACAGGCTTTGCCTTATTTTGTTTACAAAACAGGCTTTGCCTCATTAATATCTAAAGTTAACAACTATTATTTTTTTTGTCAACCCGCTAGTTATTGGGCGGAGTTTGTAGCCGTTGTTGCACTTGGGGTGGAAAGGGGTATCCCTTTAAATTTTCCAGGGCTGATAAACAAGAACTTTGCGGTTATTACACCAGCATCATCAACGGTTCCAACCGCGACAAGACGGTCACCAACTTTTAAATCAGCTAACGTTGCGCGATTTTTGCCAACCTTCTTAATTCTTGTTTCGTCAGTAACCTTAACTTGCCATAGTATGTCTGACTTTCGAATATGACTAATTATTAAATTATTTCCGTCAATTGAAGTTAGGGTACCAAAAACAGCTCTTTTCTTTAAAAACTTTTGCCTAGGGTGGCGAACAACTAATTTTGCTAAACCCTCAAGATCTTTTTTGTCAATACCAACCACCGAAACGCGGTCATTTACCTTTAAATCGCTGAAAGAAATAGTTTGCTTTGGTCCACCACTAATCTGAACGTACTTTGTATCGGTATCAGTAAGGATAAGTACAGTCAATTTCGATGTTTGTACTTGAAAAGAATCTTCTAAGATTTGGGTAATAACGCCTTTAATATGATGCTTGCCAAGCTGACGTTTAGCCTCTTGGGTAGCTTCTTTACGTAACCGGCCCTCTTTTGTAGCGATTTTTTCCTTTAACTTTTCAATTCTTTCCGAAACCTTTTTCTTTGCCGCGGCAGTGGCATCCTTTTCAGTATCAGCAAAAACTGGATTTGCAAAAATTATTGACATTAAGATTGCACTAATCAGTATTTTTTTCACTCTAAATCCTTTACGTAAAGAATACTACGGGTTTCTTGAGCTGTTTCACCAGCACTGCTTAAAGCAACTACAGATATATCATTCTCACCTTCGGCTAGTTCATAATCGGCGTTGAAAGTTCCGTTGGAATCGATTACTAGATCACTTGCGCCTCCAGTAAAAATAACTTTTGCTGGAATCGTTATCGTCCCGCTAATTTTAATTGTTGAAGAAGCGGTTGCCAAACCATCTTCCGGCTCGGCTACCGTTAATTTTAAAATTTTTGGAGCCACCGCAGATGGAATATTGGCAGACTTAGCGTAGAAATAACTTTTTATTCCATCTTGGACATACCAAACAACCACTGAACAAAATAATCCTAAAACAATTCCAATAATTCCAGCCCAAAAAACATCATATCCAAATCTTTTTTCCCATATCGAAACAGATTTTAGCAAATTATTTTTTAAGGGATCTCGGAAGGGAGGTTGTTCCATCTTTTTCAACTAATTAATTCAATAATAAGGGCTTTTTTGGTAGATTGTCAAGCAATATTTCTTTTGTTATTATTTTTATCTATGGAGATAACTTGGTACGGGCAAGCGGCATTTAAATTAAAAGGGAAGAGCGCAACTCTCTTTACCGATCCGTACGAGGCAACTTTTACCGGGTTAACCCCCCTAAAGGTGGAAGCTGATATTGTAACTGTTAGTCATTCTCATGCCGATCATAATGCGTTCGCAGTAATTGAAACGAGTCCCTTTATTATTAATGGTCCAGGTGAATACGATCTGAAAGGAGTTAATGTTGTTGGAGTTAGTACTTTTCATGATGAGAAAGAGGGGAAACTGCGTGGTAAAAACACAATCTATAATATCAATATTGATGATGTACAAGTTACCCATCTTGGTGATATAGGACACCCCCTTACGAACCAACAACTCGAGGAACTGGGAGCGGTTGACGTCCTTTTGATACCCGTAGGCGGGGTTTATACAATTGAAGCTGATTCTGCTGCTAAGATTGTAGCCCAAATTGAGCCAAAAATTGTGATCCCAATGCACTACAAAATAGAGGGGTTAAAATTTCCACTGGAAAGCGTTAGTAAATTTTTGAAAGAGATGGGTAAAGAAGAAAGCCAAGCGCAAAATAAATTGGTTGTAACAAGCGAAAAGTTACCCGAGGAACTTTTAGTTGTACTTTTAGAAAAGGTGCGCTAAAGTAAATCAAATTATGGCCCAAACGCAAATCAAAGAAAAAGTAAAAAGTGATCTAAGGCTACCTCCCCAAAATCTAGAGGCAGAAGCTAGCGTTCTTGGAGCACTTCTAATCGATAAAGACGCGATTGTAAAAGTTGCGGAGAGCCTCAAACCAGAACATTTTTATACCCAAATACACGCCGAAATATACCGCGCGATTCTTATTCTTTATGAAAAAAGGCAGCCAGCAGATCTGGTTACGGTTACGGACGAGTTAAAAAGAACCGAAAAGTACGATTTTGTTGGCGGTAGTAGTTACCTCACTTCCTTGGTAAATAGCGTCCCAACCAGCGCTCATGTCGAACATTACGCTCAAATTGTTAAAGATAAGGCAATAAAAAGGGCGCTGATTAGTACAGCCGCGAAAATAACCCAAGAGGCTTTTGAAGAGGATAAAGAAGTTCCGGTTCTTTTAGAAGACGTCGAGAAAGATTTATTTGGAATCTCTCAAGAACATTTGCGCAGTAACTTTATTCCAATAAGGGAAGCACTGGCGGAAAGTTTTGATAGGCTTGATGAACTGCAAAAAAAGGGCGGCGCTTTGCGCGGAGTACCGACTGGGTTTTCGGATATTGATAAGAAACTCTCTGGCCTGCAGGATTCGAATTTAATAATTTTAGCAGCCCGGCCTTCCTTAGGAAAAACCACTCTTGCCAGCAATATTGCCCAGCACGTTGCCGTACGCGAAAAAATACCAGTGGGGATTTTTTCAGTGGAAATGAGTAAAGAGCAGCTTATTGATTTATTACTTGCTTGTGAATCCGATGTTGATGCTTGGAAAATCACCACTGGAAATTTGGATGATGACGATTTTTCGAAACTTTCTGAAGCAATGGGAGAGTTGGCTGAAGCCCCACTTTTTATCGATGATACCCCGGGGATTTCAATAATGGAAATGAGAACAAAGGCAAGAAGATTACAGATGGAACACAACTTGAAGCTTTTGATTGTTGATTATTTGCAACTTGTACGGGGTCGAAATTTAGAAAACCGAGTCCAAGAGGTGAGCGAAATCTCCCAAGCCCTAAAAAATTTGGCTCGCGAACTTAAAATTCCGGTTCTGGCAATATCGCAGCTTTCCCGAGCAGTGGAGGCAAGAACTGCCAAAATTCCTCAATTAGCCGATCTTCGGGAGAGTGGTGCGATTGAACAGGATGCTGACGTGGTAATGTTCCTGTATCGGGAAGATCAAGA
>Ga0209541_10003153_pt1 | contig 30630 bp, 34 predicted proteins | sample RifCSPlowO2_01_FD_184027 | JGI IMG/M metagenome (GOLD analysis project Ga0209541, IMG submission 184027) | Groundwater microbial communities from Rifle, Colorado - Rifle CSP2_plank lowO2_0.1 (SPAdes) (version 2) | ecosystem: Environmental > Aquatic > Deep subsurface > Groundwater | place... | reverse complement strand
ACCTAGAAAAACTAAAATGTTCTAGGTGGGCTCTTTCTGAAGAACAATACTTTTAACAGACCTATAGCAATTAGTATCAAAACTATATCAGCTATAATCCATATTGCAGTACTATTCTCTTTGAAGAAACTACTTGCATCAGAAATTTGTTTTGCTTCAACATTGCTAGATTCAACGCTAACATCTACAGCTTGGCTTGTTACTACAGAATTACCAGCTTTAACCTCAACTACAGCTGAATTCTGTCCAGCCTTAGCGTCATCTTTAGCAACTAAGTTGAACACCACAGATGAAGTAGCACCAGGAGTTAATGTTACACTCTTGCTTCCAACACTGTTCGCCCAGTCAGCATCAACATTAACAGTAAATGTTGCTTCCTGGCTTCCAGTATTAACTACATTAACACCTAAACTAGTACTTCCACCTTGTTTTACATCTATTTTATTAGATGTAAGAGACAATGTTGCAGATTGCTTTGAAGTTCCTGTACTGGTTATAGGTTTTACTCCAGGTTTATCACAATTTACATTCAAAACAACTGCCTGGTTATCACTTAATTTACTCTGATCATAAAAAGTCTTCACGTCTATAGTATAAGCTCCAGATTCTAAAGCAGCAGGTATAAGGATATTGAATAAAGAACTATCCCCATCATCCTCATCTAGCTGTATATCAGTAATCTTTTTATTGAAGTTGTTTAATTTTGGAGAATCTATTTCTATAGCAACCTCATCCTCATCAGATTTACCAATATTTACGTAGCTTACTAATAATCTTACATTAGTAGCCTCACACCCAACTTTATCAGGGCTTAATGTAGTTGACTTTATAGCAACTTCATGGCTTTCTCTTTCAACCTTAAATCTTATTTTAACTTTTTGACCGTGCTTTGCATTAAAATCATCCTTACCTGATAAAGTCATTTCAACATTGTAAGTCCCATCATCAGTATCTTCATCAACATCAAATTCAAAAGATCCTGTTTGAGTATCATCAGAGCTAATATCAAAGTCATCATCTTCATCCAAATCTAATTTGCTTTCTAAGCTTTTAATCTTAAATTCAACATCATCAATATCAACATTAGCACTATCACTATATTCATTCTCAATCTCAAACTCAACCCTTACTTTATCACCAGGTTTAACATCCTTAACTTCATCATTTTCCTCATCAGCAGTTTGAGATTTTCCTCCAATCTTCCATTTAACACTCTTGATTGTCAATTGATTCTTTCTCTGCATATTAATATCAACAGAGCTGCTTGTTATTTTAGTTCCATTTTCAGTAGCATTAACCACCAAACTTCCAACTTTAAATGCAACAGCAGCTAAATTAGAATCAACAGCATCTAAATTTTTAGGCGCTTTAACTCTAAATGTAATTGTACCACTTGCATTAGGAGCTAAGCTTGTTGGAGAACTATCAATTCCAACTGTACTTAATACAATATCAGAACCAAAAGTAGAAACAGCTGTTACAGAATCAATACCTAAATTTGTAACAGTAAATGTTCCATTATTTGTAACAGTTAAAGTTCCAGTTAAATTAATTACCTGTGAACTGGAACTATCATGATTTGGATTGCTAACATCACTTGTACTGCTACCAACAGTTAAAGTTCCAACTTGTAAAACAGCACTTGCGCTTGTAGCTAGTAAAACTAAAACAAATAAACTCAATAATATTACTCTATTCATCTTCATTTTCTTAACCCCCACCACCTCCGATACTATTGCGTAGTTGTAACCCATATTTAAATCTTACGGTTTAATCCTGATAATAATAACAAGATTACTATTAATACTATTACAGTACTAATTATAACATTAAAATTAATTTCTTCTTTTTCAATACTCTCAACATCAACATTAAATAAAATACTATCTATCATATTTCCATCGCTGATTAAGTTAACAACACCATTAAAACTACCTTGAACATCATCTTTAGCCTTAATAAAAAAATAATTAGTTTTACTTTCACCAGGATTTAATTGAATTAAACTATCACCAGATATTAAATCCCCAAATTTAGCTATATTTTGAACATCTAAATTGATTATCTTACTAACTTTTAAATCATTCTTAACATTTATTGCCAAACTAAAACTATCACCAGATTTAACATATATATTCTTTTGAATTAAACTCCCTTTAATACCTGAAACTTTAACTATCTCTATAGGCTTTTCCTTACCACAATTTACAACAAAATTTTTACTTGCCTTATGGCTAGAACCATCAAAAACAACCTCTCCTTCTAAAGCATAATTTCCAGGCTTAGCATTTTGAGGTATCTTAACATCAAAGTTTATAACAGCCTCATTTTTAGGGTCTTTATCATTACTATCCGCATCTTTTAGTCTAATTTGATTGGAAACTTGGCTAATTCCCAATAATTCATTTAAAATTTTAACACTTACATCTTGATCCTTCTTACCAATATTTTCTATATCAAATTTAACACCTAAAATATCATCGCATTCCACAATAGTTGGAGTTAAGCCCATTCTTTTAATAACAACATCGCTTGATTTTCTATCCAAATCCACATTAACGAATTCCTCATAACAATTTGATGTTTCCCTATCAGGATCCTCTACTGCTTTTAAAAATAAAATATATCTGTCATTTTCATCAATCTCAGTTGTAGGAACATTAATAAAAAATTCAAAATCTACATCAGTACCATCTCTTATCTCTTTAACCTCACTTTTAGCCCTCACAATGCTATCCCTTTCATCTATGTTAAATAAATCCGCCTCAACTTGAACATCCAAATCATCATTTCCAATATTCTCAACCTCTGCCTTAATCTTAATCTGGTCTCCAGGATTAAAATCTTCATTATTATCAGGATCTTTAATTTTAACAATTAAATTTCCTTTTATACCGCTGCTACATCTATCCAAGCCACTAGTAAGTAATATTCTATCATCAACTTTTAATGTATACTGATTAATTATATTGTCGCTGTTATTCGCACTATTAGTAAAAGTAAAACTCCCTCTATAATCGCCTAAATCAACATTAGTAGGGATATTAAACTTAAAAGTTAAATTTTTTGATTCAAGAGCAGTAAAACTTATATCACTAAAACTTCCAGGTGTTATTATTGTATTATTATTTGTTAAGTCACTTGCTGCAACTTTTAATGTTAATGCATTAGAATTATTATTGACAATAGTTGCATTGATCTGTACCTCTTCACCCCTAAAACCAGAACCAACTACAAAATTATTAATAGAGAAACTAGCAGCGCTAACTAAACCACTAAATAAAACAACTAAAATTAAAGTTATTGTTATTAATCTCATTTTCCCCCCAAAGTACAACTGCAGAGTGGTATAACTATATTTAAACCTTTCGAAATTTAAAGAGTATCAAATGGACTTTTAACATCAATTAATTTAGACCTCGCTATAAACTTCAACATAACTTGAAACTTCTAGAAAACTTTATTAAGCATTACTGTTACTTAAGTTAAGCTATGAACCAAGCAATAAGTGTAATTATAATTGGAGTTTTACTCGTTGCATCTTTTTTCATAGGTTACTCTATAAAAGGAACAGGTTCAGATTCTTCAAAAATTGAATTTTTGCAGAAACAGATCACAAATTTGCAAAATCAAAATATTCAATTACAACAGCAAATTGATGAACTTCAAAAAAACGATGAAGAGCAACCACAAGCGATTCCATCTTCTGTTTTAGCAAAATATAAAGAACTAGAGCCACAATATAAACAATCATTAGGAGTAAGCATCAACTACTGTACTAAGAATACTGAAAAAATATATCTAGTTTCTGGTAGTGGGGGATATACTGGTGTAAGGTTCTTTTATACTAAAAATGGAAATGAAATAGGTTCTTATTCCTTTAGTGATGCAATTGATGTTAATAATCCTCCACCTAAACCGCCAGTTAATATTCAGGAATACGATTGTACTATAATAAAAAAATCTGAACAGTTTGTGAATTGATAAGTAACGAATAAAACGCTCGGGCTATCAAACTTTGGATTTTTCGGTTTCGCCAAATGTTGCACTAAAACCCAAGCCCCCAACCACCCACGCACACTCACAAACGCCTTCGTTAACGCTCAGGACACAGGGAAAATTACTATACAAATATTTATATATTTCAACATAATTTGTTATAACATGAGCGAATTAAAAGATTTTTACGTTGAAAAAATTGGACATGATTACAATAGGATAGAAAATTCTCTTTGGTACCTTTCTGAATTGACACTGCATGGAGCAACAGAAGTGGACAATTATATTCTTGGAAGAAATCACAATTTTAGTCATGTTCAAGAATTGGCTGTAATCTTAAGAAAGTATCAATTGAAAGACACCGATACTGCTCTTACTGGGCCCCATTTCCCATATCTTCCTCTTTGGAGAGCTATTAGAAAAAATTCTGATAAAGATATTCGTAGGATGTCAGAACTTGCGTTAGAAATGAAACTACTCCGATCAGAACTAGAAGATATTCCAGTCAATTCTAAGAGATTAGAAGAACTTCGTTCTTTATTGTGTGATCTCTCAAGAGAATTTTTTAACGAACAACATAATTATCCTCAGCAATTAGTTGCATAATTTCCCCCATTATCTTCGATGAAACATTCAAAATTATAATAAAAAGAAGCTAACATTAATAACCTTTAAAAACAATTTCTCAACTCTAAAATTATGAAATCCTGGTCTAGAAAGAAAAATATATTGGCATTAGTATATCCAAATACAGAATACTGTGGTGTTTATTCATTAGGTCTAAGAATAATCTCTAATCAAGTAAATTCAAAAGAAAATTGGTTTACAACCCTGCATTACACAGATAAAAATAACTTAAAAGCTGAAAACTTTATTGGGTTTTCATTTCAATACGAACCAGATTACCTAAATTTCTTCAATATGCTAAAAGAAAATAACATCCCATTAGAAAAAGAAAAAAGACAGCAAATAATCTTCGCAGGCGGTCCTTGTATCAACCAAAATCCAATAACATTACAAAAATACTTAGATTTCATGGTTTTAGGAGATTCAGAAGTTGTTATACCTAAAATCCTAGAAGCATATGAAAAAGCAGAAACTAAAGAACAATTCCTAAATGAAATCTCTAAAATAATTGGCGTTTTTATCCCTGATCTAAATCAACCAACATACGCCGTTTTAAATGATTTAGATAAAGTTCCTTATCCAATAAAACAGGAATATCCAGAAAATTTAGATAAAAATTTTGTTTTTGGAAAATCTTTATTGTTAGAAATAGAAAGAGGTTGTCCATATAAATGCAAATTCTGTGTCATTCCAGCAACATATCCAAAAATTAGATACAGGTCTTACGAAAATATAATAAAGATAATAGATGAAGGAATAAGACTAAACAAAGCAGATAAAGTAGCTATTTACGCAGCTTCATTTACCCATCCAAAAAGAGCAGATTTCTTGAATTACATGCTTAAAAAAGGAATTAAGTTTATAGTTCCATCCACTAAAGTTGAATTTTTAAACGAAGAAATAATGACTTTAATAAAAGAAAACGGTCAGACATCTTTAACAATAGCACCAGAGGCAGACGAAATAACAAGAAAAGCAGTTAATAAATTGACTTCTGATAATAGGTTTTTTGAATTTGCAAAATTAGCTAAAAAATTAAATTTCAAAAAAATAAAAATGTATTTATTATATGGAATCCCAAATCAAGAAATTAATGATCTAGGAAAAACAATAGATTTTATTAAAAAAATGAAAGAAATTTTTCCAAATATTTATCCATCAATAAACCCAGTAATTCCAAAACCAAAAACACAATTTGATGGCTTACCATTTAATAAAAAAATTCTAAAGCTGCAGGCTAAATTTCTAAAAAAAGAATTAAACAAACTAAACATAGATTACAAACTAGAGTCAATCCATACAGCTTACAATGAATATTTATTAGCTAATACAAAAGATTTAACCCCCGACTTCTTTAGAAACTTTAGTTGAACCTTCACATATTTAGTAAAGACATTCTTGCACTATTCCCGCAAGATGGATAACGCTAACTTAACAACTCATTAAAAAGAACTTAAGAAGTATCTTAAAATCACTCCAGAATATCTTAAAAATAAATAACCAATTACATATCCCATTAAACCCCCAAATAAAACATCACTCAAATAATGAAATCCAGCATATACCCTTACACTTCCAACTAAAATACAAATAAAAATCCAAAAATAACCCAATCTTTTATCAACACTAAAAACAAATGGAAGCATAGAAAAAGCTGCAGCAGTATGCCAGCTTGGAAAACTTGTATTAAAAAACATAAAACCATAATCAAAGCCATTTAATTTGGCATTTTCTAAGACTTCAAAAGGTCTAAGCCTATTAATAAAATACTTTAAAATAAGAATAACAAAACCAGTAGTCAAAAATGCTAAAATTGCACTTAAAACCTTCTTCTTATCGCTAAGATATAAAAGCAAAGAGGTAAAAATCAACAACAAATAATCCTTTAAGATCAGATAAGCGTATTTTAAAAAAATATTTAAAGCATTAAACCTAAACCCAAATACAAAGGTACTAAAGCTTTTATCTATAAAAAAACTTAAAGCAATCAACACAAGTACTAATATAATATAAATCATTCTATACAACCTAAAATAGTAATATAAAAATGTTTTTATACCCAAATCAGTAAACAATATGATGCTAATCAATTTTATAACTTCATTAAGATTAATAGTAATACCATTTATATTCTACCTTTTAATAAAATCTGATTTTAAAACAGCCTTAATATTAATAATCCTAGCCGCTGTAACAGATGTAATTGATGGATTTTTAGCAAGAAAATTCAAAAAAATAACGAAATTAGGAAAATTTTTAGATCCTTTAGCAGACAAATTATTAATATTTTTTATTTTAATCGCCTTGGTATTAAACAAGAATCTATCATTACTAGAATTATTTCTTGTTCTAGTAAGAGACATTGCTGTTGCCCTATTTGTTCTTATAATGGCTATAGAAAAAAGAATTAAAAAAATAGATTTGCCTTTAACAAAAACAGGAAAATTCACAACAGTCTCGCAGTTTCTATTTATTTTAAGCATTTTATTAAACATAGTTTATTTAAGAGAACTATTCCTGATTACAACAATAATATTATCCACAACTACAATAATAGAATATGGTAAGAAAGTTAAAAAATATATCTTTTCTTTAAAACAAACATCAATAGAAATTTTAAAATTTTTGTTAGCATTATTACTTGCAGTTTTCTATAAATTATTTTACATAATTTTTACACCTTTAACCATTTATCCTGCCTATATAATCTCAAATCTTTTTTTAAATGCAAGTTTAGTAAATAAATTTTTAATTATAGATTCCATAAAATTCGAATTCATCCCAGCTTGTATTGCAGCCTCAGCATATTTCCTTTTAACAATTTTAATATTAACTACAAAAGGAATAGATTTTAAAAAATGTTTGAAATTATTTATCATTGGTTCTTTATTAATATTAATTGCAAATATAATAAGATTAGAATTATTAATTTACTTATTCAGAAATTATTCCATAGAACTATTCAACACAATACATCTGTTTATCTGGAAAGTCATAGCAAGTGTTTATGTTGTTCTAGTTTGGATATTTTTAACAAAATATTATAAAATAAAAGAAATTCCGATTATCTCAACATTAAAACAATTCTATAAACTATCCTTATTTAAAAAATAATTACGCATCACTAATATCTAATAGGAAATCTTGCACAAGAAATTTTAAATCCAGCCCAAGCCATTAATGCTTTTATTGGTTTTCCTACACCTAAATCTGCTGTTATTAAAAGTTCATAAGAATCAACAATAGCTTTCTCAACAAAAAACCTTTTCTCCATACATAAAGAGTCATAATCAGGCTTATTACAATGCATCAAACCATATTTCACAGCAGATTCTAAATACTCAACTGCCTCACAAAACTCTACCTTGCTCTTTTGCAGTTTACCATATATATGATGACATCTTCCTAAGCAATGCAAAGTTAATGGATTTTCACAATAATCGCCTTTAACGTCTCTAAAGATTCTTTCAGCCCTGGAAAATGCCTCTATCTCCAAAAAAGATAAACCAAGAATAGTTTGATCATCATGCCATGTCCATCCCTTCATCCCTAAATTGTTAAGTTTTCCATGATCTTCCCTCAGTACTACACCAATTAAATTTATAGAATCAGTATATTGGTTTTTCATTTGATAAGCCAAAGCTAATCGTCTTTTTGCTAAGATATTTCCAGGTTCTTTTTTTAACAATTCTTCAAAAGTTAAAATATCCCTTTCTAAATACTCACTAAAAATATAATTTTCCATAACAAATTAAAAACAAAACTAGTATTTAAATTTTTTGAGAGTTTTTTCTTTTGTACATCCTATAAATAAACCAAATAACAAAAATTAAAACAACTAATACTATACTTAATACATCAAATTTTCCATCTAAATAATCTAAAAATAGCCGCCCTAAATACATTACAGAAATTCCAACTAAAAAAAACCTTAATCCACGGCTTAAAAAAGACATTAAAACAAATTTCCAAAAATTTATATAAAATACACCGCCAGCAATTGTAAAAACCTTATAAGGGATTGGAGTAAAACCAGCAATAAAAATCGCCCAAGATTCATATTTATTAAACAAATTATGGACCTTCTCAATCTTCTCCTCCTTAACAAATCTTCTTAATAAAGTTTCTTCTCCAACAAATCCAATTAGATAGCCAAACATTCCCCCTAAAACACTTCCAATAGTACAAATTAAAGAAAAGAATAATGCTTTCTCAGGTTCAGCTAATGCTAAAACCACCAGTAACAAATCAGGGGGGATAGGAAAAAAAGAACTCTCAATAAAAGCTAGAATAAATAATCCAACCCCGCCTAAAGGCTGAAAAACTTCTTGTGTCCACTGAACTAAACCATTAAGCAAACCCATCATCAGCACCTTGTAAAATTAATAAATCCTCATTAGTCAATTTCATTCCCTTCTTCATTTTTTCCTGCACTAATTCTGCTTTCTTAGCAATTAAACCCTTCTCTTTCTTTAGCTTTAGCTCTCTTTCTTTAGTTTTAATATTCTCAATAGAATTAGCAATTTTATCCAGCTCTCTTTTCTTATTATTAAACAAACCAACATTAGCAGTAAAATTTATTTTATGCTTTCTATATTCATTAAAAATATTTCTGTCTTCTTTTCTTAATTCATTAATTTTCTTGATAATTGTAAAAAACTTTTCATATTCAGCATTATTTTTTTCCTTTAACTCAACAAAATTTTTATGGTATTCATCAGCTTTTTGTCTAAACTCATCAATTTGTTTGCTTAAAGAATTAATTTCAGATAAAATTTCAAATGCATCTTTATTTTCTCCATATTCTTTCTTAAGTCTTTTAATTTGCTCCATCACTTTTTGTTCTTTTTCAAAATTATAGCCTTCAGTTTCTATTTTTAATTCTAAATTCTCAATCAAGTTTATAATTTGTTCAGGATTCTTCAAATTTTTCCTGCCAACAGATTTATACCTATTTCTTAATTCTTTTATCTGGTGTACTGATCTCTTAACTTGATCATTATATTTATTTCTTTCATCTCTTAATCCAAAAAAATTCAAATTGCTTTTATCATTCTCAGATTTCAAATTCTTGCTCTCAATAATTAATTCTTTAATCTTAGCTTGAACTTCCTTCAGTTTTTTAAATTCCTGTTCTTTTAATTTCCTAGAATTATCTATATATCCCCTAAGCTCATCTAAACTCTTTCTAACATCATACTTTTCCTTAAACAAAAAACTTCCCTTTTTAGCCATATAAAACATTTAAAATACTAAACTCTAATTTTTAAATCTTTACTTTGCTTAAAGCTTATAGTATCTAAGTTTCAAGAAATAGAAAGAAAAAATTTATCCAAACAAAGAAGCCAATCCAGCACTTGCTTTTTCTTCTTCTTTCTTCTTCTCTTCTTCACTTGGCCCTTCCTTAGATTTAGGCGCAGCAGCACCTTGAGCCGCAGGAGCTTGTACAGCAACAGGAGCAATAGAAGCTTGTTTTATAACCTCTTCAATATTAACCCCCTGTAAAGCACTAACTAAGGCCTTTATTCTTCCATCATCCGCTTTAACACCAGCAGATTCTATTACCTTCTTCAAATTTCCTTCATTAACCTCCTTTCCAGCCTTGTGAAGCAATAATGCACCGTACAAATATATCATCTTCTTTCATCTCCCATAATCATAATTTTCCCTTAATTTTCATATCAGTAACCTTTCTTAAAAAATCTTCAGCAACCTTAGCATCCCTCTCAAAATTGGATATAGCCTGATTGCTCTTCTTTAGATTTTCAGAAGGCCTATCATTTTCAAAAGCCTTAGGATTAGTATTTAAACCTTTCCCCCCTAAAATGCTTGAAACAGTCTTATTTACCAAATCTACATTAGTATTACCAATAACATTAACAGCCTTTCTTGCTTCTTCCTGAATAATCTTTTCTACATCTGCACTAATATCTGCAACCTTGATTTCTTGTTTTCTCTCCACCTTTGCATCCACTTTAGGCTTTTCAACGTTCTCAATTTTAATCTCCTGCTTAACTTCCTTTTCAACATTTTCTTTTACCTCAGGTTTTGATTGTATTTTTTGAGCAGTTTCTAAAGAAGTTTGTGGCTCATAATCTAATTTTTCTTTTAAAGCTAAAGCCTCTTTCTCAACACATTTAACAACCTCGCCCACATTCTCACTAGTAGTAATCTTTAACTCTTTAGCCATTCCACTTGCAGCCCTATAAGCCTTAGAAACCAACAAATTAATAGTTTCATCAGCCACATAACCAATCTCAATAGCAAGCAATATAGCTTCTCTAGATAAATTTGCCAATGAATTCAAAATAGCCTCTTCATCAATATTCAAAACATCTCTAGTTAAAATTTCACCATCAGCATAAGTTAAATTTAATCTCAATCCCACTTCTATAGGCTCAATCCCAAACTTAGTCATTAAACCAGCCTTATCACTTGTAATAGTTTCCCCTTGCTTAACCAGTAGTTTATCTTCTTTTATAACAATCTTTCCACCCTCAACACCAGTTTTTAATCCTAATCTTCCTAATTCACCTATCATTGGACCAGCCATAAAATTAGTTGGTCCTGCAGGAATTATAATCTCTTTAGGCACTATTTGTCCAGCCTTAGCCTTAGTATAAGCAATATTCTTTTTCAGGATCTTAAAAATTTTAAAAGCATCCTCATTTGTAAACAATAAAGCAGTTTTACCCTTAACATTCTCTATAACCCTGTCAATATTAGTTTTGTTTAACCCTTTAAGTGCTCTTTCAACCACACTATTCCTGGCCATCTTTAACTCAGCAATGCCAAATAATCCTGCCTTAATCCTTAATAATTGAGAAGCAGGTAAACCGCTTAAATCCACAACGCCAATTAACTTATACTTGGAAGCTAAATTTTTAATTACCTCAATTTCATCCTTCTTCCATTGTGCAGCTTTAGTTTGATAACTATCCATTCTTTACCTCTTCACTCTTTCTCTCTTTAGGTTCTTTTTCCACTTTCCTTTCGATTTTTATTTTCAAGGTTTCTTTTGACTCTTTTTTAGCAACTTCTTCTTTAGCTTCATTAACTTTAAAACCAATACCCATTTTATATACAGGCCCCATAGTTAACTTCAAAAGAACATTTCTAATATTATTCTTAGCCTCAGGTAATAAAGTTAAAACATAATCATAAATATCCTTTATATTCTCTACAACCATATCCTCATCCATATTTTCTTTACCAACTCTTATTTTAATTGTAGTCTCACTTTTCGTTTGTAATCTTTTCAATTTTTGTAAATTTTTTTTCAGATCTTCAAAATTAGTATTAGGAGTAAAAACACAACCAGCTGCAGGATTTGGCATCTTACCTCTAGTACCTAAAAATTTACCCAACTTGCTAGCAATTAATGGCATTAGTTCAGCTTGCGCAATAAAATAGTCATATTCTCTAGCTAAATTTTTTAAGTCTTTTTTATTTTCAGCCATTAAATCTAACTGGCTTTTTGTAATCACCCTATCAAATAATTTTTCAACTTTAGATTTAATAGTCTCATCTGAAAAGCAGCAAATCCTTACGTTCTCAATCTCATATTTCAAAGGATGAAAACTAGAGATCGGATTTTTCTTAACATCTAAATTCTTAAAATTAATTACTAAATCAATACTCTGGTTAAAATTCCTTTTAGGGCCTTTAGCCTTAATTTCCTTTATTGCCTTTTTAATATCATCAATTTCCATTTAAAACCCTCCTACAATTAAAGTAGTTTAACGGGTAGATTTTTATCATTCTAAGCATTTAAATAACTTTCGAAAAAAATGCTGTGTTGTGTAGTCTGCCTTTTATTTCCCACCTTTTCAATATATATTTTCAAGTTCATAGTTTATCCCTGTGATGTCTGGAAATGATGTCACACTTTGAGGTCTTTTTTTCAGATATCACACAGGAGTTTTCACACAAAAAGGTTTTTAAATTCTTTAATCATCAATTAAGTATGATCAAAAGAGGTATTCTACTTACTTTAATCTTAATTAATGTAGCCATAATAGCATTAAATTCAAACGCACAATTATTCTTTACAGGCGTAGTCTTAAATCCTAAAATTGTAACAGTTAATGAAAACGTAAACCTAACAATAGATGCAGATAGATCCTTTAAATTCTTTGATAGAGCTTATTTATGTGGAGCAACAGGTAAAACAGAAATACCTTTAAATGGCAAAAGATTTTCTAGAGCAGTAATAGAAAATAATAATTGTATCAGAAATTGCCAGCAAGAACGATGGTTTGAAGGTTCTGTTAACGCAACATTCACCTTTCCACAAGATACTCCAGATGGAACCTACGCAGTTAATGTTTATGGCTGCAGAATACTTACTGGAAAATGGAATTGCACATGGGCTTCCGGAATTGTACAATATGCTAGTGATATTATTCCACCAAATATTATTTCAATGTCCCCGGAAAATAATGCAGTCATTACAGATGGAAGAAATATTATATTCTCAATGACATTTGAAGACCAAGGCTCAGGTATAGATCCAGAAAAAGCCTCATTTATTTTAACAGGTAAAACAACAGTCCAAGAAGAAAGCATCAGGGCAACCTCCGTAACCTCAACAACTGCTTCAGCAGCATTAACAGAAACATTACTGAAAGGCCATTACTCATTAACAGGTATTGTAGTTGATAAATCAGGAAATAAAGCAACTAAAACAAATATCTTTGATGTTGGCTTGCCAAATGAAACCCCATTAATAATTAAAGATCTTATCAGCGCAACATCAACATCAGAAAGAAGCGTCTGGTCAATAAAAACCTTTGTAGATAATATACAAGAAGTAGAAGTTGGAAGATTAACAAATAATGTTTTTACAGATAAAGCAGTTGGAGAAGGACCTGTTTTAATAGACTCACTATTTTCTCCATGGACACAACAACAAATACAACTTACTTCAGAAAGAGGAACATTTAATGCATTTTTACCAGCAGGTTCAGAAGTTCCATGCGGTCAAGGCTTATTAAGTAAATCAAGATATTATATAGCAGTTGATGGAACTAGTTATTTTGCAGATTCCTTAAATAATGGTTGTGGTACATTTTTACAACCAGAAACAGCAATTACACAACAACACCTAGCAAGGAGGCCACAATGAATTTAAAACATTTTTTAATTCCAATTATTTTAATCTTAATTTCAGTGTTAGTAAACGCAGCCCAAGTAGAATACACAATCTACGGTTTTGGACCCTCTCAAATAATTAAAATTGGAGGCGATAAAATAAATCAGCGAATTTCAGCCCCTGGAGAATCTGTAATTACAGGTGTTGGAGTTGGTTACACAGAAGCAGGAGAAGGAAGTTCAATCGACAATGCTGCAATATGGTATAAAAATATAGGTCCTGGAGGTTTAGGTACAGAAATTTTTACAAAAGTTAACGACAAAGATATAGATTTATTTGTTGCAGGTCAAGATTCATTTACAAAAGATATTCCAAGTATAGGCAACAACCTAACCAGTTTCAAAATCTCAGAATCAAAATATGTTTTATCAAGGTTATCCTTTATGGCATGTAGAGTTTTAGAATTTTTTTACCAGCCTATAGATGAACAAAATAATTTCAAAGAAGAAGTTTCTGGTTCAATCCAGGGTTCAGATGCAACAGGAGATTGTGCACAAAATGAAAAAGCAACAAACTTTCCCGCAGGAAAAGTAATAAGAGGTGTCGGATTTGGTCTCGAAATTAGATAAATTAAATATCAAAGCATTATTATTTATAATAGCTTTAACTATCTTAATTTCTTGTGGTGGTGAAGGTGATGGAGAAAAAAAAGCCCATATTGTCACAGAATTAAATATGTCTGAATTCGGATTTAAAACAGCAAATATTACAGTTGGATTAAAAGATTCCTTAAAAACAATAGAAGAACAATTGAATCTCCCATCAGGATCAAAAGTAAATTTATTTCTAAAAGGCAGAATCAAAGGATTTTTCACAAAAACAAATCAATTAATTTCAATATGGCCGGATACTTTCAAAATTTGTACCGATCTAAACCAAAATGAGATCTGTGATTTTTTAGAAAATTTTGACTTCAACGAGCAAAGATGTAAAGATACAGGTTTTATTTGGGTAAATGCAGATGACATATTCGAAACATATTATGATAATTGTTGCGGTGATGACACAGAAGAATTTGGAGTAGTTGGCCAAGATGCTTCAGTAGCCTGTTGTGACTCAAGAGACTCATGTGTAGCAAATAGAGAATGTTTTGTCCCAACACAATGTAATACTAAAGGTGAATATTGTAAAGAAGGAAGATTTGAAAAAATAGACGGGAATCTTGATAATGTGGATGATAGATGTGTAAATTTTGTTGCTTGTAACTTAGACCTAAACATCGCAGAACCTTGCAGAGATGAATGGCAATGCACTCAATGGTCAAACTGTATCAATGTAAGAGGAACTAGAACAAGAATGTGTATAGATATAAACAATTGTGGAACAACTTATAATAAACCCAATCCATTTGAAAGCCAAAGCTGTTTGCAATTATTAGAATGTATAGATGTAGATAGAGACAGTTACGGAAAAAATTGTTTTGTTCAGGTAGGAACTTCAATAACATATAAAGAAAATGACTGTAATGATAATGATCCAAATATAAATCCAGATAAAACAGAAATTTGTGATGGACAAGATAATAATTGCGATGGTGTAACAGATGAGAACTGCCCTTGTATTCATAGTCAAACAAGATTCTGCGGTTCTCAAGTAGGAGATTGCAGTAAAGGGATTCAAATATGTATAAGGGGGCTTTGGAGTTTATGTTTTTCAGGAAATAATGCTGTCCAAGAACTATGCAATGATGGTTTAGATAATGATTGTGACGGGTTTACAGATGAAGGCTGCCCATGCGAAGAAGGAAAAACCCAGGAATGTGGAAAAAATGTAGGCATCTGTAAAAAAGGAACTCAAAAATGTGTTTCAGGCGTTTTAACAGTCTGCGAAGGTTCAACAGAAGGTTACCCAGAAATTTGTGATGACGAGATAGACAATGATTGCGACAATAAAGTAGATTTCTTTGATGAAAACTGCAATCAAGATCTCCTAAAAGGTAAAGAAGAAAAAAATACTTGCAATGATAAAATCTGCAACAATAAAGAAAGTTGTACAATAAACAGAAATCTACCTCCTGACTGCGGCGGTCCTTGTCCAAAATGTGAAAAAGAGATAGAAATACCAGTTGCAAAACCATTGCCCCCAACTAAAATAGAAGCAGAAGAAGAAAAACCAATAGCAGAAGAAGAAAAACCAATACCCATCTCCTTCATGAAAATAGTTGCAATAATAACTGTAATATTATTGGTTCTATTGGGAATTCTGGTTGCCATTCATAAAAAGGCAAAAAAGAAAATAGAAGTAAAAGAAGAAATAAAGAAAAAAATAAAACCAGAAGTAAAACTCTTCCAGCCTTTAAGACCAATAATTAAAAAAAGAAAAACAAAAGCAGAGGAAGAATTAGAAAAAAGTTTTGAAGAAGCTAAAAAGCTTTAAGTTCTAAAAATCACCAATAATTTCCGGACACTACAAACAATTTGTGGAACCCCAAAGCTTATATAGTCATTTATACTACACTTTTACGATAGCAATGGTTTACTTTGTGGAAATCAGAGCGACGGATCATTATCTTGAAAATCACGAAAGAGATGTTTCATGGGATAAGGTTATTGAAATTATATTAACAACAAAAAACCCAAAAAAGAAAGATGATAAGTTTGAGATCGAAAATAACAATTATTACATCTTATTTGAGATCAAAGATAATATACTATATGTTATAAATGCTAAAAATATAAAGAAGTAATAAAGATGAAATGTCCAGACTGTAGTGCGGAATTGAAAATGGTTGAAGTTAGCATACAAGGTGCTAAAAATAAGGCAATTAGCTATCAATGTACCAAATGCGATCACTTTGAGTTCGATCACGATTCCTCTAAAAAAGTAATCACTGAATTAAGAGAAGCACCTCTAAAAATCAAACAGAAAATAATTAAGTTATCACAAGATCGACTAGGAATATATTTTAACAATAATATAATAAGAAGTTTAGATATTAAAAAAGGAGAAGAGATATATTTATCAGTACCAGATAAGAAGCATATTATTATAGAATTAGAAAAAAATAGAAAATAATGTTTAGTTGAAGGTAAAAGAAAATCTAAAAAATTGTCCCTAACTACCTAATTTACATTTACTATTTTAGGTTCTAAAAAATATCAATAAATCTCCAGAAGCAATATTATTAAAATCAATGCAATGCAAAATATAAAAATAATATTTATTAGGTTCCAATTCAATGTTCACCTTGCATTCAGATTTATCCGCAGCCCTAATATAAGTACAAGTTCCAGGATGAATATTTGCCGGCGGCGGAACAGCAATTAAAGCATTTACCTTACCAGGATCATTTATTAAATCCCTAGAAATATCTATAAAATTACAGCCCAAAACAGCCTTATCAAGTTTTACATTCAATTCCCTTTCATTAACATCAACCTTCCTATTCTGTAAATTCACATCCTCGACTAAAGGCAATACACTATCAGGTTTCTTCCCAATAGCAATAGTTAAAAATTCAGTTTTAAGAGCACTTTTTTCACCCAAACAAGCAATATTAATTTTTAATAATCTGTCCTTTGGACTATAAGGTATCAACAAGTTTCCATTATGCTCTAAACTAAAATCTTCAGAAATTCTTAACATTTGATTAAATTTATCTTCGGCATTGTAGCTGTATCTGCAAATTGCATTCTTAGAGGTTGTTAAAGATATTGGAATTGAAATTAAATTCCAGGAAACTAATTGATTTTGTTGAGGTTCATTTATAATAACACTTAATTCCTCTTCCTCGCTTCTAACACAGCTGGCATTTCCATTAAATACAAATTTACAAATAGGATTTAAAGCCCTACAGGAATCCTCTGTACATTTTTCAAATTTATTTTTCTTAATAATACAATCTTCGCATTCTTTTAAAGCAAATAACTCTTTCCTACATTCATAAGTATCTAATTTTGAAAACATCTTGAATAAATCTTCATTATTTACATTACAGTTATCTCTAAAAAAATTAACAGCATTCGGATTCAAAATAGAAGTATAAATTAAACTTGCACATATTGAAGGTTGTTTTAAATTAGTTAATATTAAGGGCTTCTTAGCAGTAGAACAAGAACCTAAAGATTCACATTCTTCTTTATTGCATGCATTCGCTTTCTCATCCCCACCTTTTCCACATTCATTGCACAATTGCGGATTATTTGGCGGATATAAAGGCAAACAATCAATATTACTATTAATACTCGAATCAGAAGGAACAGCCTTGCATAAACCCTTGCTTAAACATTCATCAACACCGCATTGAGAGCTTATAACCTGTCTATTATTTGGTTCTAAATACAATAATAAATCTGTCTCAACATTAGGTTCACCGCATTTAATACAGTTTTGATAGTCATTTAACATCTTTCTATTATTATGGCAAACTCTTAACCTGTCAATCCCCAAAGCTTCTGATTTTACTTCCCCATTTTGACAAGATAACAAATAATGCTCGCTATCAGGACTAGATCGAAAAGAACATGCATTTGTATAAGGTATCATATTTAAGTTCCTAATCCCTAGATCGTCATTAATATTTACATTACAATTATTATTGGGAATTTTAACATTGCACTGCCTTAAATTATCCTCATTTAAACTAGAATATAAATCCACATTAAAAGAAGAAAAACTATTCCCCAGTTCAGTGCTCAAAACAGTTAAACAATTATCTTTGCTAACAATTTTTAATTCAGATCCTTGAGCTATAGAACAGCAGCCCAATTTGCAATCTTCAACTTGATTGCAATCTTGTTGAATTTTCTGGCCATCACAATCTCCATAATTTTGCTTGCATAATCCATCTTTTGAGATGCAGCAGCCATTTTTTAATTTATTCTCAGAAAAAATAGGATCATAAACCGCAAAATAAAAAGTTTCATTATGCTTAGACTTCAATTCAAAGATTTCATAATCGCTATAAGCCTTATCAAATTTAGTATAAAACCCGCTTCCTTTAATATTTTTAAAATTCCTCAAAGTTAAACTTAAATCAAAATCCTCTTCATTAATTAAAGAATTTACTCTATCATTCCCAATTCTTAAAAAATTTCTTAACTCGCTTTCTATACTAATTTTAAAAGTCTTAATCTCATTAACGGTCTCTTTAAACAAAATTAAATCCTGTGAAAAATCAAAATCTATATTTTTATCATTAATTTTAATATCAACATTATAGCTTGTAAAATTAACTTTAAAACCTGCACTTATAAAACCTTTAATATCTTCATAGCATTTTTTAACTGTTTGATTATTTTCAATTTCACTTTTTAAAGAATTTTCAATAAAACTAATTTGAGGAGCATAATTTTTATAATCCGCATCTAAAAATAAGCTTATATCTCTAAAACCATAAATTAGTTTATTGCTGATATTTACATAACCCCCGTTATTATTCAACCCATTAATAATCTCTTTAACTCTGCTTCCCAAACATTCTTTTAAAAATGTCTCAACCTGCTCAGTTACAGTTGTCGCTACAATCTTAGACGGTTTTTCCCCAGGCTTCCTTAATGTAAAAAGAAAGGCGAATATAATTAAAACAATAATCCCTAAAGCTATAAATATTGTTACCTGCCCTCTTTTTTTCATGTAAAGTAGTATATTTGGTTTATTTATATAAATTACTAAAGAAAAGCCTTTTAAAATCTGTTTCTAAAATAAAACCTATGCCAAATATAAAATTTCAAAATACAGTACAAATGCTAAAACAAGAACCACTAGCCTCTTGCTCAGGTGAATTTCCAAAAAAATGGGAGTCAAAACCTAAGAATTACCTAGAAAAAAATCAAGAAGTTGACATTACTTTAGATGCAAGAAAAAAAGAATTAATTAAACAAGGTTATAGATTAATCGGCAACCATTCTGCAATTAAAGTATGCCATTATTGCAAAGAAGCCATTAGGGGTAAAAATGTCTGCTATAAAAATACATTTTATGGAATAAAAAGCTGGCAGTGCATTCAAGCCTCAGTCACATTAGACTTCTGTAATTTAAGATGTGAATGGTGCTGGAGAAATATAGAATATAATTTCCCAAAAAATACAGAACTTAAAGATCCTCCAGATTTTATTGTAGATGGATTCATTAAAGCACATACACAAATCCTAAAAGGTTTCCTGGGCAATAAAAATGCAGATCAAATAAGAGTAAAAGAATCCCAAAAACCAAAACATGTTGCATTAAGTTTAACAGGGGATGCCTGCATGTATCCTCGTTTGCCAGAATTAATAGAAGAAATCCATTCAAAAAACATGACTTCTTTCTTAGTTACAAATGGTACATTCCCAAATATGATTGAAAAATTAATTTCCCACCAACCTACTCAAATCTACATTACGCTGCCAGCACCAAATGAGCAGTTATATAAAAAAGCCTGCAGACCTTTCGCAGATGGAAGCTGGCAAAAGATTCTAAAATCATTAAAGCTTCTGCATAATTTTCAAAGAAGCGTTATTAGAATGACACTGGCAAAAGAAATGAATATGTTTTACCCAGAACAATATGCAGAAATTATAAAAGATATAGATTTTGATTTCTTAGAATTAAAATCAGCAATGCCTGTAGGACAAGCACAATACAGAATGACTTTGGATAGTATGCCATTCCATGAAGAAATAGTTCAATTTGCAAAAGAAATGGGAAAAATAGCAGGTTTAGAAATTAAAGCTGAAAAGAAAGATTCAAGAGTAGTCTTAATGACGCGTAAAGGAAAAGAAAGAAAAAGATTTTTAATTAATTCTCCCTAATCTTCAACTCATATTTATATGGATAATTTTTCTTTCCTCTCCCAATTGTCTTCACCAAATCAAGTTTAATAAGCTCTCTCAAATAATTTCCACAATCTGCACCAATCTCTTTTGCTACTTCTTTACGACTCAAACCTGGCTTGTTCTCTAAAAGAATTAATATCTGATTTAATCTAGTGTCAGCAGGCTTTTTCTTGCAAACAATATTACTGTACAATTCTAAACTTTTTTTAATAACATTATTAGAAATTTCAAACTCAGGAAGAGACTCATAATTCTCAAGAGTATCAAAAACACTACAAAAGTCTATTCCTCGTGAAGTAATATTTACCCGAGTAAGTCTTGCATCAATCTTACCACCCCTAAAATCATTATTTGGTACAACAAAACCAAGCCCCTCTAAAATTCTTAAACAAGAGGCATTATAATAAATCATAAAATCAGTTTTTGAACATTTAATACCCTTAGTTATCTCACGTGCGCTATAAAAATTTTCATAATTCTTATATAAAAAGTTTCCTACATTAATTGCCCTGCTTATCACTCCAGCCCTATTATCAGATATAGATTTTAAACTTTCTCTAATAGTATCTTCAAAATTCTCTATCTTAGCTTTATCACTCCATTTAAATTTAACACCCCCTTCAAATCTTTCAAATTCAACAAATCCTAATTTTTGTAATCTTAACATATGTTCAGTAACAGTAGTATAAGGTACTTTTAAATCTTCAGAAAGATCAGTTACTCTCAAATCTTTTTCTTTTAATAAAGCCCTTAAAAGTCTAGTAACTACAAAAGCAGATTTATCAGCAGAGAAAACATTATACATACTCAAATTATTTTCAGCCGAATACCTTAATGCAAATTTCAATGCCTTTCTTACTGCTAATTGATCATCTTTCAATTTATAACCCTCTTTATCCCCAATAACCAAAGGAGAAAGAGAGAATGTAAAATAACCATTTATCGAACCATTAGAAAACCCAGAAACGTCTCCAAATAATTTACAAGCCCCCTTCTCAATATCATAAGGCTTTCTAAAGGAATTACAACTCAATAAATAGTTTGCCACAACAGATTTTGGTTCTCTATTGATTACCTTCACAATTTGTTCTAAAGTTAACATTAAACTACAATAAACTACAAATATATAAAACTTACTATAAATGACTACTCAAAAGTAGGTAGTAATAACATAGTTAAATTTAGCTTAATTTTTTAATTATATTTTCCACAAAATTATCATATTTTAATTCAGCAGCTAAAATTTTTAAATCTTGGTCCAGTAACTTCTCATTTCTATGAATCTCATCTAAATGCCTCTTCAAAACCTTTCTTACTAATTCCTTTTCCTCTTTTTTTAGTTCTATCACATTTAATCTAGAATTTATAAATATTTAAATCTATTCTTTCGGCTTCAAAACAACAAATCTTCCAACTCTGCCTGGATTTAAGATTAATGTATCTTTGTACAATTGTTTTTTCCCAGCATTTTCATGTAAATGGCCGCAAACATACAACAAAGGTTTATATTTCTCAATAAATTTAGAAAAAGATTTGCATCCTCTATGACCAGAATCTATCCTGTCTAATAAAGTACCATAAGGAGGCGCATGAGTAACAAAAATTATTTTATTATGCTTCTCTAATTCCTCCTTAATTTCCTCAACAAAATCTTCAAAATCTTTTTCTCTTTCATTAAATCCCGCACAACCATAACCAATAACTAAAAAATCTCCAATCTTTAATAACCTTTTATGTGCATAATGAATATTTTTAAATTCCTTGCAAAAGCTTTTTAATTCAGCATCACTCTCATGATTTCCAGGAATCAAAATAAACGGTTTTTTTAGCGCATTAAACTGCCTTAAAATAGATTCTTGAGCATTACCCCAAACTGAAAAGTCCCCAGCACATATAATCAAATCAGCATTTTCAGCCTTCTCTTTAATAATCTTAAAAGCACTTGCACTCCCATGCATATCCACAAAACATAAAATTCTCATTAAAATTCAATTAAAATTCCAATTTTTATTACTTTTGGTTTCAAAAATCTTTATATATCTCAAGATTATCTAAAAATCATGAAAAAAGAGCAGATTAGTGTCAAAAAAATAGCACTTACTTTTGGCTTAACATTAGCAATAATTCATGCTATTTGGACAATTCTAGTCGCAACTGGTCTAGCACAACCATTACTAAATCTTAAACTAAGACTTCATTTTATCTCAATGCCTTTTGGTTTAGAACCATTCAATCTAACAACCGCCTTAGGCTTAATTATATTCGTATTTATAGTAGGCTATATATTTGGTGCAATATTTGGATTCGTCTGGAATAGATTACAAGACTAAACGTAAAATTTATTAACTTCACTCCCCCTATTTTAAACAATGAAAAAATTATTTTTAGTATTATTAACTGTAATATTAATTTCAATTATCTCTCAAACTACTTTAGCTTATAGATATTCGTCTTATTATAACTACGATGACCCACATAAATACTCCAAATTCAGATCACCATTTTATGGGTCTTATCACTCATATTTCCACATCCCCCAATATTATCCATACCAATATTATCCAAAAGCAGATTTTGTTTACCATTACTCAAAATATTACTCAAAATATTATTAAAAATGCGAGACTTACTAATAGTTGGAATTGACCCAGGAACTACAACAGCTTATGCAATTCTAGACCTAGATGGAAATTTAATAAAATTAAAAAGTTCTAAGCAATTAAGCCTAAGCACTTTAATAACAGAAGTTACAAATGAAGGCAAAGTTTTAGCAGTTGGCTGCGACGTGTCAAACATTCCAAGTTTTGTTTACAAATTTGCAACAAAATTAAATGCAATTATTGTCAAGCCGGATTTTGATTATAAAGTCGGATTAAAACAAAGAATGACAAAAGAGTTCAAAGTAAGAGACGACCACCAAAGAGACGCCTTAGCTGCAGCCTTAAATGCTTTTAAAGAATTTAAAGAAACATTTACTAAAATTGATAAAGAATTAAAAGATCTAGGAAAAGAACATCTAAATTCTCAAGTAAAAGAGATTTGTATTAAAAATAAACTAAATGTAACAGACACAATTAAACTTCTAGAAACTCCTGAAAAAATAGAAGTTAAAAAGAAAAGAAAAAAAGAAGTTTTAAATTACAATAAAGCAAATGACCTAATTAGAGCTTTTAAAAAACAAAATAGAGAATTACAAAGAAAATTAAGTTTTATGCAGTTTAAATACCAGAATACACTAAAATTAATAGATAAAAGGGTAGAGGAAAGAATTAAAAAATCTCAAATAATTTCAGAATTAAATTCAAAATCATTTAGGGAAGAATTATTAAAAAAAGAAATAGAAATAAAAAATTTAAAAGAAAAGATAAATAAATTAAATAATACTTTATTAAATTCAAATGAAAAGATAACAGCACAAAAATTCAAAAACCTTAACTTTGAAGATTATTCCAAAGAAGTTATTTATGTAGAAAATCCTAATATTTACTCTGAAAAGTGTTTAAACTCTTGTAAAGGAAAAGTTATAATCTATAAAGAAAAACCATTAAATTACTTAACAAAAAAGAATATTTCATTTATTAATAAAGAAGATTGTTTAGAAGAGGAATTTGAAGAATTTATACTTGTAGATAAAAACAAACTTAATAGCCTAATTAATAGTTCAAATTTAATTGAAAATCTAATTGAAGATTATAAGCAGGAAAGGCAAAATAAAGCCTTTAAAGAGCTTTTAAAGAGTGAATAGTCATCTTTATATATAAGTTTAAACCATTTCTAAAAAGAAGGTAGAAAAAAGTGGCAATAGGTGACTGGTTTTTAGCAAGAAGTGAAGCATTCAGGTATCTTTTATCAAAATTTTCAGAACATAAATCAGAGACTATGAAGTCTTTTAATAAAGTAAAAAACGAAAATAAGATTATAATTAAAAAAATAAAAGATCATGACGATGCAATTAATAATTTTGGAAAAATAATTAAAGAATTAAGATCAAAAGGTGTTGTAATTGAAGAAAATGCATCTAGAATTATTAAAAGAAAGAGATAATTAATCTACAAAATTTCTGAAAAACCTTCAAAACAGTATTTAAAGAGGTAAAAGTTTTAACAAAAAAGTTATAGAAACTTCAGTTTATTTAGTAGTATTTTCAATTTTTTGACAACAGATTATATTAAACAGTGTATCTTTCTAATACATTAATGAAACTTTCAAAACCTAAAAATTATAATACCCTTGTACAAGATATAGGCAAAATACTAGAAGAAGGGAGAAATAAGGCATTTAGAGCTGTAAATGAAATTATTATTAAAACTTATTGGGAGATAGGCAAAAGAATAATAGTCTTTGAACAAGAAGGTAAAGAAAAGGCCGAGTATGGTAGTCATCTATTGGAAAAGTTATCAAAAGACCTAAAATCAAGATACGGAAAAGGCTTTAGCCGAAGCAACATCATTTACATGAGACTATTCTATATTAAATACCAAAAAAGTGAGACGCTGTCTCACCAATTGTCATGGAGCCATTATTTTGAATTATTAAAAGTTGAAGAAGATTTAGAAAGATCATTCTATGAAAAACAATGCTTGAATGAAACCTGGTCTGTGAGAGAACTAAGAAGGCAGATTAATTCCGCTTTATTCCACAGATTAGCCTTAAGCAAAAACAAAAAAGAAATATTAAAACTATCAAAAAAAGGCCAATTAATTAAAAAAGCAGATGACCTAATTAAAGACCCATATGTTTTTGAATTTTTAGGGATTCCTGAAAATTATAATTATTCAGAAAAAGAGCTAGAACAAAAACTAATTAATAATCTAAAATTGTTCTTATTAGAGTTAGGAAAAGGCTTTACTTTTGTAGCAAGACAATTTAGAATCTCATTAGGTAATGAACATTTTTACATAGACTTGGTGTTTTACCACAGAATCTTAAAATGCTTTGTTTTAATAGATCTAAAAATAGACGATATTAAACCAGCAGATATAGGGCAGATGAATATGTACCTTAATTATTTTAAAGCTGAAGAAAAATCAAAAGAAGATAATGAACCAATAGGAATAATTTTATCTGCCAGAAAAGACCGCATTAAAATAAATTATGCTTTAGGAGGGATTTCAAATAAGCTGTTCATTTCTAAATACAAATTTTATCTTCCAAACAAAAAAGAACTAGAAGATAAATTAAGAAAATTAATTACTTCAGAGCACCAAAATATTCTCTAACCCTTTCAATTATATTAGGAATTAAATACCTCTCCAATCTTTCCTTAAATATCTCCTCTAAACTCATTCCTTCAAACAACCTATAACCCTCTTGATTCTTCTCAATTAACCCCAAATCCTTCAATCTTTTTAATTGCCTTCTGATATTGCTTTCAGCTACCCCTAATAAAGGTAATCTATGTTCCTTTCTTAAATCCTCAACCTTTAATTTAATGTTCTCACTCCTCACAGCTTCTTTAGAATTAATTAATAATAGTAATATATCAACAATTATATCCCTGCTATCTCCCGGCTGCAATAAACCGATACTCAAGCACAATTTCTTAACAAAATTCCTTTTATTGCTTAAATCAGGCTTTTCATATTTTCTTAAAGTTACCTCTGCCAATGGAATATCTTTTGAAACCTTACTCATTTATTTAAGCATTAAAGTTAAATATTTAAACCTTTTCTAATAGCTATTCAAAAATGGTAACTAAAAAATTAGATCAAAAACCAATAATTGTTCATACAGCAAGGTCTAAACACACAAGGTTATTAGCCGCTTTATCAATAATCTTGTTATTAATTATAGCAGTATTAACCTTAGTTTTTCTGGATGTAAATAAAAAAATAGATTCAATAAATATAAACGATGAAACAGAATATATAGATATAGTAAAAAATGTTCGTGATTCTGTAGTCTCAATAAGAACAGAAAAATCAGCAGCCTCAGGAGTTATAATAAATATAAACGGTCTTGTCTTAACTAATTATCATGTAATCTCAGAATTAAAAAAAGATGAAAAAATTCAAGTAATACTTACAGACAAAAGAATCTACACCGCACAAATAATTGGAGCAGATGATAAAGCAGATGTCGCAATATTAAAAATTAACACAACAGACCTACCATCTATAAAACTAGGAGACAGCGATAATGTAAAGGTAGGAGAAAAAGTTATTACTATAGGGAATCCATTTGGTTTTGATTCCACTGTAACAACCGGAATAGTAAGTGCATTGCATAGGGATAGAGGCCCAACAGAATACAAAGATTTTATCCAAACCGATGCTTCAATTAATCCAGGAAATTCAGGCGGTCCTTTAATAAACCTAAAGGGCGAATTAATTGGGATTAATACCTTTATTGTTGGAGGTGAAAAATTTTCAGGATTAGGATTCGCAATTCCAATAAATTTAGCCAAAACAATTACAGATCAAATCTTAATAAAAGGAAAAGTTATAAGGGCTTTTGTAGGCATAATAGTCCAGGATATCTTAGAATTAGACAAAGATGGTAATGGAAAAATTTTAGAAGGTGCAAAAATAGTTTTAATAGGCAATAATACACCAGCATCAAAAGCAGGATTAAAATCAGGGGACATAATAAAAGAGATTAACAGTATTAAAGTAAAGTCCTCAAATCAATTAAGAAATTATGTTGCATGGATCCCAATAGGCGAAGAAATTAAATTAAAAATACTAAGAGAGAATGAAACATTAACCCTCCCTTTAATTGTAGAAGAAAAACCAGAAGAAGAAATTTCAATAAATAAAACAATTACCAATGAAACAACTAGATAATTACATAAATGCTTAAATACTGCTTTAAAATATCAAACCTATGACAATTTTAATAGCTTCAATATCAACAGGAAAAGGAACATGGGCAGAAGTTTCTAAAATTATACAAATAGAAAAATGGAGTAAAGTTATTTTAATTGGAAATTCTTTCGCAAAAGATAACTTCAAAATGAATCAAAATTCAGAATTTATAGAAATAGACCCTAATAAATCAGTAAAAGAAATTAAAAACACAATAATAGAAAAATTAAAAGGTAAAATTGAAGACCCGGAAGTTGTTTTAAATATTGTTTCAGGAACAGGCAAAGAACATATGGCGACTATTTCAGCATTATTATCATTAGGCCTAGGAATAAGATTCGTTAATGTTAGTCCAGAAGGTATAGAAGAACTATAACAGTGCAATATAGAAATTTATTAAAACTCATTAATTCTCTCTAAAATAATGAATCTCTTTGATAATATTAATGATAGAAATATCTTCATAGACCCAATAGTCTTGGATTTTGAATATCTACCTAAATTATTGCCATTTAGAGAATCAGAACAGCACCATATAGCAGACTGCATTAAACCTTTATTCAACAACTCATTAGGGAAAAATATTTTAGTGATAGGAAAACCAGGAATAGGAAAATCAGCAGCTTGTAAATTTGTTTTAAGGGAATTAGAAGAAAAAGGCTTGGATGAAAAAATAATCCCATTGTACATTAATTGCTGGAAAAATAACACAGAACATCAATTTCTTTTAGAAATCTGTAACCAAATAGATTACAAATTTACCCAAAACAAAACCTCTTTGGATTTATTAAAAACAATCTCAAAAATATTAAATAAAAAAGCAGTCGTAATTTGTTTAGACGAAGTTGATAAATTAGCAGATTACTCAATAATTTACAATTTAATAGAGGATATTTTTAAAAAAACTTTAATATTAATAACAAATAAAACATCTTTTCTAGCAGAATTAGATAAAAGAATCCACTCAAGACTAACACCAGAAATAATAAACTTTAAGCATTATAATTACGAAGAAACAAAAGAAATCTTAAAACAAAGAATGGATCTTGCATTTAATAAAAATACATTTGAACAGGAAGCATTTGAAGAAATATCAGCAAAAAGTGCTTATGAAAAAGATATTAGGTTAGGTTTAACATTGCTAAAAGAGTCTGCAGCTACAGCTGAACTTAAAAACAATTCTGTGGTAAAAAAAGAGCATGTTATAGAAGCTATTAACAAATTATTTCCAGAAGAAGAAATAACAAAAGAAATAGAAAATAAAATAATCTCTCTGTTGAAAGAAAAAAAACAATTAACAACAAAAGAAATATTAAACGAACTCAATGACAAAAAAATTAATTATCGGCAATTAACAGTAATAATCTCTAAAATGAAAGATAAAAAATTAATAACTACAAATATCATAGCAAAAGGCAAATATGGAAACATACCTGTCCATTCCCTTGTTTCCACAGTTCTATAAAGGCTTTGACAATGTAATCTCCACTTATACAGCTTATAACACTAAAATTTTAAAGAATTTTTTGCACTGTTGCACCGTTTTCTAAGACCCGCGTCAGGTATATATACTAAACTTCTTTTTTAACATAGGAGGTGATTGAGGTGAAATTATTGAAATTTTTATTTGAGGAAGAGTATTTGGAGTGGAATGAATATCTAGACGCAGTAAAGGAAAGATGCTTTTTTGCTGACAAGCATCTAATAAAACAAAGGGGGTGGGACTATGTACTATGATATCTACAATTTAAAAGCAAGAAAACAAATGCTGGAAGATGACGAAATTGATGCATCAGAAGAAGGCTTTATGCAGGGCTACATGAATTGCGATGAAGAGTGACTAACCCTCCTTCCAACAAACGTGACATCCTCCCCCAGCTAAAGCAAGGGGCTTCCAGCATCTATTGTCTTTGAAGACTCATTGCGTTTAGTTCCTGCTTCCATGATTCCACTTGCCTTTCCATTGCTGGAAGGTAGAGGTAGTATCTCCACAGGCGTAGAGATTCCCGCCAGTCCGACGGTATCGTTTAAATGATTTTGAGAAGCATTAAAATCACGATGACAAACATTCAAACATTTAGGGCAAGACAAGGTTCTCTTATTCAGGGGCATATCCTTAACATAGAACCCGCATTTGTTGCATCTATGACTGCTTCCTCTTGTTCTTGGATTTTTCAGGCATTGTCCACCGAGCGTAACCTCTTTGTAGGACAACATGTTAATAAATTGATTCCAAGAAGCATCAGTTATATGTTTAGCGAGACAATGGTTTTGAAGCATTCCTTTAACATTCAAGTCCTCAACAGCAATAATGCTAAATCTCAAAGCAAGGCTTCTGCTTAGCTTGTGCAGGAAGTCACTCCTTTGGTTAGCAATCTTGTTATGGTGTCTTGCCACTTTAAACCTGGCTCTTCTTCTGTTAGCAGAGCCTTTGACCTTTCTGCTCAATCTTCTCTGCAAGAATTTCAATTGATTTTCAGCTTTAATCAAATGTCTGGGATTAGCTATGGTTTCACCATTGCTCAAAGTAGCAAAGTTCTCTATTCCAACATCAATTCCAACCTTTTCAGCAGAAGAATGACTAACCTTAATATCAGGTATTTCACAAGTAAAGATAGCAAAATATTGATTGGCTTTATTTTGCTTTATTGTTGGTGTTTTTATTTTTCCTTCTAATTTTCTATGTAGTTTTATTGGTATATTGCCTAATTTAGAACAGTATAATTTATTGTTATTTAATTTGAAACCAGATTGAGGATATGTAATGCTTTTTATTCTAGATTTAAATCTTGGAAACCCTTTCTTTTTACATTTTTTATCCTTTAATCTCCTATAAAAGTTTTGAAATGATTTATGAACTCTATCTGAAACATTTTGTATTACCTGAGAATGAATTTGTTTGTATTTTCCTTTCATATAATTATTAAATTTATATTTATTTAGTGATTTTTTAGTTTCTTTATAATTATTGATATTTAATTCTAGGAGGTTGTTGTAAACTTCCTTGCAAATATTGAAGTTATTTAGTAATCTAAATATTTGTTTTCTTTTTGGATATATTCTAAATTTGTATGTTAGCAACATTCTACTATAAATAAGATGTCTAAATACTTAAACTTTGTTTTGCACTAAATAGTAGCCTCTTAGTTTTTACAATATTTTTGAAAAGTTTTCTAAATTTATGAAGGATTTACGGAAAAGATGGAAGATTTACAAGAATTTTTATATTTAAATTTGAGCAAAATTCATCTGCAGCCTAAAGCCTGCAGTTTTCTTTTGCAGAAAATAA
>Ga0209541_10003152_pt1 | contig 30631 bp, 28 predicted proteins | sample RifCSPlowO2_01_FD_184027 | JGI IMG/M metagenome (GOLD analysis project Ga0209541, IMG submission 184027) | Groundwater microbial communities from Rifle, Colorado - Rifle CSP2_plank lowO2_0.1 (SPAdes) (version 2) | ecosystem: Environmental > Aquatic > Deep subsurface > Groundwater | place... | reverse complement strand
GTCGGGCGATAGCGCGCACGACAGAATTTGATTATGTAATTGCCACTGAAACTGATGTTTTGCGCCAGACATTGGAGTATATTGATGAAAACAAAGATGGAATTATTTCTGAAAGGGAACTTTTTTTAGTGATGACTTCAAAGAAAGGGCCATGGATGCTTTCTTCTATCAGAGACGAAGCAGAGATATATTATATGGAAAGCCATCCTGAAAAGACTGATGGAGAATTAAGCGATATGTGTGATAGGAAATATGATTGGAAGAGCGCGGGGCGGTGATTGTGGGTTTTTGGAAGAAATATAATAAATAATTACATTATCTTCAATTTGTGAGTCTCTTCCCCTATTTTTACGTCAAAGATTACGATCTTGTTTATTTTTTCCCCTTTGGCAATTCCTATTTTTGTGAGCAGATAACCTATCTTCGAAAGGCAAGCCATCTGAAATTTAATAACGGGAGATTTTCTCATTAGTTTCTCTAGGCTCTCAGGATCTTCATTCTTCTCGTCCCAGTTGATTATTATATTTTCCATCCAACTCCTTATTTTATCGTAATCTTGTGGAGATAATTCTAATTTGTGGGCATAGATATTTCTAATAGCTTTAAGTTTGTCAAATACATCATACTCGGACTCGCTAATCTTTTTCAGCTCATAAAGAATTCGTAATTTCATATCTTGATCAATTTTAGCATAGCTAATCTCTTTAAATTTAGCAGAATTATTGTCTAATAGCCAATTAGTAATGTATTCCCCGTATAATCCCAATAAAATAATTATGTCTCTATCAGATTTATTATTTGGAGGGTTATAAATTTCATTTAGCAAATCTTCAAATTTTTCCCATTCGGTTTTCATTTTGCTCTTGATATATTACATCCTCTCTAATCTTCGTATGCGCTCATCAACGGACGGATGCGTTGCGAACAAGCCAGATAGCTTCTTGAACGGGTCGCTGATGCAGAGTGCTCCGACAGCGTGATTAAACGCGTGCATTTCTCTTCTTGAAATATGCTCATGCTTGATTTTTTTGAGGGCGTTTGCGAGACCTTGAGGATAACGCGTGAACTTTGCGCCTGTTGCGTCAGCGAGATACTCGCGCTTGCGCGAAATTGCAAGAGCGACGAGGCGCACGGCGATTGGCGCGAGAATTGAAAGAATTATGCCTAAAATTAAAAAGACTGCCTGCGCTCTGCCGCCTCTTTCGTTATTGTTTGAAAACCATAAGCTTCTTAGGAATAGTTCTGCAATAATGGAAATCAGACCGATGAGAATTGCTGTAAGCGTCATGAAGCGAATATCAAAATTCGCAATGTGGGACATTTCATGAGCAATAACTCCTTCAAGCTCCTGTTTGTTCAGCTTTTCAAGCGAGCCTGTTGTCATGCAGATAACTGCGTGTTTCGGGTCGCGGCCTGATGCGAATGCGTTGATTTCAGGAGAGTCCATTACGTATAAGCGAGGCATGGGCAAACCTGAAGCAAGTGCCATGCTTTCGGCTGCGTGATAAAATAATCTGTGCTGGGTTTGCGAAGCAGGTTTTGCTCTAACTGATGCGAGTGCGATTTTGTCAGAGTTATAATAACTGATAAGAGTGTAACTCAATGAGAATATAGTTGAAATTATCATTATAATGAAAAAATATGAGGGGTCGAATATTTGGGAGATAACATAGCCCACCACAATAAAGAAAATGATGATGATTGCCATTAAGAGCGCTGACTTGAGCTTGTTCTTGGTTATCTGGTCTTCGAATGAAATGCGTTCTGGCATGATTAAAGATAGATTGCTCAGTTTATAAGGTATGCGAATTATGGACAGCGCCTATTGCTGAAAGAGAATTATCGAGAACGCTGTCAAGCATTTTGCCACGCATTCCTTCCAGCTCTTGCCTGGAAAACCATCTTAACTGCTCTTGCTCATCGGTTTCTGATTTATCAGTCCATTTAAGGCACTTGCCTACAAAAACAAAATTCATGTGGTGCCCATGATGCGGAACAGATTCTATTTGAATATGCTGCGGCTTTAAAATCTTTAATCTTCCGCTATCGGCTGTTGTTGGAGCATTAAGAAATTCAAACTCAAATCCTGTTTCTTCTGCAACTTCTCGAGTGGTTGCTTCTTCAGGAGTTTCGCCAGGCTCAATATGCCCTCCGACAGGAATCCAGGTTTGAAGGTTTTTATTCCAAGTTAAAAGAACGCTCCCATCTTGACGAACAAGATAAATAGTTGTGACCCAACACTTATTTTTCCAGTTTATTTCAGCCATTCGCCTAAAAGCTCACTTTTGGCACAGCTTTTTGCTCTGCGGGAATTTCAAGGAAGGGCTTTTCCTTGTGGTTGTACATGCGGGCAAAGAACGTTCCGGGGAATGTTTCTACGCTGTTGTTATAGCTTAATATTGAGTCGTTGTAGAATTGGCGCGAATATGCTATTTTATCTTCAATGGCTGCGAGTTCCTGCTGAAGCTGAAGGAAGTTCTCATTTGCTTTTAATTGGGGATAGTTTTCTGCTACTGCAAAAAGCGAGCCGAGTGCTGTTTGCAATTGCGCGCCTGCTTTCATGCGCTTGTCAATGCTTGAGGCACCCAACACACTGGCGCGAGCTTTTGTAACTTCGAGCATAATGGATTTTTCGTGCTTTGCGTAGCCCTTGACTGTCTCAAGCAAGTTTGGCACGAGGTCGGCTCTTTTCTTTAACTGCACGTCTATTTGAGAGAGGGAATTGTCAATGCGATTTGATAAGACTGTAAAACGGTTATAGTAATAAATGAAAATGATAATTACTAAAACAACAATTCCTGCAGCAATCCATCCGAGTACCATGACAAGAGATATATTCTTGTTTTATAAATGTTGTGAAAATGTATTTAAGGACGAGTTTTCTTGATAGTTCATGGATTCAAGAAGGCGCGTGTTCATTAGCATATTAGCTCTTTTTGCTCTTATAGCCGGGCTTTATTTTTTTACAGACTGGTTTTCCAAGGCTACTGGATATGCGCTGGGAGAAGACCAGAAAGTCTCGTTTGCGAATTGTTTGAAAGATTACGATGCGGCGTTGTATGAAACGATTGAGTGCGCGGCTTGCGAGAAACAGCGCTCGCTTCTCGGGGAGGGTGCTTATGCCATTATCCCAAGAATTATGTGCGGAGAAGACTTATGCAATGGAGGGATTAGGCGTGCGCCTGCGTGGGAAATTGACGGCAAGATTTACTATGGTTCCAAGACATTCAAGGAGCTGGACGATTTGTCTGCTGGTTGCGGAATAAAATAGGAAATGCCAAGGTTTTAATTCTCTCTTTTTCTAGCTTTTGAATGAAACATTTATATTTTGATGAATCTGCGACGACTTTAGTAAATCCAAATGTCATGAAGGCGATGATGCCTTATTTTAGCGAAGAATATGGGAATCCGAGCTCGCCGCATGCTATGGGGGCGAAAGCGAAAGACGCTGTAAATGAAGCAAGGACAAAACTGGCTAAGGAGATAAATGCAAAGCCACGGGAAATTTATTTCACGTCTGGCGCAACAGAATCAAACAATTGGGTTTTTCAGGGGCTTGTGCGAGCAAAAAATAATAAATATAAAAAGAAAATTATTATCTCGGCGATTGAGCATGCGTCTGTTATTGAGCCTTGTGCGGCCTTGGAAAAAGGAGGATATCACGTTGTTAGGATTCCTGTTAATAAGGATGGAATAGTCAAATATGATATTTTGGAAAGAGAAATTGACGATAAAACCTTGCTTGTTTCAGTCATGCATGTTAATAATGTGATTGGCACAGTACAGGATATTGAAGCTATTGGAAGAATATGCAGAAAGAAGGGGGTGCTGTTTCACAATGACGCAAGTCAGAGTTTCGGCAAGCTTGTTATTGATGTCAGAAAAATGAATATTGATTTATTGTCCGCTTCTGCGCATAAAATTGGCGGGGCTAAGGGAATTGGATTGTTGTATGTGCGCGAGGGCATTGCTATTGAGCCGCTAATCTATGGCGGGGGACAGGAACGTGATATGCGGGGCGGTACAGAGAATGTGGCGGGCGCGGCAGGATTTGCTGCGGCTTTGGAGGAAATTAAAAAAGTCAATCAGAATAAAATACGCGTACTGCGCGATTATATAATGCGGGAAATTGAGAAAATTGGGGGGGCGATTAACGGCTCTCGTCCAGCGCGATTGTACAATAATGTACATGCTTCTTTTAAAGGTGTTGACGGCGGAACATTGGCGGAGTTTCTTTCTCAAAGAGGGATATATGTATCTACAGGAAGTGCGTGTGATTCCCGCAAAGAAAAAGAGGGCTATGTACTGCGTGCGATTGGATTGAATAAAGAACTGATGAACAGTTCTATCAGAATAACGCTTCCTTCAGACGTGACAAAAAAAGAATGCAATGAATTATTACGCGCGCTTGAGAAAGGAATAAGGGTCTTACGACGATGAAATGTTGACCAGCTACAGTGCTTCGAGCTGCTCTTCATCCATTGCGACATAAGCAATTTCGTCGCCTTTCTTGTCTGAAATGCGAACGTGGTAACGACCGTTAGGAAGAAGAATATTAATGGTGCCTGTCATGCCTGACTTTATTGGCACTGGAGGGTCGGCATAGGTCTCAATGTCCTCGTCTTTGGGTGCGGCGAGCAGACGGACTGGCTGATGGCGTTTGAATTTAGTGTTCATGCTAATGTTTACGTCTTCTCTTTGAATGTCTGGCGCTTAGATTAATTTTAGAGAATAGAAATATATAAAGTATTTCAAGAATGCCCATTGTATGAATAATAAAAAATAGAACAAACCAGATGAGATGACCTCTGCGCGCAGATTTCCACCAGGCAACACCTTTCCATGCGAACGTCCAAAGCAACACAAGGACGATTGCCCAAATCGGAAGACCTGTTTGCAAAGCGATGTCAGTCAAACCGGTCATCTGCCGATAAACGAACTTTTATTTATAAACTCTCTCATCTATGTTGTGCAAGATAAAAATGTTTAAATAGGTGTGAAAGGATAAAAACAGAACAACACAAGCGGTTGTGTTTTTCTGATGGGAGAAACACAAGCGGTTGTGTTAATTTCAAAGAGGTTACATGCTTTGCCCGTACTGTTCGCACACTGACACGAAGGTTACAGACAAGCGTGATTTAAGCGGCATAACGCGAAGACGTCGTGAATGCCTTAAATGTGCGAAGAGGTTTTCCACACGCGAGAATGTTGAATGGAGTGAAATGCGCGTGGTCAAGAAAGATGGACGCAGGGAGGCATTTAACCGCGATAAAATCAAGACAGGAATCATGCGGGCGTGTGAAAAACGGCCGGTTGATGACGAAACTATAGAAAAAATGATAACAAAAATTGAGGAAAGGCTGCGAAAGAGGGGGAAAGAAGTTAAAACTGGTGTGATTGGAGAATTGGTTTCTAATGAACTAAAAAGAGTTGATAGTGTGGCATACATCAGATTTGCTTCGGTGTATAGGGATTTTACGGATGTGTCCGACTTCAAGAAAGAAATAAGGGGGCTTGCGCATTAAGATGGAATCAAATCCCACTTCTACTTCTCTTAATGACGCGAACAGAGCGCGGTTTACGCCAGATGTATTTGGGAACGAAGCGTTATTAACGCAACCATTTAATTTTGAAAGATTTTTCACGTTTGAAGGAAAGAACCCGTTTGAATATGATATTTATGGCAAGCCCATCAGTTGGGTAAGCGAAGAAGTCAAAGTAACTGATGACCAAGGAAAAGTAATTTTCATACAGCCTAATGTACGCCGACCTGAATTCTGGTCTCCTCTTGCTATCAAAGTAGTTGCGAGCAAATACTTTTGGGGCGATCAGGCAAAAAATCAGCGCGAGAGCTCGGTAGAACAACTAATCGGGCGCGTGTCGCGATTTATCGGGCGACAAGCGCTTAAGCAGAATTATTTTGATGTGGCAACAAGTGCGAGGTTGCAAGATGAGGTAGCTTCCATTTGCCTGCATCAACTTGCTGTCTTTAACTCGCCAGTCTGGTTTAATGCAGGCATTCAGGAGTACAGCAAAGATGCCGGAGGCGTAGGAACATGGAAGTGGGATGAATTGACGGACACCATTATACGCACTGAACATAGCGTTGATGTGCATGGCAAGCCTACGCGTTCTGCAGAGGACAGACCGCAGTGCTCAGCATGTTTCATTCAGGGCATACGTGATGATATTGAATCTATTATGGAAGTGCAGGTCGCGGAGGTTAATCTGTTCAAGGCAGGCTCTGGAACAGGCACTAATCGTTCTACTTTGCGAAGCACTAAGGAGAAGCTTACTGGCGGTGGCAGACCATCTGGCCCTGTTTCATTTATGCGCGGTTATGATGCGTATGCAGGCATCATTAAATCAGGTGGGAAGACTCGCCGCGCAGCTAAGATGGAAATTCTGAATGTTGAACATCCAGATATCATTGAATTTATTGAGGCAAAGCAGAGGGAAGAGAAGAAAGCTTGGGCGTTGATTGAACAGGGCTATGGCGGTGGTATGAACGGGGAGGCGTATAGTAGTGTTTCGTTCCAGAACTGCAATATGTCGGTTCGCGCCCCTGATGATTTTATGAATTCTGTGAAACGCGATGGTGAATGGCAGACGCTCTTTGTCACCAAGCCTGGTGCGTGTGAAACTTTCAAGGCGCGCGAGATTATCCGCAAGATTGCAGAAGGAACGTGGGTCTGTGGCGATCCGGGCATGCAGTTCGACACCATCATCAATGCCTGGCATACTTGCAAGAATACTGGAAGGATTAATGCGAGCAACCCTTGTTTCTCTGGTGATACTAAAGTTGCTTTGATAGATGGAAGGGACCTTAGTTTTGAAGAGTTGGTAGAAGAGAACAAGATGGGCAAACAAAACTTTTGTTATACAATAAAAAGTGACGGAAATATTGGTACAGAAAAAATAATTAATCCCAGAATTACAAGAAAAGATGCCAGAGTAATTAAAGTAATTCTGGATAATAATCATAAGATAGTATGCACTCCCGATCATAAATTTATGCTGAAAATTGGAGGGTATAAAGAAGCCCAACATCTTATCGCTGAAGATTCCTTAATGCCACTTTATGAGAAGGAAATTGGCATTCGCCCTAAAGCAAACCACAGAGTAAAAAGAATTGAAGCATTAAGTGAAAGAGTTGACGTATATGATATTGAGGTACCGCATACGCATAACTTTGCATTGGCTTCTGGGGTTTTTGTGCACAACTGCTCCGAGTATATGTTTTTGGATGACAGCGCGTGCAATTTGGCATCTATAAATCTGATGAAATTCAGAAGCGAGGATGGTAAATTTGATGTAGAGAAGTTTAAACGCGTTGTAAGAACATTTTCTGTGGCCATGGATCTTGCGGTTGATGGCTCGAGCTATCCAACTACGAAGATTGCACGCAATTCACGCGACTATCGGCCACTTGGTCTGGGATATGCTAATTTGGGCGCATTGCTTATGAGTATCGGCTTGCCCTATGATTCTGATGAGGGACGCGCAGTGGCTGCTGTGATTACTGCGATTATGGGTGGGGAAGCATACCGAACGAGTGCGGAACTCGCTCGATCTGTTGGACCGTTCCCAGGCTTTGCCAAGAATCGTGAACCTATGATAGAAGTGATGCGCATGCATCGTGATGCAGTCAAGAAGATTGAAGTAAACAAGATTCCTTCTGAATTGCGTTATCTGGTGAATGAGGCTTGGGACTGCTGGGATGAGGCGGTTAAGCTAGGAGAGAAGCACGGATTCAGAAATTCGCAAATGACAGTATTGGCTCCTACTGGAACTATTGCTTTCATGATGGACTGTGACACCACTGGTATCGAACCAGACATTGCCTTAGTTAAATATAAGGTGCTCGCGGGCGGAGGTATGCTTAAGATTGTCAACCGAAGTGTTCCGCTTGCGCTTAAAACACTCGGCTATAGCGAGCCGCAGGTCGAGGTAATCATTGATTACATCGATAAGAATGATACGATTGAAGGCGCGCCAGAGCTGAAAGAGGAACATCTTCCTGTTTTTGATTGTGCGTTCAAGGCTGCCAAGGGCAAGAGATTTATCCATCATAGAGGGCACATCAGGATGATGGGAGTATCACAGCCATTTATTTCTGGAGCGATTAGCAAGACTGTTAACATGCCCGAACACTCTACGGTTGATGATATAATGGACGCGTATATATTCTCGTGGGAGCAGGGGCTCAAAGCAGTGGCAATTTATCGAGAGAATAGCAAACGCAGCCAGCCGCTCAACACTCAAAAGACTGAGGGGGAGATGGTAAAGAAAGACGCAAAGGAAAAAATACCTATTACGGCGCGTGTTAAGCTGCCGCAAACACATAAAGCCATAACACATAAGTTTGAGATTGCAGGGCATGAGGGATATTTGACAGTTGGATTGTATGATAATGGCAAGCCCGGAGAAATTTTTGTTACTATGCACAAGCAAGGTTCAACTATCAGAGGTTTAATGGACTCGTGGGCTACTTCTGTATCTATAAATCTTCAATATGGCATTCCTGTCGATGTGCTGTTTAACAAATTCAGACATTCTAAATTCGAGCCGGCTGGCTTTGTCAAGAATCAGCAGGGTGGGGAGCTGGATAACCGCATGCCAAAGATACGCGTGGCTTCCTCGATTGTTGACTATGTTTCACAGTTCATGCTGAATAACTTTGGCGAGAGTTCTGGGTCTGTGCAGTTTGAAATTGAGACTGCTGCAGAACCTATGAAAGAAGAGCAGAAAACGATTAAGGATTTCGGCAATGAAGGTTTAGTTTGCCCGCTCTGCGGCGGACCTGCCAAGCGCATCGGCAACTGCGCTGTCACCTGCACAAGCTGTAATACTACATCGCGTTCTGGATGCGGGGAATAACTACTTTATTTTGGTACTATAGGTTTTTATACATTGCATGACAACGCAGGCAATGGACGAAGGAAAAAGAAAGCTCATTAAATTTCTTTTTGATAATGGACTTGGGGTTTTTGAAGACCCTGCAAATGACCGCACTTTGAAGAGCAAGAGACTTTCTCCATGGTTTTTGAATATTGGTGATTTCAATGACGGAACTACTTTGGCTGCACTGAGTGAGGCATATGCAGACACAATTATTGCTTCTGGAGTTCAAATAGATACGGTTTATGGGATTCCTGAAAAAGGCGTTGGTCTTGTGGGTCCTGTTGCGACTGAACTCGCACGCAAAGGAAGAAACGTCGGCTGGTTTTTCACGCGAAAATTGCCCAAAGAACATGGTGAAGCAAGTGGCAAGACAGACTTGACTAAGTTAATTGTGGGAAGAATACCTACGGATGGGCAAGCGATTGGACAATTAGATGATGTTTTTACTTCGGGCGAAGCGAAATATAGTGCGCGGGCAGAGTTAGAGGGTTTCGGAAAGTTCTGCTATCCCTTGCTTGCAATAGCTCTGGATAGGCAGGAAGTTGCGATTGATGGAAATAATGCTATAGAAGGATATGAGACTAAAACTGGAACGCGTGTTGTTTCTGCTGTAAGAGCAACGGATGTGCTAGATTATATGAAAGAACAATTATCGCAGCAAACTGGACCAGAGCGAGAAGTCACTAGTAGGCGCATTGAGCGCCTTTCAACCTATCTCCGCGTGTACGGCACAGATACTGCTCGTTCCCATGTGGGTGCTCTTGAAGAACGCATCATCACATCAGACCGAAGCGTTATTCCTGCGTGCGATATTGATAATTCTGACCAGTTTATAAGCCTCCTGAATGCGACGAAAGACAATCCAGACATTGGCGGATATAAAATTGGATTTGAGCTTGGATTAACGTTCGGTCTTCCTAATGTAGTGCAGAAAATACGCGCACTTACGGACAAACCTGTTATTTACGACCACCAAAAAGCAGGAACAGACATTCCTGACACAGGAAGAAACTTCGCACGAACCATGAAGAGAGCGGGCGTTGATGCGGTTATCTTCTTCCCTCAGGCAGGTCCTGAAACAGAACGGGCGTGGATTTATCATGCACGCGATAATGGATTGAAAGTTATTGTTGGCGGGTGGATGACGCATCCTGCGTATGCTGAGAGCGAGGGCGGATTCTTAAGAGATGAGGGTATTTTAGATATGTATCGCATCGCGGCGCGCGCGGGTGTAACTAACTTTGTTGTTCCAGGGACTAAACCTGACGTGATTAAGAGAATACGAGAGGCTATCGTGGCAGAAGGAATCTCAAATCCTATTTTGTATGGTCCTGGTTTAGGAATCGGACAAGGCGGAGATACAAAAGCAGCTCGAGAGGCTGCCGGCGCTTATTTCCATGCGATTGTGGGGCGAGGCATTACAGGGGCAGAAGACATGCGAACTGCGGCTCTTGAGCATACAAGTCAACTTAAGGCGGGATAGATATTTATAGTGTAATTCTTGAGATTTGAGATGCAAATAAAAACTTCGCCTGCTCCTGCGCAGAAATATGAGGCTTCGCCTCTTGCTGATTGGACAACCGTACTTCTGCCAAGGCACCCTATTCGCGGCAAGCCATATGAATATAATGGTCACTCGCCTGCTCCTGCGCAGAATATAGAATATTTAAGGAGAACGAAAGCGCATGACGAATTAAGCAAACTTTCTCACGAAGAATTGTGGACTAAGGCTCAAAGTGAAGGAGGGGAAGACGCGCGAAACTTTTTAATTATGAAATATACGCCCTTAGTTGAGCGCATAGCTCTCAAATTAAAAAAGAGACTGTCTCGCAGCCAAGACAGTGACGACCTTATTTCTGCAGGCAGGGATGGGCTTATGGACGCAATAGGAAACTACGATTGTTCTAGAAATATGGAGTTTGAGAGTTTTGCTGAAAAGCGCATTAGAGGTGCGATTTTCGATAGCTTGCGCTATATGGATTGGGTCCCGAGACTGGTAAGGCATAGAGTCGCTAAGATTGAAGAAATAAAGAACGAGTTTAGATTAAAAACTGGGCTGGGGCCAACTGACGAAGAAATTGCAAGCAGTTTAGACGTTACGCTTGATAAATTCTATCGCTGCTATGCGCCGCTTGTAAGATTAGGCTCTTTAACTCCGCGAACGCAGAGTTCTGAAAAGAGCACGAGGGGTCCATATCTTCGAGTCACTGATTTTGACCCTGCCGCAAACGGTCGTGCTGCTTCTCCTGATGCAGACTTGCAAGAACAGGAAAGAAAAGAAATTATCTTGGGGGGTCTGTCTGGCTATGAGCGACTTCTTGTGCAGTTATATTATTATCAGGGGTTGACGATGAAAGAAATAGGCTTGACACTTGGTCTATCAGAATCGCGCGTTTCACAAATACACTCATCTATTTTGGGACGATTAAGAGCGCGGGAAGGGTTAGAATCTCACCTTCGCGATACCGTAGTAGAATAGATTATTTCCGCATTGGCACGAAGGCAAATCCAGGGAATTCTTCTTTTGTTATTTTGCCCTTATTTTTCTTTAATTTTATTATAGAATATTGAACTGATGCAACGATAATTCCATTTTCCTTTAACTGACTAAGAAGATGAATTGGAATTTTATCTGCTGAGGCGCTGGTTAAGATTCTGTCGTAAGGAGCGTGCACTGGCAGACCACCTTCGCCTGATTTGTTGATGATGGTTATGTTCTTATTGTTTTTTAGAGTTCTTTGTGAAATTTTTGCAAGCTCTTTTATTATTTCAACACCGTATGTTTTGAATTTTGTAATTTTCTCTATGAGGGCCAGAACATAACCTGAGCCAGAGCCGATTTCCAGGGCTTTTTGACCTCTTTTTAATTCGAGCAAGTCAAGCATAAAGGCAATTGTTGATGGCTGAGAAATTGTTGCTCCTAGTCCTATCGGAATTGCACAATCTTCGTAGGCGTATTGCTTGTATTGGGCTGGAACAAATGCTTCCCTCTTTATTTTTTTGAAAGCCCTTACTATCTGTTCAGAAATTCTCTTTTCTTTCAGCAACTCAATAAGTTCTTTTTTATACATCATATCACCAACACAATTAATTATTTATAGCTACCTTATTGGTGCATATTATGAAAATTGAAGAAATAAAAACATCCTGGGACTTGTCACCGCTATTTGCTGGAGATGACGATTCCCGCATGCTCGAGCAACGAGGAGAAATTGAGCAACGCGCGGACGCGTTTGTTAAAAAGTGGAAGCCGCGCGATGATTGGAAACACGACGATTCGGTTTTGAGAGAGGCACTTGACGAATATGAAAATCTCTCCAGAACTCTATTTGGCGCAGGAGAAGAAGGGCGCGGGTCGAGCGAAGGATACTATTTTTGGTTGAAAACACATATTGATACGGCAAATCCTAACCTGAAGGCGCGCTACCAGCAGATTAAAGATTTTAGCAAAAAAATTGAGAATGAACTGCGGTTCTTTGAGCTTGAGATTGCGCGCGTCCCTGAAGAACAGCAGAAAGAACTCTTAGCGTCTCAACATCTTGAGAAATACAGGCATTTTTTGCGACGTTTGTTTAATACTGGCTCGCATTTGTTAAGCGAGGAAAGCGAGAAAATTATGAGTTTGAAGAACACGACTTCGTATGAGAAGTGGTATTCTATGCTCCAATCGTTTTTGATTAAAGAAGAGAGAATTGTTCTTGGGGAGGACGGAAAGGAGAAGAAAGCCAGTTATTCCGAGATTGGCAACTTGATGAGCAGTCAGCAAAAATTAGTTCGAGACAGAGCGGCGACGGCACATAACGAGATTATTGCAAAATTGGTTGAAATTGCAGAAGTGGAGCTCAATGCTCTGCTTGAAAATAGAAAAAGCGATGATGTGATAAGGCATTTCTTGCGGCCTGATGCATCCAGACATTTATCCGACGACATTGAAACTCCTGTTGTTGATGCGCTGGTTAAAGCAGTCTCTGGGCGATTCGATATACCGCAGCGTTATTACAAGCTTAAAGCACGACTGTTGGGACTGCCAAAACTCGAATACCACGAGCGCCATGTTCCTTATGGGAATATAGACCGAAAGTATACATTCGAAGAGAGTATTGCACTCATCAATGAGGTATTTTCCAAGCTCGATCCTGAATTTGCACGCCTTGCCAATGATATGGCTGCCAATGGGCAAATAGATGTGTATCCTACCGTAGGAAAAACTACTGGTGGCTTTTGCGTATATTGGTTGATTACCCATCCAACTTATATCCTGCTTAACTCCACAGATAGACTAGAAGACCTTCTTACATTGGCGCATGAATTCGGACATGCACTTAACAATGAGTTTATCAAAAAGAAGCAGCACGCTCTTAATTATGGCACCTCGACTGCGACTGCAGAGGTTGCGAGCACTTTTATGGAAGACTTCGTTCTCGACCACTTGAAAAGCCATGGCGATGAAGAATTTCAGCTTGCGCTCATGATGAAACGTCTCAATGATGACATGAATTCTATATTCAGGCAAGTAGCAGGCTATCAATTTGAAAGGGAACTGCATTCAGAATTTAGAAATAAGGGATATCTCTCTAAGGAAAATATTGGTGTTATTTTCCATAATAATATGTTCGCTTATTTAGGCGATGGCGTGGATAGGTCGTCAGGTTCGCAGAATTGGTGGACTGCGTGGCACCACATTCGCTATTACTTTTATGTTTACTCATATGCCTCTGGTTTGCTTATATCAAAGTATCTACAGAAACAAGTTCGACAAGATCCGCGTTTTATTGAGAAGGTTAAAGATTTTCTTTCATCAGGGTTATCTGATTATCCAAAAAACATATTTGCGCGTCTTGGCGTGGATATAACAAAATCTTCGTTCTGGGAAGCCGGATTGGACGAGATTGAGAAGCTTCTTGATGAAACAGAAGCGCTCGCGCGCAAGCTCGGCAGGATTTGATTGTGTAACTCTTGAGAAGCTTCAGATTTTGAGAAAGATTTATTAATGCTCATGTGAAAAAAGTTAGATGGGTATAAAAGAGCTTGTTGAGAAAGATTTTGACCACTTCGTCGGAAAGGGGGATAGTGTTGTTGATTTTTATGCGGACTGGTGCGGGCCGTGCAAGATGATGGAACCGCATTTCAAGAAAGCTGCGGATAAACTAACCAAAGTAAAGTTTGGAAAGGTAAATGTTGATAAAGAGTCTGATTTAGCAGGGCGATTTAACGTTATGTCGATTCCCACGACGATTTTCTTTAAGGACGGGGAGATGGTGGATTCACATACTGGCGGCATGGGTTTTGAGGCGATTGAACGGTTAGTGAAGGATAATTTTCTGAGTTGAAAGGTTTAAAAATCGCCCATGGCTCATTTTGCGATGGCCCCGTAGCTCAGCCCGGTCAGAGTACTGGACTCTTACTACAGTTTCTTTTAGAAAAAGAAACTCTAGGTGGGTAGAAAACTATAATTGCCTACGGTAGCAGAAATCCAGGTGTCGCGGGTTCAAATCCCGTCGGGGCCATAGCCTTTTTGTTCAAAAAGAGCTACTTCCTGAACTTCTGCGAATAAATATTTCCTCTGTAGCCAGCCCGCAGAATAAGCACAATAATCTGTGTGTTTTCTGTCCTGTAAACGACTCTGTAAGCTCCGATATGTATACTCCTCAAGCCAGCTAACCTGCCAACTAATTCTTTTCCCAAGAAAGGCTTTTCTGCTAATTGTTCTATCGCATCTAAAATCTTTTTCTGTTCTTTAGTTTTTAGGGACTTAATAAATCGTTCAGCAGGATGTTGCACGATAATTTCATACATTATACATCAAGCTCTTTTCTAAGCTTCTTAAGCGTTTTTCCTTTTCCTGCTTGATATGCTTCTATTCCTTCGGCAATATCGCGCATGGCAGAAGGGTCTGACATAATCTCAAGCGTTTCGATTAAATTTTCTCTGTCAGCTCCAGACTGATATACTTCAATTAAACGCCTTAAAAGCTCGTTATAAGATTCCCTATGGTGTCTTTTAAGATTATTAAGGAGATTCTTGGTATGCTCATCTAATTGTATTGTTGTTACCATAGTATCCTATAGATACCAATAGTATTTAAATCTTCTGATCAAGTATAATAGATATACTCGCTCTCGACAATCCTTAATTCTGACAAAAATAAACATGCCTTCTGAATCATCAGCGTATTTATAAAAAGAGATTATGTGTGATTGAGTGCTCAAGAAAAAAGGCTTACTCGCGGAGATTATTTTTGGAATTTTGAGTGCTGGATTTTCTCTTGAAAACAGAGTTATGACTTTTTCTCCTGAATTACAACCGGAAAAGACTTCAGAAAACGGATTTTATTTACCTTCCGAGCCAAGTCCTCTTGAATATGGACGGCCAAGAGACAATGTTGGGCTGTATGCTGACGAAGCAAATGGCGCTAGAGATAGAATGCGCGGCGAAATCTACGAGGATGAAATGCGATGCGCAAATATCGGTTCTGAAGATGGCGTGTCTGCCGCCGATATTACGAATTCAGACAGAAAAAAGATAGAAGAACTGATCCAATCTCCTTGGGAAGAAGTTGCTAAATCGATTAACACGCCGCGGGAAGCGGCCGCTTATTGCTTAACTGCGTTGACGCATGGAGGATGGGATATTGATAGGGAAAGATGGGGAAAAGATTATTGGATGTCTGGAAAACAAACTCACGATTACAAGATAGTTGACTGCGATGATGCGGCCATGGCTGCCGCTTCATTATTGAAGGATAATGGTTTTCCCGGTTATTTGCTGTGCATAGAAGGGTATACCAAAATACCCGGAATATGGGGAATGACCGCAAGAAAACGGTTTGGTCATGCAATGTTTATTTACAAAACGCCAGAAAGATTAATAGGGTCAATTGGGATAAATAAATCGGATGTGCGGGCGCCAGAGGCAAGAAGCATAGATGAATTCCTGCAGAGATTTTCTTTAGATGCGGGGGACGAAATTGAAACATTTCGTATATATGATATCGGCTCGGTATATTCTGACTACGACACCAACGATAGCAATAACAACCCTAATCCCTGAAATCAGAAACACGATGCACCACCACACCTTAAAAGGTGTGGTTTGAAAAGGCGCTCGTGTCATCAAGGACTTATGTCCTTGAATGCCATCAAGAATTCAACTGTCAGAATTCTTGAGGTTTGGATGCTCAAGGAACTATAGAGAATTTCTAGGATTATATTACATTTTGTTAGAAATTCTCTGATGGATAATTTCTAAACGACGTAGCCGGATTACAGAAATTATCCATACCACACACTAAAGCGTGTGGTTTTTGTCAAGTTCCTTGACATAAAGAAAATCGCAGAAATATTTAATTCGCGATTCATCAAGAACTATATGTTCTTGAGTGCACTCAAGAATGCAACATTTAGCCAGCATTCTTGATGTTCTAATTAGAATTTTTACTCCACAGCAAACTGTGAGGAATTCAACCCAAAAATTCTAACGAAGAAAGGTTTAAAAAGGCACCTTACAGAGAATAATTACTTCCTGGTTACGGATTACTCTGTCGACGATGCACGCGCTACAGCCCAAACACTCAAAATTGAAATTAGATGAACTAAAAGAACTACTTGTTGCGTTTAATATTTCTGTTTCACAATTGCCGAAGATAAAATCAACCGATTCTGCGTTGCCTGAAGGATTCCAACGCGGAGATGTCATCAAAATCGAACGTTGTGTCGAAGGAAAGCTTCGTGCGTACTATCGAGTTGTCATATGAACACTAAACACCTGCTTATCAAGAAGTATCTGGAACAGCACTCTCTCGTAGAATCTAACCTTCGCAGTTTTAACGATTTTATCAGTGCACGCATGCAATCTATCGTGAATGAAGTCAATGACCAGACAACTAAAGAGGACGTTGATGTGACCTTGAACAAGATTCGCATCGGAAAACCGGATGTTATTGAAGCGGACGGGAGCGTCAGCCAGATAACCCCCACAGAAGCGCGCCTGCGAAGCCTAACTTATTCTGCACCAGTATTTATTGAGTTGAGCGCGCGTTATGGCGAGCAGACAGACAGCGGCGAAGTAGAAATTGGACGCATCCCGATTATGGTGCGCAGTGCGGCATGCAACACACACAACATGAACCGAGAGCAACTCATTGAGCATTATATCGACCCGATGGACCCAGGCGGATACTTTATTGTCAATGGCAATGAACGTATTATGATTATGGCTGAGGACCTTGCTTCAAACCAGCCATTTATTGAAGATGGCAGACAGGGGCTTATGCTGCGATTGTTTTCACAGAGAGGAACGTATCGCATTCCGACGACGATTACTGAAACGAATGAGGGCATACTTGAAGTGACGTTTAGCCGACTGAAGAATATTCCTGCTGTTGTACTGCTTAAGGCATTAGGCATGATTAAAGAAGCAGATATCGCCAAATACATCGGCAAAGAGGATGACTGCGTCATTGTTAATTTGTACGAATATGCCTCGCTCCAGAATGCTGAAGACGCGCTGCTTGTGATTGCCGAAAAATCTTCTATTCAGGGCACGAAGAAAGAAATCCTAGACAGAACCAAGAAACGCATTGACGACTTCTTGCTGCCACATATTGGATTTGATAAAAACGCGCGCGAGGAAAAAGCAGTGACGCTCTGTAAGCTAATCAAACAGTTCCTGAACGCAAAAATTGACAAGGGCATCCGCACGGACAAGGACCATTATGCAAATAAGCGTGTCAAGCTGACCGGAGATCTGCTTGCCGATCTGTTCAGGATTAATCTGAGCATTCTCGTACGAGACATTCAATATTCCCTGCAGAAAGTTATGAAGCGCAAGAAATTCTATTCGATTAAGACGGTCGCTAAATCGACGCTGTTTACGCAACGCATCGAGAGCGCGATTGCAACAGGCAGCTGGATTGGGGAACGCACAGGCGTTACTCAAAATATGGACAAGACAAACTATTTGGCCATTCTGTCGCAATTGCAGCGAGTGGCAAGCATGCTTCCAGGAGAGCAGGAAAACTTTATGGCGAGAACACTCCATCCGACGCACTATGGTCGTTTCTGTCCAACTGAAACTCCTGAGGGAACAGAAATTGGTCTGAGAAAGAACTTAGCCATATTAAGCAGAGTTTCAACGAACGTGCACGTGGATGAAGGCAAGACTATTAAGCGCTTTGAAGCATTTGGATTGAATAAAGATGCTGGCACGGATGTTTTTTTCAATGGAAGATTTATCGGGTTTGCGCGCGAGGCAGATGCGTTCGTTGCGTATGTGCGTGAAGCGCGGCGCCATGGAGAGTTTCCTCCTGAACTGGGCATTCGATCGAAGAATGAAACAGGTATCATTAGTGTTTCAACTGAAGTAGGCAGGGTGCTTCGACCTCTGATTGTTGTTAAGAATGGGGCCAGCATGTTGCGCGACGAACACCTGTTGATGCTTGAACAAGATAAATTGAGTTGGATTGACCTTGTTAAAGAAGGTGTGATTGAATATATGGATGCTGCTGAAGAAGAGGATGCACTTGTTGCGTTTACACCCAATGATATCAGCGATAAACACACACATCTTGAAATTGACAGTATTGATTTGTTTGGACTTATCACTTCTATTGTACCGTTTGCAAATCATGACCAATCTTCACGCCTTAACCGAGGAAGCAAAACACTTAAGCAGTCGCTTGGTATTTACGCAGCAAATTATCTGGCGCGTGTTGATACAGACGTGTCTATCCTGCACTATCCGCAACACCCATTAGTTAAGAGCTTTATGTATGACACGCTGGAAGTCTACCCTTCTGGACAGAACCTGACTGTTGCAATCATACCGTTTGAGGGATATAATGTGGAAGATGCGGTTGTGCTGAATCGCGGCAGCGTTGACCGCGGCTTGGGAAGAAGCACCTATTTTAGACCGTACAAGGCTACCGAGCTACAGTATACAGGAGGGTTGAAGGATGAAATTGTTGTTCCTGAAAAAGATGTTGCAGGATACCGCACTGAAACATCATACAAATATCTTGAAGATGATGGCATTGTTTATCCAGAAGCGCAGTTGACTTCCGGGGATGTTGTTATTGGAAAGACAACTCCACCCAAGTTCCTCTCTGAGGCTAAAGACATCAGCATTCAGTCAAAGAAGGAAGCGAGCACAGTTATCCGACAGGAAGAGAAGGGAACAGTTGATGCGGTCTTCATCACTGCTGATAACGACGGCAACAAGATTGTCCAAGTGCGCTCTCGCGATTTACGCGTGCCTGAACCTGGAGACAAATTCTCTACGCCACACGGACAGAAGGGAGTTGTTGGTTTGCTTGCTGATCCAAGAGATATTCCATTTACTTCACGAGGCGTGAAACCTGACCTGATGTTTAATCCGCATGGCATCCCGAGCAGAATGACAGTAGGTTATTTGATTGAATTGCTTGCTGGCAAGGCGGCGGCGGCGACAGGACGCCTTGTTGATGCTACGCCGTTTTCAGGAATAGCTGTCGATGAGTTAGAAAGTATGCTGAAAGAAATGGGATTCAGGTATGACGGGAAAGAAAGCATGTATGATGGAGTAACAGGAAGAAAAATGCAGGCTAAGATTTACATTGGAACCCTGTATTACCTTAAACTCAAATATATGGTTAGCAACAAAATACACGCTCGTGCGTCGGGCAAGGTTGCGCTCTTGACGAGACAGCCAACTGAGGGCAGATCGCGTGGTGGAGCGCTCCGATTAGGAGAAATGGAACAGCAGGCGCTCGTAGGGCATGGAGCATCTTTATTATTGAAAGAACGCTATGACTCGGACAAGACCACACTTTGGGTTGCAACTCAGAGCGGACACCTCGCGATACGCGACAGAATACGCAATAAGACGTATTGTCCGATAACAGGAAGCACGGACGTTGAGCCAATCGAAGTATCTTATGCATTTAAATTGCTTATTGACGAACTGTTATCTATGCATATAGTTACCACGTTCGACTTGAAGAATAAATACGAATAACATGGAAGAAATCATACGAAAAAAGGTCAAATCACTGAAGTTCAGTTTAGCCAGTCCTGACGTTATCAAGAAGCTTAGCGTGGCAAAAATTGTCACGCCTGAACTGTATGATGTTGATGGATTCCCTGTTGATGGCGGTCTGATGGATTTGCGACTGGGCGCGATTGACCCCGGGGTGCGATGCAGAACAGATGGTGCGACAATGAAAGACTGCCCCGGCTATTTCGGAAGCATTGAGCTTGCAAGACCAGTAATGCACATCAAATACGTGCCGTTGACCGAACTTTTCCTGCGCAGCTTCTGTTTCAAGTGCGGTAAATTGCTCTTGAGCGAAGAAAAGCAGGCTTTATTGAAACCTGTTGAGCGCGCAAAGAAAGCGCGTGATAAGAAAGCGTGCCCACACTGCGGCGAACCGCATGAGAAAATCAAGCTCGAGAAACCGAGTTCTTTCATGATGGGCCCCAGACGCATGTTCCCGACGGAAATTCGTGAGATTCTGGTTAAAATCCAAGACGATGAAATCAAGAGGATTGGAGTTAATGCTCGCACGTGCAGACCCGAGTGGTCTATCCTATCTCAGCTTTTGGTGCCGAGCGTTAACGTTAGACCGAGCATCACCTTGGAGAGCGGCGAGCGCAGTGAAGACGATCTTACGCATAAATTATCCGATATTATTCGTGCCAACCAGAGACTCTGGGAGAATCTTAATGCAGGCGCTCCTGAAGTTATTATCGAAGACCTCTGGGATCTTCTGCAGTATCATGTGACGACATATTTTGATAATACAATTACCAAGATTCCTCCTGCACGGCATCGCTCAGGCCAGCCATTGAAGACTATTACGGAGCGCATCAAGGGCAAAGAAGGGCGCATCAGAAAGAACCTTGCAGGCAAGAGGGTTAACTTCTCTGGAAGAACTGTTGTGTCGCCGGATCCGTATATTAATATCAATGAAGTCGGTGTTCCGCTTGAAATCGCTACAGTCATCACGGTTTCTGAAAGTGTAACGAGCACTAATATTGAGCGCATCAAGGCACTAATCAGACGCGGCGATGCACATCCGGGCGCAAATTATGTTATCAGACCAGATGGAAAGCGCAAGCGCATTACGGCTGAACTGCAAGAGGATTTGTGCAATGAAGTAGTTCCAGGTTATAAAATTGAAAGGCATCTACAAGACGGAGATGTTGTCCTTTTCAACAGACATCCTTCTCTGCATAAACAGAGCCTGATGAGCCACCGCGTGCGCGTATTGCCAAACAGAACGTTCAGGCTGCATCCCGCGGCAACCTTCCCGTATAACGCAGACTATGACGGAGATGAAATGAACATCCACTCGCCGCAGACAGAGGAAGCTCGCGCGGAGGCGCAAATCCTGCTTGATGTGCAGAATAATATTATCTCTTCAAAAAATAACGTAAATCTTATCGGCACGATTTCAGATGCGGTAACTGGAACTTATATGCTGGGTCAAAACAAGGTCTCAAAAGCAGATGCAGATCAATTGCTTTATTCTGCAGGAATTGTAAGCGCTCTTAAGAACAAGGAAATTGACGGCGTTGATGTATTTGCGCAAATTTTGCCGAAAGATGCTAAGATAGTTGTTCCTAAGGAATTGATTGGGGACCTCACGTTCGCTGCCGAAGGTGGGGAGCTAGTGCGAGAGATTGATAAGCACATGGGCAATAAAATAGCACTTGAATGTATCCGCAAATCTTTCGCGCTCGGAACTGGTTACTTGTCTCGACATGGATATACGCTTTCCCTTCAAGATTTGAACGTTCCACTAAAAGTCAAGGAAATGACGAAGCAGATTATCGAAGAGGCAGAGAAAAAGACCGAGCAGATTATCCATGATGCTGATGCGGGCACGCTGGATCCGATTCCCGGCAAGACGATGGAAGAATCCAGAGAATTGAAAATTTCACAGGCATTGAACGAAGTGCGTTCAAAAGCAGGAGCAGTCGTGAAGAGCAACTTCCCTGCGGAAAGCAACATTAGTAAAATGATTGCTTCCAAGGCAGGCGGAAGCATTCTGAATATCACTCAAATAGGCTGCTGTGTCGGTCAGCAGATTTTGTGGAACCAGCGAATTAATTTCGGTTACAATGATAGAACCTTATCTTTCTTCGAAAAGGGGGATTTACGACCAGAAGCGCATGGATTCATCAAATCATCTTTCTTTGAAGGACTAAAGCCGACTGAGTTCTTCTTTGGAGCAATAACGGGAAGAGATGCCCTGATGGACACTGCGCTGAGAACGCCGAAGTCTGGATATCTTTACAGAAGATTGGTGAGTGCGTTGCAAGACCTGCGCGTTGAGTACGACTACACTGTTCGTGACGCTTCTGGTAATGTTGTACAATTTGCGTTTGGCGGTGACGGTCTTGATGTTGCACAGATGCATCTTGGCGGGCGCGTGCCTCCTGGAGAAGCAGTTGGAGTGATAACTGCGCAGTCCTTTGGCGAAGCTTCGACTCAGATGGTTCTTAATGTATTCCACTCAGCAGGAGTTGCGGAAATGCAAGTTACCCTTGGTCTGCCTCGTTTGATTGAAATCTTTGATGCGCGCAAGAAACCAAGCACTCCCCTGATGGAAATTTATTTAGAGAAAGAGTACAACAATGAGAAAGATTCGCGCGTTATTGCTGAAAAAATCAAAGAATCCACAGTGCGAGAGATTGCAAAAGAAATTAAGATTGACTTTGCAAACAAGAAGATTGAAATTGAGGTTGATTCAAGTTCTTTAAAGATGGTGCATGCCGGCGTGCAGACCATTGTTGAGCGATTGAACGAGAAAGGATTTTCGTGCAAAGCAAAAGAAATGAAAGTTATTCTGAGTGCTGAAGAACTAGGCTTCAGGGATCTTTACAAAATGAAGGAAAAAATCAAGAAAACTGCAATCTCTGGCGTTAAAGGCATCTCACAAGTCGTAGTTGCACAGCGCGATAAGGATTATGTCATCCTAGCTGCGGGGAGCAATCTTCGTGATGTTATGACTATTAAGGGTGTTGACAAAAATCGCACTGGCACGAACGATATTTATGAGACTGCCGATGTATTAGGAATTGAAGCCGCGCGTCAGACAATAATCAATGAAATCAAGAAGGTTATTGACAGCCAGGGACTTGAAATCAACATTAGACATTTAGAATTGATTGCAGACGCGATGACCTCTGGGGGCATTGTTAAGGGAGTTACGCGCATGGGCATCGTTTCTGACAAGTCAAGCGTATTTGCGCGTGCTGCGTTTGAAACTCCAGACAAGGAATTTATCAACGCAACTATTCAGGGCAAGAAGGACGACCTTGCTTCGGTGATTGAAAACATCATCCTGAATCAACCTGTTCCCGTCGGTACCGGTCTGCCCGGCTTGCTTGTAAAAGTTACAGGGCCTCTCGTGAATAGAGAACTTGAGAAATCTAAAAAGAAGAGCGGGTGATTTATGTCAAGGAACTTGACATAATTTTTCAACAGATTCTTTTAATAATCCAAAAAGGGGAGCAGTTATTTTAAAAGCGGGTTTCTCAAGTGCTAATTTGTTTAACTTCGCCTTGCTTAAACTCTCCTTGGCTTCCCTTTTAGTTAAACCCTTGCGCACAAGTTCACTTACCAAGGCATTCTTAATCTTTCCATTTGAAAGACAGATATTTAATAAAATTGCGTCTTGCGGATTAATTTCATCTTTTTTCTTAAGATGAATTAGCCAGGAGTTTGTTCTGGGCAGGGGATCAAAGGAATTTCTTCTTATAATCGTTAAAGCATGAAGGCTGTAAAATAGTCTTGAAATCAATCCTATTTTCGTATTGGTTTCTAATTTCTCTTTAAATTTTTCCCCTACGATGAGAATACAGTCTTTGATGCCAAACTTAATTGCCCTCAGGATTATTGCCTCTGACAAATGATAAGGAATATTGGCCACGAGCTTTGTGCACCCTCTCCAAGAATAATGAAGACAGTCTTCAAAGAGAAATTTAATTTGCGGATATCTCTGATTGATAATGGCCAAATTCTCTTCAAATCGCCGGTCAAGTTCGAAGACAGTGACATCTTTACATGCTCGCGCAATCTGTTCTGTCAAGATTCCATCCCCTGCGCCTATTTCCAATACGCTGTCTTCTCGTTGCAAATTTGATTCTTTAATAAGAAGAGCGACTACAGACTTGTCTACAAGCATATATTGCCCCTTGCTGAAGTCAAATTCATTCTCCATAGATAGACTCTTGCTCTTTTGTTTATATATTTTCATATGGCAAGAGACGTTTATATTCCCCAGCGTTTGGTTCTTGACAAGATAGGAAAGATTAAAGTCCTGCGCGGTAATATAATTACGTTTAGGAATTATCCCGGCGGTCATCGTCGGAAAAATCTATTTACAATAATAATTTTGAGATACATTTATATAGTTGTTTACTAAAAAATAATAGCCATGGTAAAAGAATTGCAGACGCTAATTGAACAAGATAAGGTTCTTTTTGGAATGCGCGAGTGTATCAAGCACGGGAAAAAATTGGCGGGGGCTTACGTTCCTGCAGACGGTCGCGCTGAAATAATTGATGAGTTAGAAAAAATGGGTATTGATGTTAATAAGTTTGAACTGACCAAGAAGGAAGTTACAGAAAAACTCGCTCTCGGTTTTATGTGTGAAGTTTTTGGAGTGAAGAAATAAGATGACAGTTATTGACATGCAAATGATGCGTTATTTGAATCTGTTCAATAAAGTCTCGCATGTGCCGACTACGCGATGCTTCATATATAACAACGCGATTCTGTTTGCTGTGCCTGCCTCAATGGTGAGCAGAGCTATCGGAGTGAACGGCAGGAATGTGCGCGTTATGCAGGAAACTCTTGGGAAGAGAATAAAAATTATTTCTGAAGCGCGCGGGCTACGCGATGCCGAACGTTTTTTGCGCGATGTTGTTGAACCTGTTGGATTCAAATCTGTCAGCCTGCAGGATGACGAAGCCATTATTACTGCCGGCGGACAATATAAAGCGGCACTCATCGGGCGCAATAAAGCGCGCCTCCTCGAGCTTGAGCTTATCATCCAGAATGTATTCGGCAAACAGCTGAAGATTGTTTAAATTAGAGGAACATTTAAAAAGCACTTTTTCTACGCAACAAGATGGGATTAATGAATGCTCGTAAGATTAAGAAAGATGCCCGCAAATTCAGATGGAGCCAGAAGGCTTATGCAAAACGGGGAAGCAGAAAGAAGTTTGATCCTATGGAAGGTTCATCTCAAGGAAAAGGTATTGTCGTTTCCAAATTTCAGAAAGAAGCGAAGCAGCCTAACTCCGCTATGAGGAAGTGCTGCAAGGTGCAACTTATTAAGAACGGAGTTGCAGTGGGTGCGTTCATTCCCGGAAATCTTGCGCAGAAGTTTGTTGATGAGCACGATGAAGTTGTGATTGAGCGAATTGGCGGAAAGCAGGGCCGCACCAAGGGAGACATTCCCGGCATCCGTTACAAGGTTATCAAAGTAAATGACCAGCCTCTCCACTTGCTGTGGAAAGGCAAAATCGAGAAGGGAAGAAGATAACATGGCTGCAAAAAGAAGGGTACTTAGATATAATGAAGAAATTATGCTTGCACGAATTCTTGAAGAAGCGAGATTAGGAAAGAGGTTATCGGAAAGTAGATGGAAGCTTAAAGCGGGGCAAGGGGAATGGGTAAGTCTGACTGACGCTGATAAATCGGCATTGCACGAGTTAGCAGAAAGTGGTCTTGTTGATAACGACCCATTTAATCGGAGACATTTAGACTGGGATACCTTTGCATATGACCGCACATATTCATTAACAAACAATGGTTTAGCATTTGCGGAGGCTTTGGTAAGATATTAAAATGGAAATTGCACTATTTGGAAAATATAAGACTGCGGACGTTGTTGTGAAAGATGATGCTCTGCGGCCTTATATTAATATCACTCCGCGTTTACTGTTGAAGTCGCACGGCCGGCACATTGGTAAATTTGCTGCTGCCAAGACGCATCTTGTTGAACGACTGGCAAATCGAATCGCTGTTCCAGGACACGTTGGCAAGAAGCACAAAGTCATTACTTCCTGGGCTTCAGGCAAGTACAATCGCAATATGCGAACAGTTATTGAAACGCTTGACATGATTGAGCAGAAGAAGAAGGAAAGCCCCATTCAGGTATTGGTGCGCGCTGTTGAAAATGCGGCACCCAGGGATGAGACGACCACGATTGAATACGGAGGAGCGCGTTATCCGCAGGCCGTGGACGTAAGTCCATTGAGAAGAATCAATCTTGTACTGCGATGGATGGTACAAGGAGCTTATCAGCGCTGCTTTGGGAAGAAGACCAAGATGGCTGAAAGTCTGGCAAAAGAAATTATCCTTGCATCTGAAAGCAACATGGAAAGTTTTGCCATGAGCAAGAAAAACGACGCTGAAAAACAGGCTGATTCTGCACGTTAAAAATGAAAATATTATTTCCAATTCGTTCTGTAGATGACGTTAATTGGGAAACTCTTCTATCCGAATTGCCTTTGCTGGAGAAGAGAAATAGAGCACTAACTATGATAGCTGCTGAAGATGTACCGGAAAAATTAAGAAATACTCCGATTAGTAGAATAATCTATTTGGGCGGAGAAGTTCTTGCTTTATAGAGAATTTCTAGGATTATATTACATTTTGTTAGAAATTCTCTGATGGATAATTTCTAAACGACGTAGCCGGATTACAGAAATTATCCATAGTTTCTGAAGATTATTTACGATCATTTAATCAGGAAACGCCCGTTATAAGAGTATCTCAAACAGATGACCAATCAAAATTCTGTCCTGTTCCTCCAAATTATTTCGTTAGAGCATAGGCTTCTTTCTTGTCCCTGAGGTAATTGCTCTTGGCAAGATATAATCAAATAGATAATTCCGTAAATGCCAAGACTTTTAAACTTAAAGTAAAGGCAGATATATGGCGGATGAATGGGTGCCTCGTTCTGTTAAAGAAAAACCTCTAATCTACCCTAAATGCAAATCTGCACGTTGGGATAAAGAGCCGAGAAAAAAGAAAGATTAATTTTTTTAGTTGAAATAACTCCCGTTAATGCAACAATGCAACAAAGCGCAAAGGTTTAAAAAGCATTTTTTGTTTGAGGTCTTACACAACTTTTTACATGACAGACAAAGAAACAGGCTTGCATAAGATAGAGCGGTTGATTACAGAGCAGAAGAACATCCGCAACATAGCGACGAGCGCGCACATACATCACGGAAAAACAGCGTTCACAGACGTACTACTAGCTGCTGCTGGAATGATGGCTGCGAAGAACGCAGGAGATTTGGAAGAAGGAATGACTACGTGGCAGCACGCAGACGAGCAAGAGAGATTGATGACCGTAGATGCTGCGAATGTGAGCATGCCGCACGAATTCCACGGGCAGGAATATCTGATTAATCTTATTGACACGCCAGGCCACATTGATTTTTCTGGAAATGTGACGCGCGCCATGCGTGCGATTGATGGAACTGTTGTTCTTGTATGTGCAGTTGAAGGCATCATGCCGCAGACAGAGACTGTGCTAAAGCAGGCTCTGCGTGAAAGGGTTAAGCCTGTATTGTTCATCAATAAAGTAGATCGTTTGATTAAGGAACTGAAAGTGACGCCAGAGCAGATGCAGGAGCGTTTCATGAAGCTGATTGCACAATTCAATATTTTGTTACAGCAGATAGCTGAGCCGGAATACGCAAGAAAATGGCAAGTCAATGTTGCTGACGGAAGCGTAGCTTTTGGCGCAGCCCGCGAAAATTGGGCATTAAGTGTGCCGTTTATGAAAAAGAAAAATATCAGCTTCAAAGATATTTACAACCTTTATGCGATAGAAGATGAGAAGCAAAGAAAAGATTGGATTTGGAAAAACGCTCCCCTGCACGAAGTAATATTGGACATGGTTGTGAAGCATCTGCCGAATCCTCTTGAGGCGCAGAAATACAGGATTTCAAAAATCTGGAGCGGTGATATTGAAAGCGCTCTTGGGCAGGACTTAATTTCATGCAACAAGCAGGGCAAGCTTGCATTTGTAATTACGAGAATTATCATTGATCCAAGAGTTGGAAAAGAAGTTTATGCCGGCAGGTTATTCTCAGGAACTATGGAAAACGGGATGGAAGTTTACTCCACATTAACTAAGCAAAAAACAAGGATACAGCAAGTCCTTGTATATGAAGGAATAAAGCCCAAGCAGGTTGACAAAGCTCCTGCTGGAAATGTCATTGCTATCGTTGGATTAAACACAGAAGTTGGAGATACTATTTCTACAGAAGAGATACAGCCGTTTGAAGCAATCAAGCACATTTTCCAGCCAGTTATCACGAAGTCGATTGAAGTTACACGATCTGCCGATCTGCCAAAACTTATTGAAGTATTGCGCAAGGTCAGCAAGGAAGACCCGAGCATCAAGATTGAGATTAATGAAGAGACTGGAGAAAATTTAATGTCGGGGATGGGTGAACTGCATTTGGAAATCATCGAAAACAGAATTAAGACAGAAAAAGGCCTTGAAGTGAAGACAGGTCCGCCGATTGTGGTTTATAGAGAAACCGTGAATAAGGCATGTTCCAAGCTTGAAACACGAACGCCTAACGGTCACAACATATTCTTCCTTAGCATTGAGCCACTTGAAGATGGGGTGTTTGAATCTATTCAATCCAACCAGCTTCCTGAGACGCGTTTCAAGAAGAAAGCTGAAGATGTGTGGAAAAAACTTGAGGCGCTTGGCATTGACAATGATGAAGCGAGGCAGTATAAAGAGATTTACAAGGGGAATGTATTTCAGGACAGAACACGAGGACTCGTTTTATTGAGCGAGGTTATTGAGTCAATCCTCGACGGATGGAAACTTGTAGTTGATGGCGGACCGCTGGCGCGCGAGCAGTTGACTAAGACCAAAGTAATACTTTATGATGCTAAGCTGCACGTCGACCATATGCATCGCGGGCCGGCACAAATCTATCCTGCTCTAAGAAATGGATTGCACGAAGCCATGAAAGCCGCGCAAGCGGGTTTGCTTGAGCCAGTGCAGACACACATGATTGAAGCGCCGCTGGATTTCATGGGGACTGTTACTAATTTAGTCGCCAGCAAACGGGGAGTGCTGCAAGATGTACAACAGGAAGCAGGACAGGTCACAGTCAGGGCAGAAATTCCTGTTGCAGAAATGATTGGGTGGAGCAATGACTTGCGCAGTGCGACTGAAGGCAGGGGAATTTCAAATCTCGTAGACCAGCGATTTAAGCCATTGCCGCGAGAATTGCAAGCACAAGTTATTTATAAGATTAGACAAAGAAAGGGCTTGAGCGAGAATCAGTAAAATGGGACATCAACGGCGTAGAGGTTTTGAAGCCGTTCGGGTCAACGGAGTCCAAGGAAACCAAGAAGCACATGACCGTGTTCACGCGACTAGTATTGCACTGCGAGCTGCAAGAATAGACAAACATCCTACTGAACTTCCCGACACGCTCTGTTTAGCCGCGTTGTACAATCTTGCTGCAGAGGAAGAAGATATTGCTAGAGGACAGATGGCAAATATTGCGGCGCGCTTTCCAGAATATAAGCCGGGTAAATTATTTGACTGCCCTGGAGAAAGAAGCCCCTATCTAATATATCAAATCCGCATGTTTAAGAAAGAACATTCGAATTCAGATGATTACTTTGACCGCGCTCGAAGGATGTTGGAAGAAGAAAAATCAAGATGTGGACTGGCGCGCCCCATGGCTATATAACAACTTTCGTCCCCACTGCCTCTGAAATATTCTTATAGCCGTCTTTTTCAAGCAATTTTACTAAACCGTAATTAATCCTGCCGATTAAGCCCGGTCCGTTATAAATCATCCCCGTTATCAGCTGAACTAAATTTGCGCCGAGCTTAATCTTTTCGTAAGCGTCTTCTGCAGAGAATATTCCTCCAACGCCAATGATAATATATCGACCTTTTGTCTTAGAGTAAATGTATTTAATTAGGTCATTTGCGCTCTGCTCAACAATTTTCCCCGAGAGCCCCCCCTTTCCCAAGACGTGGTTTTTAGCAAGATTGGTGCAGATAAACCCGGCGATTGCATGATTTTGGGATATGCTCAAGATTTTATCGATATTGTTTTTAGTTAAATCCGGCGACAATTTAACAAATATTGATTTGCTCAGTTTGAGTTTATCAACCTCTTTTAACAACTGCTTATACAAATCTGGAGCGGCAAAGGGCTGCCCGCCGTAAGAATTAGGACAACTTATGTTCAAGGTGTGGTAATCCCCAATATCGCGTGATTCTTTTAAGGAAGCGATGTAATCTTTAATCCCAGCCTCTGGACTGGCGGTATCTTTACAATTTGTTCTAGCCAGACTAACTCCATAAGGAATTTTAAAAGTATTTCCCCGTAATCTTTTTCTTATTTCCTGCACTCCATTGTTATTTAAACCCAAATTAATCCATAAGCTCTTCTTGTCTATAATTCGGTCAATTCTTTTTCCAGAATTGCCCTCGCAAGGCAAAGCAGTTACACTTCCAACTTCAACAAATCCAAAACCGACATCTTCCATTACACTTACGAGCTCGGCGTTTTTATCAAATCCTGCTGCGAGCCCTACCGGGTTTCTAAATTGCAATCCCAATATCTTTTGCTCTAACTTGGGGTGTTGATAACTAAATAAGAAAGAAACTGCCCTTTTAGTTGCTTGATTGCTTCCTAAAAATTTGCCGAGCTTAATAAAAAAGTTA